>Ga0172378_10003599_pt1 | contig 14570 bp, 10 predicted proteins | sample GrowelOW332metaG_FD_119755 | JGI IMG/M metagenome (GOLD analysis project Ga0172378, IMG submission 119755) | Groundwater microbial communities from an aquifer near a municipal landfill in Southern Ontario, Canada - Pumphouse #3_1 metaG | ecosystem: Environmental > Aquatic > Deep subsurface >... | reverse complement strand
GTCATCAGAATGGTTGTCAATGATGATAAGGTTAAAGGGAAAAGAGGTTTTTTGCATCAATACTGATTGTATTGCATCTCGAATTGTTTTTACTCTATTGCGTACAGGAATAATAACGGAGGCTTCTAATAAGAATTTTCCTTCTGTAAGGTCTATTTTGTCAAATTGAGGAGCAAGGTATGCATTTATGGCTTTAAGGTGTTCCGTGCAAATATCCTCCATCTCGATCTGTACAGCACGATTACGTGGATCTACGTAGTCGAATTGTTTTTCTCCGCTTAGCCGTGTATCGAGTTCTTTTTCTGTGTAAAGAGGCTCATTCAAGTGAATGAGTTGGCCTCCCCTTGCAATGGCAAGGCGTAATTCATAAAGCGCAGCAAATTGACGTTCTGTTGTAAAGCTTGCAACAGCAGATAAGAATTTGACCTTATTATATAAGTGGATCGCTCCAAAGTCGAAATCATCTCTTAACGCTCCTTCTTGGTAGTCAATCGTAGGTGTAATTTCTTTTTTCCCATTGTTAGTTAGATAACGGTCGGCATACACCATTCCTGCATCAGTGGCATCAGCTACTGAGACTAAACGCTCCAAAGCTAAATAGCCGAACTCTATTTGTGTTGGTCGAACAACGAGTAATATATAATTTGCTTCACTTGCTTCTGCTAGGCTAGCAATTTCGCAAAGTGATTTAGTACTTCCCCAATTCTTGATAACAATTGAATTTGGTAATAAATCAGCCGTTGGAGCAAAAGAGATAACGTTTTTTTTCATCTTCTTTTTCATTTTATTAAAAGCCTTTGTTGCTTTTCTCGATGCAAAAGTAGTACTTTTTTTGTAATTTGGTCGTTTTATGCGCACAAATAACTATCTAGTGTGCCGTTTTTTGTATTTTTTCCTTGAAATATTTGCGTACTTTGAGAATTATGTGTTCCTTTGCACCGACAAAAATAAGAAATTAATTAGAATCATTCATTTAAAATTTAAAAGTTATGTCAGAAATTGCATCAAAAGTAAAAGCGATTATCGTTGATAAATTGGGAGTAGAAGAGTCAGAAGTTGTAGAAGGCGCAAGCTTTACTAACGATCTTGGCGCAGATTCTTTGGATACTGTAGAGCTCATCATGGAGTTTGAAAAAGAATTTGGAATTCAGATCCCCGATACTCAGGCTGAGAAAATTGGTACTGTAGGCGACGCAATCTCTTATATTGAGCAGGCTAAGGCGTAATCGCCTTACATTCATACCCTTTTAATCTTATGGAATTAAAAAGAGTAGTAGTAACAGGCCTAGGTGCACTAACTCCAGTCGGCAATACTGTTCCTGAATTCTGGGAAAACTTGTTGGCTGGAAAAAGTGGTGCAGGGCCTATCACTCATTTCGACCCCACTTTATTTAAGACGCAATTTGCTTGTGAGGTGAAAAATTTTACCGTAACTGATTTTATTGATCGTAAAGAAGCGCGTAAAACGGATCGCTATGCACAGTATGCTCTTGTAGTAGCTGCCGAAGCTATAAAGGATTCTGGTTTAGATGTTGAGAAAGAGAATTTAGATAAAATAGGCGTAATTTTTGGTGCAGGTATTGGTGGCATCGAAACTTTCGAACAGGAAGTTGGTAACTACTATTGCAACAAAGAGGCAGGCCCTCGCTTCAGCCCTTTCTTCATCCCTAAGATGATTTCAGATATTGCTGCAGGCCAAATTTCTATTCAGTACGGTTTCCGTGGTCCTAACTTTGGAACGGTTTCTGCTTGTGCTACATCTTCTACAGCTATTACCGAAGCTTTTAATTATATTCGTCTAGGAAAAGCGAATGCAATTGTAACAGGTGGTGCTGAGGCTGCTATCACAGCAGGTGGAGTTGGTGGATTTAATGCTATGCATGCCCTTTCTACTCGTAATGATTCTCCTGAAACAGCTTCGCGCCCCTTTAGTGCAAGTCGTGACGGTTTTATTATGGGCGAAGGTGGTGGTTGCTTGGTTCTTGAAGAACTTGAGCATGCAAAAGCTCGTGGTGCTAAGATCTATGCGGAAGTTGCCGGTTGCGGTGCATCTGCTGATGCTTATCATTTAACTGCTTCTCATCCCGACGGACTTGGTGCTAAGCTTGTAATGCGCAATGCGCTTGAAGATGCAGAAATGCAAATTGACGCAATTGATTATATTAATGTGCATGGAACGTCTACTCCTGTTGGAGACATTTCTGAGGCAAAAGCTATCAAAGATGTTTTTGGCGATCATGCATTCAAGCTCAACATCAGTTCAACAAAGTCGATGACTGGTCACCTCCTTGGAGCGGCTGGTGCTATAGAAAGTATTGCAAGTATTCTTGCAATTAAAAATGACATAGTACCTCCTACAATCAACCATCAAGATGATGATCAAGATGAAAATATTGATTACAACCTAAACTTTACCTTTAATAAGGCTCAGAAGCGTACGGTGAATGCAGCTCTTTCTAATACCTTTGGTTTTGGAGGACATAATGCGTGCGTAATCTATAAAAAATATAAGTAACGCAACTGTGTTTACTAGTATTATACAAAAAATAAGACTCTTTTTCTGCAAGGATAAAGAGTCTTATTTAGTTCTTTATCGCATTCTGGGTTTCTATCCCCGGAAGATAGAGCTTTATCAGCAAGCTTTATTACATAAATCATCTTTAGCTAAGCGTTCTGATGGGAAACCTTTGAATAATGAACGTTTGGAATTTCTAGGTGATGCTGTACTTGATATCATTGTAGCTGATTTATTGTACTGTTATTTCCCTCATAAATCAGAAGGCTTTTTAACTAAAACACGTTCCAAGATCGTAAAACGAGAGATGTTGAATAATCTTGGAAAAGAGATAGGCCTTGATAAACTCGTGAAGAGCCATCACAGTGCTACTGAAACGCATAACAGTTATCTTTGTGGAAATGCCTTTGAGGCCTTTATGGGTGCCATCTATTTAGATCAGGGATATGAGGTTTGTTATTCCTTTTTTCTAGAAAAGATACAGAAACCCTATTTAAACTTTAACCGCATCGCTTTTAAAGAAGAAAACCACAAATCCAAATTGTTGGAATGGGCGCAGCATTATCACGTGGAAATTTCATTTGACTTGCTAGATCAAACAACAGATGAGGTTAATAGCCAGATTTTTCATTCGCAAGTTCTTTTACATGGGCTTGAGGCTGCTGAAGGAACAGGTTATACCAAAAAGGAATCTCACCAAAAAGCAGCTCAAAAAGCATTAAAACGTTTAAAGAAAGATACGACTTTCTGTGAAGAAGTGCTTAAAACTGCTGGTTATGAAACGTATAAGGCAGAGTAGTCTTTCTCCTTTTTAATGTAGCGTCTTTTTTGTTCTTTCTTTTGAAAATTAGAGGGATAAATAGAATGCCGATTTATTAATTGTCGTTAAAAAACAATAAGAACTTCTTTTTTGGTTTTTTTATTGCTATATTTGTATTTAAAACCAATCAATTTTAGCTAATATGAAAAAGTCTTTTGCTTCCATAATTGCTTTGTCGATTTCGCTCCTTTTTTCAGGATGTGTAAATAATTCTGAATGGTTTGAAACACCTGCGGCTTCTACAACGAATCCACTAAGTGAAATCACCGTTAAATCCGGCTTTGATTGGAGTACTACCCGTCAACTTTCTGTAACGATTTCTGTAAATGATGAACAGTATGGTTATCCCTATACTGTTGCCGTTTATGATGCAAATCCAATAGGAAACACAAGTGCTAATGAATATACCGTAGGCACTGCTCAGAAGGATAAGCCTTATACCGTAACTCTTACCGTTCCTATAGCCCTTAACGCTCTGTTTGTAAAACAGATAGATCCTAAAGGACGTGTTTTGGTGGGTGAGTTTGCTATTGATCAGACTAGTAACGATTTGATTTGCAGTTTTTTGCCTTCAATAAGTAATGAAAGTTTCTCAAAAAGACTTTCTGCTAAGTTGGTAGATGAGAATAACAATACAGTTCCTGAATTTACATCCATTCCAGCTGGTGCTTTAGAATTAGCAGAAATTGTGGCTAGAGATCAAACCAACAATGCAGATGTACTTCAGAATGAGACCGATTATAAAATAACAAGTGACTATGAAGGAAAGTTTCGCCATTATGGAACTAAAAACACTCGAATTTTTGTAGATGCAGTATGGAAGATACCTGCAAACACAAAATTTGAAACAGGACTTGAAATTATTTTACTGCCGGGTGCTAGTTTGATAACTTCCGGCACTACTACCTTAATTGGTACTACACAACTTGATGTAATGCATGGTGCTACAGCTATCTTTGGTAGTTTAAGCTTATCGAATAACAATCAAATTTATAATTTAGGAACCTTTACAGCAGGCGCTTTGGCAGATAATCCTGGATTGTTTTATAATGCCGATGGGGCAACTGCCACTATTACAAGCTTTGGAGCAAGTGCAGGCTCAGGTAAATATACCATTGAAAATAGAGGTGTGATTAATTGTGATAATTTCTCAGTGAATAGTGGACAAAAACTTTATAATTACTGTTCTATTCTTACGAAGGGCAATTTTAGTTTTCAAGGAGGTACTGTGACAATGGATCAAGGTATGGTTACTTCTACTACCATGACATTTAATGGCACTAAAGTTTATTTGTATAACGGTTCCATGCTTTCTGCAAGTGAAAGTATTAACATGCAATCAAACGATGTTTTCGATGGAGGCAAAGGGGCAACAACAAGCTTAATAAAAGCACCTACTTATTCGATTAGTTCAGGTGTTACATTTAAAGGAAATTTGGTTGCAGAATCGAATTACTATCCGGGCAATCAGTGGTGGAAACCTTATAGCGTTCAAGCACCTGCTTTTGTAACAAGCTATGGAGGCTCTACTGTGGTCATTGAACTTTGTAGCAGCTCTGAGCAAGGCAATGGTGGAAATCCGGGCGATACGCCTACGGGACCTACCTATCCATTGGCTATAAAAGATTCCACTCAATATAATTATGCGTTTGAAGATTTGTGGCCTTCGTATGGAGACTATGATTTGAATGATATTGTGATAGCTATAACTAGTCGCACCTTAAATAAAGAGGAAGATGGTTCGATCTCTAGTGCTGTCTTTACCGGAAAGCTTTCTGCTGTGGGTGCCGGTACTCGTCACGCAGTGGCCTTGCAATTAAAAGGAATAACAAGTAGTGATCTTCAAGGTGCAGTAGAATTAAGTGAACAGGGAACAATTGGTTTTAATAATGAAAATTATGCATTCGATCTTTCTTCTCAAAATATAGAAAAAAATCAAGATGATGCAGTTGTAGTACCAATTTGCAGCGATGCGCATCGTTTCATAAGAAAAGACGATCAGCTTTCTTATGTAAATACATCTCTTGCAGATCCCTTTACTCCGGAACGTAAGTTTACAATTAAATTGAATTTTGTGGCTGGAACTGTCACTGAAGAAGAATTAGCGACGAATTTGCTTGATCTGTTTATTATTACGAAAGAAAGTGTATTAGGGAGAAAGGAAGTTCATTTACCTTCTTTTGGGCCGACAAAACTTATTAATCAAACTTTTGTTGGAACAGGTAATTGTGCAGGTAGTGATAATACTTACTTAACAAAGGAGGGATTCTGTTTTGGTTTATTAATTCCCGGGATTTATTATTGGCCTAAAGAGAAGGAGAAAATAAATGAGGTTTATTCTGAGTTTTCTCAGTGGGCTACTTCCGGAGGTGTGAGTAATACTGATTGGTTTCTTCCAGAGAAAGCAAATGAGAATTTAGTATTTCCGGTAGGTTCTCTCAAATAAGGTGAATTTTTAGAGTGTTGAAAGAGGTGTATTTGATCCATCTTTCCTTTTGTGATTTGCAAGAAGTAAATAGAACAAAGTGAACTCTTTGGGTCTATTTACTTCTTGTCTATTTATAAAAAGGCGAACTTTTCTCTAGCCTTATTTCAGCTTGTCCGCGTGAGTTGCAACTGATTTTGCAACAGCGGATTTCGTTTTTGTACAAGCTTTCTTAGCTTTACTTTGTACTGCAACTGAAGTTTCCTTTATTACTTCTTTCCCAGTCTGTTTGCAGCTAGAACATTTGCTCTTTAACGCTTCTGAGGCTGTTTTTGTTGCTTCCTTTTGAGCGTCTTTACAATTCACTATGTCGCTTTTTGCCTTGCAACAAGTTGCTTTTGCCATGTTTGCAGCTTTGCAACAAGTAGCTTTTGATACGCAAATTGAATCTGTACTTGAAGAAACTTTATTGTTTCCACCTAAAACGACCGTTGTGCTACTTACTGCAAGGATCATTGATAACATCACTGTTTTCATAACTTTTCTATTTTAGTTGTAATTGATTTTGAAAGAAAAGTCCCTTATTTGAATCTTAAAAGAACAAATAAGGGACTTATTTCATAAGCTTCTGATAAATCAGTGCGCTTGGGTGCGGATGATAGGACTCGAACCTACACGTCTCGCGACACTAGATCCTAAGTCTAGCGCGGCTACCAATTACGCCACATCCGCAAGATGTTGTTTTTGTTTAGCGGTGCAAAGATAAACACTTTTTTTGAATTACCAAAATTTTCCCCTATTTTTATTCGTTGAACTTCAACATTTCATCAATATACTCTCTATTATTGCTCAAACGTGGTATTTTGTGCTGCCCTCCAAGCTTCCCTTTCTGTGCAAGCCAGTCGTGAAAGAGTTCTTTTCTAGCCGGAATTATTTCTAGTGGTTGCAAGGCAATATTTTTCCATCGTTTGGCTTCGTAATCGCTGTTTATCTCTTTTAGTGCCTCGTCCAAGGTGTGTGCAAAAGTATCAAGATTACTAGGCGTCTTGGCAAATTCAATGAGCCATTGATGGCGGCATTTTGCATTTGCGTCCATAAATACAGGAGCAGCGGTATAGTCTGCTATTTGTGCTCCGGTTGCTTGACAGGCACGTAATAAGCCTTTCTCTGCATTGTCAACCATTAGTTCTTCGCCGAACGCATTGATGAAATGTTTAGTGCGTCCTGTTATTACAAATTTATATGGATTGCGTGACGTGAACTTTACTGTATCGCCGATTAAGTATCGCCATAAACCACAGTTCGTATTAAGTATCAGGGCGTAGTTTTTGTCGAGTTCTACATCCGGTAGCATAATTGTTTTGGGGCTTGGACTATCCAAATCTTCCATCGGCATAAATTCGTAAAACATTCCATAGTCAATCATTAGTAGCATCGATGGGTCGCTAAGGTCATTTTGTATGCCGAAAAAGCCTTCTGAAGCATTATATGTTTCTACATAATGCATCTTCGGAGAGTGGATGATCTGTTTATATTGTTCGCGATAAGGGGTGAAGGCTACTCCTCCATGGAAGAATACTTCAAGATTCGGCCAAACTTCTTCTAAAGAGGTCTTCCCCGTCTTTTCTAAAATACGCTTGATGAGTACTAAGAACCAAGATGGTACTCCGCTAAGGCTCGTTACGTTTTTATTTAGTGTGCTGTTCGCAATCGCTTCAAGCTTGCTTTCCCATTCGTCCATCAGTGCAATCGATTTGCTTGGCACACGAACTAAGTTTGCTAAAGAAGGGATATTCTCTATGAGGATAGCTGATAGATCACCCACTAGGGAATGCTTCTTGTTGTAATTAGGAACGTGACTTCCGCCCAAAATGAGGCTTTTGCCTGAGAATAAGCGACTTTGTGGATTGATTTGATGGAGATACAATGCGATGACGTCAGCTCCTCCACGGTAATGTATCCCTTTTAGCCCTTCGCGGCTAACAGGCAGGAATTTACTTTTGTCGTTTGTGGTACCCGATGATTTGGCAAACCAGTTGATGTCCGACGGCCAAAGTAAATTTTGTGTACCTTGGCGCATCTTCTTTATATAGGGTTTTATATCGTCGTAAGTTTGTAGTGGTACGCGACGAGTGTATTCTTCATAGTTTTTAATTTCTCCATATCCATACTTCCGTCCCCACTCTGTTTGGGCTGCTTGGCGTAGTAATGTGTAAAAAGCATTCATTTGGAGTGCCTCCGCTTCTGTTTGGTAACGCTCTATTTCGTGTGCTCTTCTTTTAAAAAATTGTCCTATAATTTGAGTTTCATTCATCGTGATCTAGTATTTTGAGGCAATCTATTCGCCTAAATAGTCTGCAAAAATAAGGTTAAATTTTTATATTACATGTATAGCTGTCCTGTTTTTTTGTTATCTTTGTGCAAAATAACTAAGATTTACTAATGCGAATAGGTATTCTCACATCAGGCGGCGATTGTCCGGGCATTAATGCTACTTTGCGTGGCGTTATAAAATCGGCCACACATCACTATGGAATGGAAGTCGTCGGAATTAAAAACGGCTTTCAAGGTCTCCTTACAGGTGAGGTGATGTCTTTGGAAGGTCAAGCTCAGGGGCTTCTTACTTTGGGAGGTACTATTCTTGGAACTTCTCGTTGCAAACCTTTTAAGAAAGATCCGCTTACAGGAGAAGACCAATCCTTACAATTGAAGCGTACTTTTATCGAATTGGGCCTTGATTGTGTGGTTTGTATTGGTGGAAATGGCACGATGAAGACGGCCTACAAGATGTATCGCATTGGCATTCCTACTATTGGCATTCCTAAAACCATTGATAATGATATTTGGGGAACGGATTGTACGTTCGGCTTCGATACGGCGGTTAGCATTGCTACGGAAGCTGTCGATCGTTTGCATTCAACCGCATCTTCGCATGGTCGAGTGATGGTGATGGAAGTGATGGGGCATAAGGCCGGATGGATTGCACTTTATTCTGGAATGGCTGGAGGGGCGGATGTTATTTTGATACCCGAGTTAGACTATGATCTTGACCACGTGTATAAAGCGATTCGCGATCGCCAGGCTAAAGGAAAGAGTTTTACTATTATTGTGGTAGCCGAAGGGTTGAAAACGGATGGTATTCATCGTCCTGGTGAATTCTTGAGTCTCAATGTGGAGAAAACGCTCGGGCTTGAGAGTCGATATACAGTACTTGGCTATGTACAGCGTGGAGGATCACCTACGGCTTACGACCGTAATCTCTCTACTTTAATAGGCGGGTATGCCACGGAACTTATTGCTTCAAGCAATTTTGGTCAAATGGTTGCTGTGCTCGGGACCAATGAGCTTACTTCTTTACCTCTTGAGGAAGTAGCTGGTAAAACGAAATTAGTGCAACCTGATAATGCACTGCTTATTCAAGGTCGTCGAATGGGTATTTGCTTTGGATAAATAGAATATCGCACGCCTTTTTTAAATAAGAAGTAGTTGTTTTACTGCGAGTAGATAATCGCTGATACGATTACTCTTTAAAATTTTCTTTCGTAACTTCTTTTCTGCATCGGGCAAAAGATACTCCCAGAAGGTTTTCATTTTTCCTAATAACTGGGCTTCACCTCCTTCTATTAATTTTTCATTTTCGATCCAAACCTCTTGATGTAAGGTGAGGATTTTAGAATACAACTCTTCTTTCGAGAGTGTTTTTTGTGTCTGAATCTCCATTGCTAAAGCGGGGTTTGCCAATAATCCACGACCTATCATAACACCTGCTAACTTAGGGAAACGGGCATATAAGCTTTCTACCTCTTCTGCATTTTGAATGTCGCCATTGTATAATAATGGATGTGGGCATTCTTGATAAAAGGCGGCGAAGCTTTCCATATCGCATATTCCTTTGTATTGTTGTTTTCCAGTTCGTGCATGAAGCGTGATGTGCTGAAGCCGTGCTTCGGAAAAGATAGGAAGCAAACGAAGGCATTCTTCAGGATCTTCTAAACCGAGACGCATCTTTACTGAAAAATTTATCGTTGGGTAGGCGTGGGTTAACTTGAGTACTTCGTTCACTTGTTCTGGAGAAGTTAATATCCTGGCTCCTTTTCCTCGTCGTGTAAGTAGAGGGAAAGGGCATCCCATGTTAAAGTCGACTTCGGTATATCCCTCTTCAATGAAGCGTTTCAACACAATCTCGGCTTCTTCGGCTTTGTTGGCGATAAGCTGTGGAATAAGTCGTGGCACGTTATTGCGTGTTGCTGCTAAGCCTCGAAGGTCTTTATTGCGTATGCTTCCTTTTTCCAAACGGACAAAAGGAGTATAGTAGGCATCGATGCCGCCAAAAACGTTGGCATGGGCGTTTCGATAACTGGCTTCGGTATAGCCTTGTAGTGGAGCGAAGTGTAGGATATATCTACTGTTATTTTCGGTCATAAAGGAGGTGATGAGGGTTAAAATTCGTAAGCTAATCCGATCTTTGTTTCAAAGGTTTCAAAACGTACGTCGTCATAGTATCTGTAGTGGGTGTTGCGCAAGTAATATGAGAGACAGGCTTCTAACTTTAGATTGGGAATGATGTATACCCCAAACGAAGGAGAAATAATAGTGAATGCAGCATATCCTTTGTCGCCTTGCACATTATAGTAAATTGGATTTCCTGAAAGCTTCTCTGGGTCTTTTCCTTTCCATGTATATATCTGATAATGTTGCACGTCCAGACTAAAGTCGGCATATCCTTTGAAATGAATCTCTGTTTGCCCTTTCAGACTAAAGCCGCTACCCATGTTGTAATTGCGATCAACTACGTGGTAATGATCGCTAATGCTTCCTCCTAGTAAGATGGCGTTTACAAACGAACTTTGTCGAATGCTAACGCGTTTGTTTGCCGTGGGAAGTTGATATATCATTCCCAGCCCTATGGCTGCTGTTTCTGCTAGTTTAAAAGGGGAACGCTCTGAGTGGTCAATAACAGGTTCCGAATCGTAGAAATCGAAATGTTGAAATATTCCTACTAACATTTGATGTCCTGGAAGAGGTTCCATGTATTTGGCGGCTATCTTGGCGACTAAATTGATTTGACTGATGAGTGGCTGATTGCCGGCTACATTAAAACCAGCTTGTAGACTAAAATAATCGTAAGGCTCTTCGGAATCACCATCGAGAGGGTCTCCGTAGTCTACTCTTAAATTGATATTAGCTACGTTTTCTCCTTTGAATAAAGAATTATCGTCGGCTATATAACGTTCGTAAAGTCCGGCAGAAAAGTGAACCGGAATATCTTCGGCATCGTGATATTTATAATGTCTACTGCGTACTTTCCATGCGTCTCCACTAATTAGTCGATTGAGCGACTTCATGGGGCAGATGAGTCCTGCTAGTATCTCTCGTGCTACTCTAGCACCTCCGGTGCGCGAGTCGTCTAGTACTAGATCGGAGAGCCGATGTGTCACTTCTCCCAATGCGATACCTCCTATGGGAGTGGCTATAAAATCGTTTATTGCAGGAGGCTCATTCTCCATTAAGGTTTCCCACATTAAACTTCCACCTATCGCGTAAGGGGCTGATTGCCAAAAACTCATTCCATTGCTACGAGCCAAGTTAAAATAGAGATTGCCATGATACGGATGTGCAAAAAGGTTCGTGGAAAAGCGATCGTTATCCCAGACAAAGCCATTTTTTATATTTTGGCGAATGGTATTGAGAGAGATTTCTGCAAACTCAGCGTTTAATGCATATCGGTCGAAGGCCCATACTCCCATGTTTAATCCAAAGACTTCTGCAGCAGCTCTTATAGGATGTTTCACTAGTCGCGATGAATCGTTCCACACATACATGGAATCTTTTGACTGTGCTAATGCTGGTAAAGCTTGTAAAACACTTAGGGCAAGAAGAATACTTATGAGGAATTGTTCAGAGCGTTTCATTTTCAACAGGATAAAAATTATTTCCGAGGCTTTAAAAGTGAGATGCCGAATTCTACAATGGGTTTGTTCTCATAAATGGCATTGCTATTGTAATGCCTAGTGTGTGCAAAGCCTCCAGAAAGGAAAAAACCTAAAATTTTTTTAGGGTGATATTCTAGGTTTAAACGGCTTTGTAATGAATACATGCGATGTGGCGTTTCATTATTTTCGGTAAAGTTCTCAATATGTGCATATCCGAGATCGGTGCTTAAAAACAAATGTTCTTTAAGAAGCGTCCATTCATATCCGGCACGATAAAAGACGGCACCCGAGAAATGAGCGTCTAGATCGCGATAATGGGTTCCAATGCCGAGAATGGTATAAATAGAATGGTTCATAAATCGCACTGCAAAATTCGATTTGCAAGCATCGCCAGTATACATCATCACTGATATAAGTGTTTTGGGATTTAAGTTTACCATTCCAATTTTTACTGTGGCAGTATCCTCACTACGATTAATTAATCCAATTTGTACTCCTTTTATCTCGCCGGTGCATATGTTAATTACTCCAAGCTGTACCCCTTTTACGTTTCCGGAATAGTTATTAAATCCAATCTGTGCTCCTTTTAAAGTATCTGCGCAAATGTTTGCAAGTATGGCTATTTGAGCAATTTTTGCTGTGGAGGTAGATGCTATGTTTACTCCTGCAGCGAGTTGCATTCCACGATAACTGCCTGCAATATTTGTAAACCCTGCGAGTTGCATTCCGTGTCCTTGTCCTACTATAAAATTTGAAAAGCCGGCTACTTGCCATCCTTGTGCTTTTTGGAGTACTGTATTCTGAATTAGCGAAAGCTGCATGCCTCTCATAGTTCCTCCCGTAACACTATAAAGGGAACCAATTTGCAATCCATATAGATCTCTTTGGCTAGCACTGCCTAGTCCGCTTATTTGTGCTCCATATACTGAACCTTTATTTGTGTTGGCTATTACATTTAGTGCCATCCCATTAATTCTTTCAGTAGTACTCAGAATTCCCAAGTTGATAGGCGTACTTGTTAATGAGTCGTACGGAGTTGTAGCAAGTGGGTTGCACACTGAGAGAATTATTGGTGTATGTTGCGTTTGTGCCATGAGTGGATTTATCGCATTTCTAAAGGTCTCCAACGTGGCTAATGTGGAAAGTAAAATTACGTATGGAAAAATCTTTATATTCATACTGAAGTGAACGATTTGGTTACAAAGATACAAAAAAAACAGGGATAGTTTAATAAAAAGTGAATAAAGTGACTTTTGCAGATAACTCTGATTTTTGGCTTATAGGTTGTAATATTAGGCTTAAGCTGTCATTCTTTTTATAATTTAATTCCGCCAACAGGTTATAATAATAAGGGTGTGTCTAAAGCGAAAAGCTTGACACACCCTTATTCATTTTTTCTAATTTTTATTTCTGTCTGTTGCGCATTAACTTGAAGTAGAGTAGTGGAACTACTACTAGCGTTAGCAAGGTAGCTGTTACCGTTCCCCCCATGAGTGAGATAGCCAACCCTTGGAACAACGGATCGAAGAGGATCACAATTGCACCTAGCACCACAGTGCCCGCTGTGAGTAGGATAGGGATGCTTCTTACGGTGCCCGATTCTAAGATTGCTTGCTTTAAGGGTACTCCTTCTTTCAAGCGGATGTCAATAAAGTCGATCAGCAAAATTGAGTTTCGCACCATCACTCCCGCTAAGGCAATGAACCCAATCATAGAAGTCGCGCTAAAGAAAGCCCCCATTATCCAGTGACCGAGTAAAATACCAATAAGCGATAGCGGGATTACGGTAAGCATAATCACAGGCACGGTGAAATCTTGGAACCATCCGATAATCAACATGTAGATAATGATAATAGCAATTAAGAAGGCAATTCCCAAATCGCGGAAAACCTCGTATGTAATTTGCCATTCACCATCCCATTTTAAAGTATACTCATCTTCAAATTTCGGTTGACTAGTATAGTTCTCATTTAAATTGTATCCTTTGGGTAGTTTGATTTCATTCAAATGTTTTGAGACATCACTCATCGCATACACCGGACTTTCCAACTTTCCTGCCATATCGCCAACCACATAAACCACTTGCTTTTGATTCTTGCGGAAAAGACTTTTCTCCTTCACTTTTTTTGTGATCTGAACCAAATCGCCTACCGGTATGCTTTCCCCTCTTTGATTTACCACCGTTAGGTTACGTAAATTATTAAGGTCGTTTTTATCCGCATCCGAAAATTGTAACTTAATAGGCACCGATACCGATGAGTTTTGCTGATGAGCCATCCCTGCCGTTTCACCTGTAATAGCCGATTGAACCGCCATTATTACTTGTGCCGGAGCTACTCCACGAAGCATTGCTTTCTCTTTGTCCACATCAAAAACGTATTCTTTTTGATCACCTTCTACCATCCAATCTACATCAACCACACCGGGAGTGCGATTTAGCAAGTTTTTTATTTGACTAGCTACCTTGATCTGTTCCTTATAATCAGGCCCATAGATCTCGGCCACTAAGGTAGAGAGAACAGGAGGTCCGGGCGGAACTTCTACCACCTTAACGTTGGCGTTGTATTTCTTTGCTATTTTTTGAATACCCGGGCGAAGTGCCTTTTCTATATCATGACTTTCTAATTTACGTTCTCCTTTATCGGTCAGGTTTATTTGGACATCCGCTACATTCTCTCCGCTTCGCAAGTCGTAATGACGTGCTAGTCCGTTAAAGTTGATCGGAGCAGAAGTACCTACATACGTTTGGTAATTTACCACCTCTTTGTCCGAAGCTACGTATGCTGCAATTTCTTTGGTAACAGCAGCTGTACGCTCTAATGTAGTACCTTCGGGCATATCTACCACCACCTGGAATTCATTTTTATTGTCGAATGG
>Ga0172378_10003598_pt1 | contig 14570 bp, 11 predicted proteins | sample GrowelOW332metaG_FD_119755 | JGI IMG/M metagenome (GOLD analysis project Ga0172378, IMG submission 119755) | Groundwater microbial communities from an aquifer near a municipal landfill in Southern Ontario, Canada - Pumphouse #3_1 metaG | ecosystem: Environmental > Aquatic > Deep subsurface >... | reverse complement strand
CATGAAAAGTTCAGGAGAATCTGTCTTTAAGGCTTTATTAATCCACTGCACATCACCATAATGTTCTACCTTTACTCCATAGAACCATCCTCTAAACAATCGGGCCTCAGCAATATATTTGTTCTTGATATTCTGTTCGATTGGAGTACGGTCATAATTTTCTAGTCCGAAGTTCACACTTCTAAGAAATTCCCAGCCTTGATAATCATAAAATTCAGGTTTAGTTGGGACAACTCTTAATCCAGACCTTATATCGGTATAGAATATACTTCTGTCACTGATAGAAGCTAAATTATCACTCATTTGGTCGAGCATCCAAGAAGATGTCACCCAACCACCATTACCATGAGCTATCATTATTCCTGTCTTTTCACAATCAGCAGCTAAAGTATATATTTCATTATTATATACTTTCATATCATTTTCACTATTCCAATATGATTCATTGCTAACCTCATCCAATGGAATTCTATCCAAGAAGTCATTGCATGACATGAGACACAAAGCAAAAAACAGTGATATATATATATTATATGATTTCATAATTAGTATAATTAAAAGGTTACAGACAAGTTAGCACTATAAGTTTGCATCAGCGGGTAATCGATATTTCCACTAAATATATATTCAGGGTCTAGCGGTTTATGAATACTAGAGAAAGTCAATAAATTACTTCCTGCCACCCCAATTCTTACGCTCTCCAGCCCAATTTTATTCAATAAGCATTTAGGGACGTTATAGCTGATAGAAAGATTTTTTAATCGACAATATGCAGCATTCTGTAGAAATCGCGTTTGGCTAACATAATTTTTATTATTATTGAGCAATGGGCCAGGGAAATAAGCATCCCTATTTGTTTCAGACCAGCATTCATCCAACCAATATGTTTCAATATTCTCACCCATGTATGGGAAGAACCATGTATATCTATTGTTACTTGGATAATAATCTCTTTTCATTACTCCTTGAAAAAACATACCCACTGACCAATTCTTATAATTCATATTAAGATTGATTCCATAACTATATCTTGGAGTCGTATTTCCTATCACCATTAAGTCACCATGATCATCCAATGTCTCTTTGCCACGTGAGATCACATTATCATCATTTAAGTTTGCAAAACGAATATCCCCTGGAATCCAACGGTTATTTAATTGACTTTGGCTAGGTGCAGATGCTATTTCCTCATCACTTTGGAAAATACCTTCTGTTTTGAATCCCCAAATTTCTCCTAACTTCTTACCCTCATAGAAGGTATTAATATTTCCTGTTGGATTATTATATTTTGTGATTTCAGCTTGATAATCAGATAAAGATAAAGTCAAATCATAATTAAATTTCTCACCAATATGATCCCTCCATTTAATCGCAAGTTCCCAACCTGTTGTTTCCAAATCGGCACCGTTCTCCTTTGGAGAAGTTCCTCCCAGAGTCGAAGGATAAGACACCCCCATCAACATATCTTTGGTCTTACGTTTATAGACATCTGCCGAAACATCCAAGCGTTGATCAAATGCAGTAAAATCTAAGCCAAAGTTTGTTGTTACTACCGATTCCCATGTAAGTGATGAACTAACCAATCCAGGCGTTGAAATGACAGAACTATAGCCCGAGTTATCGAATTGATAATTAGATGTTCCCACCGCCATGGATGAAATATAAGGATAATAACCAGAAAGAGCTTGATTACCCAACACCCCATAAGATGCACGGATTTTCAGGTTATCCAAAAAATCCCGAGTTCCTTCCATAAACTTCTCATTTGAGACACGCCAAGCAGCAGAAAAAGATGGGAATAGACCGAATCTAGAATCAGATGGGAAACGAGAAGTTCCATCGTAACGTCCATTACATTCTAACAAGTATATGTCATTATAGGAATAATTAAAACGATAAAAATAGCCCATTAATGCCAAATCATTTTTGCCCCCTTTTACCTGTTGCAAACCATTAGTTGCATTTAAATCAATAACACCATTTGTGATAATTCCATTAGCAGTAGCTGTGGCAGATGTATTCTTAGACCACTCTTGATTATAACCAACCATAACTTTAAAGTCATGTGTTTTAATTTTCTTTGTATATTCCGCGTAGGCATTGATTACATAATATTGATTATTTTGTGTTACTACAGAGACATAATCATTAGCAGTCTTACCATAAGAATAAATACTATTAGTTGATCCATCAAATAAACCCACCGTATTAGCCATAAGTACTTGTCTTGAATCAATATCTTGACGAACCGTTGCCGTTTGATAAGAAAAATCAGACCTTAATTTCAATCCTTTCATCGGATTTAGTGTTAATCCTTGAGTCAACCAAACGCTATTATTCTTTAGTATATCACGACCACCACTTTCGAGGATTGGTAGCATATTCAAGCTAAAGAAATACATCCCCTCCATATTTTCGTATCCAGGTATTCTAGGAACAACAATAGAACGAATAGGAGCCACACGAGAGAAAGTATTTAAATTTGAATCATTACCATAGCTGTGAACCTTATCTGATTTGATACCATTGTAAATAATTTTCGAATCAGCTGTAATCCAATCATTAATCTCAATATCATTTTTCATTATGATATTATATCTTTTATAATCTTCGTTATGGTCTCCCTTATAAAATCCTTTGGAATCCATAAAACCAAACGAGATATAATATTTATTCTTTTGACTCGAACCAGACAGTGACAGATCATATTTCTGCATAGGAGAATAATCTTTCATGACTCTATCACGATAATTATTATTGCCATACAGTTGAAACTTACCATTTACGATAGCCCATTCAGGGTTATTTTTAGGATCATCTTGATAAGCTTTTACCGCTGCGATATAATCCTCATTATATGATGGAGTCATTTGATTACGCTCACGAGCAATATTGTAGTTCGTTACATATTTATAAGGATCAGTTAAGGGCTCCATATTATAGATAGGATTCTGTAGAATAAGGTCAGTGTTAAACGTAATTCTGACCTTACCTTCAGATGCACTCTTCGTTTCTACTAAGATAACTCCAAAGGCAGCACGAGCACCATAAATGGCGGCCGCTCCTGCATCTTTCAGCACAGTCACACTCTTAATATCATTAGGATTAAGATTATCGACATTCATAGGTACTCCATCAACCAAGACCAAAGGACCACCTCCATTGATAGAGGTATTACCACGAATATTATAAGTAGGAGATTCAGATGGGTCCCCACTCTTTATCGATATGTTCAAGTTTGGAATAACACCCTGCAAACCTTGACCAGCAGAAACGATTGGTTTATTTTGCAATGCATCAGAACCCACAGATGAAACTGCTCCCGATAAGTTAGCTTTTTTCTGTGTACCATAACCAACGACCACAACTTCATCTAATTGTTGATTATCTTCTTTCATTATTACATGCAACGTCATGTTATCTGTTACATTAATCTTCTGTTCTTTATAACCAATGTAGGAAAAGATCAATATTTTCTTATCGATTGGGACATCAACCTTGAATTTTCCATCAAAGTCAGTAATGACACCATTAGTAGTTCCTTCGACAAGGACGCTTACCCCAATTAATGGTTCACCATTATCATCCACCACATCACCAGAAACCTTCTTGTTTTCAGAAACAAATGCAAAATCAGGCGATTCAGCAAATACCTTGTTAATTGTGCAGCCCGTTCCGAAGAAAAACAAGCTAAGGAATAGCATTTTTGTTAATCTCTTTTTCATATTTAATAATTATTAGAAAGGTTAATCATAGTTCAATAAATAAATACTTTTTATTCTTCTATTACAAATGCAAAAATACGATTAAAACCTCTTTTTTATGAAAGAAAAGATTCATCTTATATAATAATTATACTATTCTTGTACAATAGAGTCAAATGAACGATGTGTATCATTCTCTTTGAACAGAAAATACTTTGATCAAAAACAAAAAAGTCAATAAAATTGATGTTTACTAACAATTCTATTGACTCTCCACTAAATACCTATTAATACAATAGCTAATATGGAATATTCTTCATATTAGGTTCGATGATAATTTCACCCTTAAAATTGGTTCCTCTGTAAGATGCAGTTCCAGTTTTATTCACTTTATATCCCCATTTGTTGACGTATGCCATACCAGGCAAGAAAGCATCATTTGTCTTATTAAGCAGTTGATTAAGTTTCACCTCAAGGTCATTTTCGATGAGTTTATATGGTGGATTATTTACCAAATTATTCATTTGATAAGGGTCCTTATAATTATCGAATAACATCCACGGACCTTTTAAGTCTTTTACATAAGTATATTGTTTAGTTCTAACTCCCCTATATTCTCTTCCTTTAAAGATATTCCACTGTCCAAAAGGTTGATAACAAGCAATCAAAACCGCATTATCTTCTTGAATATTTTCACCCATCAGTAATTTTGACTGATCTTCACCCTCTATTGATTGAGGAATAGTAATATTTGAAAGAGACAACAATGTAGGTAACAAATCAGGAGTACATATAGGCGTATCTATTATTTTTTTCTTATCTCCCAAAAGCCTTGGATAATTTATTAAGAAAGGAACTTTGATTGATTCATCATAAGCTTGTTGTTTGTACTGGAAGCCATGAGACCTTAATAAAGCACCGTGGTCAGAAGTGAATACAAATATAGTATTCTTAGCTAGCTTATTCTTCCTGATAGCTTGTTGTAACAGACCGATACAACTATCAAGAGCAGAAATGTGACTATAATATCCAATCAAATCATTAATTGCTTTTTGTTTCAATGAATCAGGAACATTGTTACGAAGTTTAAGATTCATCTTTTTATATGGCGCTTTAAATCTAGAGGGCGCAGTCCCATATGGAGAATGTGGTGAACCCCATGACAAGAACAACAAGAATGGTTTATCATCACTATTCTTAGTCGAGAGATACTCAACAGCATCCCTCGTTTGGTCAATAGCATCATAGCCTTTCCACTTTCTTAATTGATCATCATTATCCCAATAAATCGAATTATTGTAGTTATGAGTACACTCCAAGACTTTCCAATAATCGAAACCCTGTCTGCGACTTTTTGGTATAAATGAATTGCGTCCATGTCCATCAACATGCCATTTCCCTATATACGCAGTTTCGTAACCCGCAGCCTTATATATTTTACCCATTGAATTGGCATTAGGATCAATCTCTACATCATTAATAAAAAAGCCATTGGTCAATGGGTATTGTCCAGTCATTAGAGATGCTCTATAAGGACCAGAAACAGGACAACATGATATAGTGTTACTCATATTCACGGATCTATCTGCCAAACGGTCCAGTTCAGGAGTTCGAACATTTGGGTCACCATTAAATCCCGTAGCTTGTGCTCTCCACTCATCCGCTAAAACAAAAATGACGTTAGGCCTTTTATTAGTTTGACCCATCACATTTAGGCTAATGAATCCCAAAACAGAAATACCGAGCAATTTATTTTTCATAATCTAATTATTAGTCATTGTCTAATTTTATTATTTCACCATCATCAGAAGTAAATGATAAAGAATAATAGCCATCACCTTTTGTAAACGAGACAGTTTCAGCTATCTTATCCGTTTTTATCCAATCTCTGTTACACAATATAATAAGGTATGATGGTTCGAAAGGATTCTTTAGTTGCGCACTAATCATATCGACAGATGCACCCCTTCTATTATATTTTGAGGGAGCGACGTAATGTGCTTTTGCTTCAGGACCATATATCATCCCATAATTATTAGAAAGATTAATCACATTGTCAAATAAAGAATCAATGCCACTCTCTTCTCTGACACTCTTAATACCAATCTTGGTATATACATCCCTTATCCCACCATTCATTATATAATTTTCGACCCCCATAGAAAATGAGTCGAACAATGATTCGTCTAATTCGCCACTTAGAGGAGTCTGAATAATTGCAACCACTCCATTATTATTGTAGATAGCGTATTCTATTTTACCCTTTTCAGCAGTGACTTCCATTTTAACTTCGAAGCCCTTATCAAGTAACTTACTATAGATTAGTCTAGCCTTTATAGATTTACCATAAGGGGTATGCCCCAAAATATTGTATTTGTCAGTACAGCTGACATATTGGGTTTGAGGTGTATTTTCAGGTTCTGATTCAGCAGCTAATAATATACGTAAACCATAACTGATAGACACATTTCCATTTTCAGAACGAGAGGTAAGAATCTTAACATCATTTTCAAAGGCCGATGAATTAGATAATTTCTTAGACTCTACAAGTTTAAAATCATTTACATAATTGTGTAACCATGCCAAAGCAATTCGTCTAGCAGTAACTGCTTCGACATAAAATTTATTTTCGTTACTTCTACCGAGAAACTCTCCTGTCCCAAACAATTTTTGTTTTTCTAAAAGACGTTCAATAACCTTATGTTGCATATCTACCGCCTCAGGTACTTTAAAATGAGTCGCAATATATGATATATAAGACACATGTCCATAATTATGAAGAGACCAATCCTCACCACATGGATAAAGTATCTCCCCATTTGTTTTCAATACATTCCTAATTTTCTTCCATACATTAAGGACATTGTGTTCTGCAAATGGAGTTAGCTCCTCAGCTACCTTCTCGTTAGTCAATTTAGCCATAAGATAAGAATCACCCAAACTAGCCCCAGATACATTTTGATACCCTGGATGATAAAAACCATGATTTTCCAGCATATATGAAGGATACAGATTGGCAGTAGAAATCCATTTTGAAAGAGGCCCATTTTTATCATCTACCACACTATAAGTATTTGCAAGATATTTTTTAGCAGCTACAAGCCATTTATCAGCATTGGCATAATCGTTCATCCAAGCCGCAGCCAAAGACAAAATATTACTGTTCCATGCATTTTCCTCAGCAATGGTATTACTAACATAATTAGATCCAGGTGCTATTTTGGCACGATAGTCAGCTTCAGCTGCCACAATTTTTTTGCATTGTAAAACCAAGTTTTCAGGTAACCTATCCTGCATCAAAGCACAAGTAAATCCCATACTTGCAGCCCACATGTTCGATTGCCATCCCAATCCCCATTGAAATCCATCATTACATTTATAGTTTGTCCCCGACTTCTTATGAGTAAGCGAACTGTACCTTAGTACTTTAATTATCTTATCTAACCGTTTTTCATTAAGACTACTAGTAGGGTCTGCCATAATCAGTACAGCGTTAGCAAGCCCCACACCATTCATAGACCTTATCGCATCATTAGGTGTAAAACCATTTTTCAATCCCGCTTTCTCTCCCGACATTCCACTTCCCCAATATCCAGAATTGGGAATATCAGGATAATCAGTCCACTGAGTATTACTATATTTCTCAAAATTTTTTAAAGCCTTAATATAATTATCACAATCGACATTACTTGCTTTAGTAGCAATCGACATAAAAATACAAAATGTGAACAGAATTAATTTTTTCATTATAAACAGAATATCATTTTATTAGTTAATGGATAAAGTGCACACTTCAATGAGTAGCGCTTTACAAAGAAACTTATTTAATACTAGGTATTATGACAAAAATATTTCATTGTATTATAGAATAAGGTCATTATGGTAATTATAGGTCATGGAATATATTTATTGTTCTATCTAGCTCTGCTTGATTTTGTTCTGCATCGACGAATAGTAATAGGAATCCTATGGAAAGAAGCCCCATCATGTTTTTTATAGTATTAGAATTGTGCGTTGTAAAGATGCTGAAATAGAGACAATAATTATCTATTAACGAAAGAAATAAGAGAATAGCACAATAGATATAAAAATTATGTATCTTTGTATTAAAGAAAAAAAACATTAAGCAAAGAAATAAAAAATCATACTAATGAAAAAATTTCTATTCTATTTATACTATATAGTAACAGGCCTTTTAGTGATGTTCATTGTACTAGCAGCATGGTATCACGACTATAGAATACTAGAATACGCTAAGTTCTTCACCCCTTTATTCTTTTTATGGTGGGCATTGTTATACTTCTTATATATCAGAAAATATAGACGTAAATAATTATGTAGTCAATCATAATCCACAGGAAACTAATGAAAAATAAAAGAAAAATTATAGGAGGAATTAGCTTCACTTATGCAATAATCGCTACCTACCTTCATAATGCCCGTAAGTGGAAATGACAAGCACTTTTATTTCTGAATCATTCACCGAATAAATTAGGCGATGTTTACGTGTTATTCTTCTTGACCAAAGCCCAGATTTATCTCCTTTTAATTGTTCTATCTGTCCAGTTCCCATAGTAGGATGTTCCTCCAACTCAATAAGTAGCTTATTAAGTTTTTTAAGCACTTGATGGTCTCCGCTTTTCTTTAGAATTTTGATTCCATCCAAAGCAAGTTCAGTCAGCTCAATCTCGTACTTCATAGGTCACCAAATAGCTCGTCACGCAAAGAAGGCGTTAACTTAACTATTTTCCCCTCTTTAGCTTGTTTTAACCCCTTCTCTATATCTTCGATATTGCGAGGATTATCAAAATAAGAATCATTCGATGGACTAATGCCTTCAGGTATTGTATTGCCATGCGATACAAGTTCCATAAATTTATCTTTACGTTTGATAATAACCCGTTGAACTTCGGCAAGATCGAAGTACTTTTTTTGGTTTTCTCTAAATTCTCGGCTATTAACTATGATCATAAGATTCGTATTTGTGTACACAGATGTGTACTGTTTTATGTACGCAAAATACACTATTTGTTTAGTTCCACCAAATAGAATATGATTATTTTTAGTTTATTATGAATTTTACCCAACATACCCCAAATACACATAACTCTGAGTCAACGACCTATCCTCAGCCATTTTAGCCTGTTCACGAATATTCTTTCATAAATCATTAGAGAAAAAATAATTTAATAAATAAACATATTTTGATTCATAAATTTGATATATATATGTTGTATATTTGTCTTAAATTAATACATAATAATATGAGAAAAATTAAAAATTGCGTTTATTTATTATTTATCTTTTCTATCTTTATTGTTTCGTGTGAAAAAGATGAAGTTGAAGAATTACCCAATGCTCAAGCTTATATAACAAAAATGAGCATTGAAAGTATTCCAATAACAAGAAGTAGTGCATATGCTAATGCACAAGAAGCGAATAGAGTAAAATTCTATGAATTCATGTCAGATACCAATTACAGTTATGATTTTATCACTTACTCCGAGAATGAATTTGGAGTTGATATAGATCAAGATGGAATAGTTGACATTCAAATGACACAGAAAGATGGTTTAGTTACAGCAATAATGGATAATTATATTTGCACTTCGAAAATAATAAAAACCGAGAACAATGGAAAAATTAATTTTTCCATTGAAAACGTAGAAGATGATCAAATAACTAGACTTGATAGACCAAACATATGGTATACGCACAAGTCATGGTTTCAATGCGTAACTGACATGACAATGGAACCACACCTTGGTACTGTTGTAGGTGTAATCAGTCACTGGTGTCCATGTATTATTGTTAGCGTTGCAGCTGCTGCATCAGTAATTTGTCTAGACTCAAGAATGCGATGGGATACAACAAATCATAATCCAAGAGGAAACTAATGAAAAAGAAAAAAATAATTAGAGAAGGAATTAGCATCATTTATACAATAGCATTTTGCCTTGGTCTATACTACTCATATAAATACAATCTAGTAGAACAGCATAAAACATTATACTTCTTCCTTTATTTTGGAGTATTAGGTTGGGGAGGTTTTTCCTTATTAAAGTGGTACAGAAAAAAATAAATCATCCACCTTTCACCCAACATCCCCCAAATCACGAGCAAAACTCCAGAATGAAGACGGCATAGGCGTAGCCAACTTCCAACGAATCGTCATCGGCTTGGAACCCTGATAACTAACAAGGCTAACCATCCCCAAATACACATAACTCTGAGTCAACGACCTATCCTCAGCCATTTTAGCAAGTTCACGAATATTCTTTCATAAATCATTAGAAAAAAATAATTTAATAAATAAACATATTTTGATTCATAAATTTGATATATATATATGTTGTACATTTGTCTTAAAGATGATCAAATAACTAGATTTGCTAGACCAGGTCTTGAAGTATATACGCACATGTCATGGTTTGACTGCGTGTCTAATTTAGTAGGAAATAAAGATATTACTTTGGGTTTAGGTTTAGCCTCTTGTTTTTATAGTTGGACATTTTGTGGCGTTGTGGCTGCTGCATCAGTCATTTGTTTAGACTCAAGAATGCGATGGAATGTAGAGTAGTCGATAATTCAACTAGAAACTAATGAAAAAGAAAACGATAATAGTAGTAGGAATTAAAATTATTTATTTAATAATAATCTATTATTTTCTAAATTACATACATCATAATAATCTATTCGAACAGCATAAATGGTTATTAATCATTATATATGGAATCATCTTTATTGGAGGTTTTTCCTTGATAGATTGGTATAAGAAGAAATAACCTTTATTCCTGAATCATTCAATGGACTAATGCTTTCAGGTATTATCTGCATTCCTTTTTTTAGGACCTACGCCTCTCTTTTCTTTCTTTCCATTTTTCATATAGATAATTATTAAATAGAACACGAAGAGCAATGAGTAAAGAGACCTCTATAACGATAAACATTAATACCATTTTCATAGTCTATCCCCCTTCTCTTTTAGTTCTCTGTCATACCTTTTACTGAATAAATAATTATCTATCACACCTATAACAGTCATTGTAACCAAAGTTGTCACTAATGCTGTTACAAATAGAATCATTTGCATATCTGCATCCATAATTTCTTATTTTTAAAATATTTTAGCAATATAAAGAATAATTATATATTGACCAAATAAATAAGGTAATGAAATAATATATGTATAAATAGGTAGAATCGTTTCATTAAACAATATCAAAGTCTATTCTTTTCCTTATCACCAGCACCCTTTCCTTTATACTTACTCCTTGTCACATTAAATTTATAACGAACAGTGAGAAACACTTCCCTACTGTCAGACCATTCCGTCTGAGTGGTTGTCATCTCATTAAAATGAAGTACATTACCACTCTTCGTTGACTTAAAGAGATCAGAAACCCCAAGACGAACAGTCAGACAATCCTTAAGAAGAGATTTATATAGACTCGCATCAACACTCGAGACAGCGCGGGAGAGATAACAATTCTCACTATATCCCTTTGAGGTATAGCTCATATCCAGCAACCCCCTCCAGCCATGACCAAAATCAAACGTATTGGATAGCGATAGCATGACCACCGGTTTGTTCATAGAAGAACATCCCTCTGTAGTGTCTAAACGAAGCCATTGCTTGATCACCCCCATTTGCAATTCTGGATTCCAGATACCTATCTGTGGAGACAATGCCCCCATAAAGGAAAAGGACTTCAAGCTATTGATATTGTTATAGGTAACTAATGAGACAGCACTGTTATCCTGATATCGATCTGCCGAGTAGATAATGGCATGGCGTCGATCAGTATAACTGAGTAGAGCCTGTGCGAAACCATATACGGCAGACAAAGATAAGTCATGAATAGTCTCCGACTTCAGTAAAGGATTCCCTCCCTGATACGTAAAACGGTTCCCATAATTTACACTATTATCTAGTTGTACGTACGAAGGACGCTTAGTCTTAGCTACATAATTGAGTTGAATTTGGGTATTCCCGATTTGTCTTGCTAACGACAAATTTGGAAAAAGATTAGAAAAATGTTTACTCTGGTCATCAACATGATGCCCATTTTCATCATAATCAAACCATACATATTCATAACGTAAACCCGCCTGAAACAATCCGATGGGCAAGTCCCAACTCAATTCAGCAAAAGGGCTGAAATGCTCTTCAGATACTTTACAATCTGTAGATAGCACATACTGCTCTGGATTGGCATACGAATTATTGCGATGTGTCGATGTGTATTCTGTCCCTACAGTCATGTCAGCGGCCCATATCTTGAAATCTAAAGACAGTTTAGAGGCGAACAATTCACTGCGTGCACGGCTAAAAGTATTCAACATTCGCGATTCATTCATCTGACTCAATTCATCGAAAGAAGAAGCGGCATTGGACCGTTGATACATATAATCTACATCCAAATTCAAAGTCGCCTGACCTATCTGTCCGGAATAATAGGTATTTAACTGATGATAAGGAGAGAAAGTTGTTCTAGAATGGCTCACAGTATGCAATCTATCATAAGGTAACCCATTAGCAGTCACATCCGTCGTCAGACTATTTCGTTCTTTCTCATCTGGTTTCAACTTGAGCGTATATTTCATGCCTAGCGAAGACTGGTCATTCAATAAATAATTGAATCCAACGGTATTTCTATATGAAATACTTTTATTGAACGACAATTGATGATTAGCCTGATGCCAAAGCGTATCACTAGTTATATCTTGTGTCAAGTTGCTCTCACTGCGAGATGCCATCTCATTGTAAGAATGACTACCAAAAAGGTCCAACCCACTGTGGCGATAGTTCCAGTTCATCTGCTCTATAAAATCGGCATTTTCAGACTGGTAATAACTGCTTCGGTAATTCATGCCAACCCCTTCACCTACCTTACGTTTAGTATGTATCTTGATGACAGAACGCACTTCAGCACCATACTTTGCACCAGGAGTCGTGATAACTTCAACCTTCTTTATATCTTGCGATTTCAGATTCTGAATAACAGATAAGTCATACACTTTTCGTCCATTGAGATAAATCACAGGTGTTCCTTTGCCAAAGACTTGAAATCCATTTCCATCTTTGTAGACGCCAGGAATATGTGCCAGCACATCATCTCCAGCCCCAAGATGGCTTAAGAACGTACCAGAAACGTTTGTAGAGATACCTTCCGGCGTTATCTTATAAGCGGGCATATGTCCTTTGACTACGACCTCTCCAATAGTAACAACTGCTTCCCGTAGCGTCACTACGACAGGCAATGAGTGAACAGACACAAAAGCATTCTCATACCCCACACTTGAAACCCTTAACCATACAGCATCCATGTTAGCCGAGAGAGAGAAATGCCCCACATCATTCGTTATCGCACCAGTGACGAAAGTGGAATCTGACTGAGTGATAGCAACGACATTTGCAAATGGTATAGGGGCTCCCTGAGAAGTACACACCCTACCTTGAATATGCTGTCCAAAACACATCATCGTGTTGAGAAGACATAATACTAGAATAACAACTTTGTCTCTTTTCATAAACTGTTTATGTAATTTTGCAATTATTCAACAACAAATGACACAAAGTTAACAACTTAAGACAATATTCCCACGATAAAAAAATGTAATTTGAGTATTTTTTTAAAGGGACCAGTTACCTTTCACCCAACATCCCCCAAATCACTCGCAAAGCTCCAGAATGAAGACGGCATAGGCGTAGCTAATTTCCAACGAATCGTCATCGGCTTGGAACCCTGATAACTAACAAGGCTAACCAACCCCAGATACACATAACTCTGCGTCAACGACTTATCCTCAGCCGTTTTGGCCTGTTCACGAACAAACAACACCGTTTTGAAAGTCCCCTTGATATAACGTTGTCCGGTAGGTGTATCAGGCGATACCTTATTCTGTGTCTCCCAATCAAACAAAGTATCAGTGACCGCCATATCATTATAATTCGTGGTAGAACCAGCCACACGATCCTTAATCAAATCCACAAATAAGACCTCCACCTTTTCCTGCTTATTCACTTCAATCCCCTCACGACCCGGACTCTTCCTAGCCATAGTAGAAGTACCCACAGCCGCTTTGATTTGTTCCCTCGTATAACGTCCATGCACCATCAAAGGGAAAGCAGCATTCGGTTTCTCAGCAGAACCGATTTCATAAGATTCCGTCTTTTGAAGCAACACACCAAGCACCATCAGACACTCCTGAATAAACACCCGATAGGACGAAAGCACCTGTAAGAACGACCGATAAGAATCATATTTAGGACGTTCAGCATCCCCCGCATACAAATCATAATAGAACATCACGCACAAGCGTTTCACCATTTCCTCAGACACCTCCTCCGGTTTCCTTCTCAACCGTTCAAGAATAAAATCAGCCGATGCCAAACGAAACAAGAAATCAAAATACGAAGTCGAATCAGTCACACTCCAAGCAGTAGCCACCGTCTTCTTAAACCGCTCCATCAACTTCGCCTCAGCTTCAGATAAGTCACTAGACAACTGGAAACCTACAGGCGCTTCTGCAGCTCCCTCTTCGACGACACGAGTCACTCCCTCCGACCATGTCATACGCTTATAGAACGTACGAATCGGCACCCGATGAATGCTCAAGAAATTAGACAAAGTAAACGGCATATCATAATCTTTAGGGAAACGATGAAGCAATTGCTGTAAGCCCCTAAGATTAAACTGACGAGTTGCCCGACGAATATTATCGAGAATATACTCCCTTGCTTTTGGCTCCAACGTGATGCTACACCCGAAAGGCATGTGCGGAAAATGATACTCCAATTCCTCCACCTCACTCATACTCGTACGACCAATCAACGCCCGTACTCGATCCGTATAATTAAAT
>Ga0172378_10003596_pt1 | contig 14572 bp, 8 predicted proteins | sample GrowelOW332metaG_FD_119755 | JGI IMG/M metagenome (GOLD analysis project Ga0172378, IMG submission 119755) | Groundwater microbial communities from an aquifer near a municipal landfill in Southern Ontario, Canada - Pumphouse #3_1 metaG | ecosystem: Environmental > Aquatic > Deep subsurface >... | reverse complement strand
TGATTATGAAGGCATATAAATATCTTGTGATAGCCAATTTTTTGAATAGCTGCGTTATTACTTTTTTTATCACGAAGTCAAGTAGATCTTTTATATTTTATGGACCTTTAATTTTTATCAAATAATTTGGGGAGTTAGGCAGTATTACTGAGAAAAGTTGTTTATAATAATGAATAGAAGATTTTACATGTACAAGTTTAGCTATTTAAAAATAGTCTAGGACAGTGCCCCTTTTGTGGCGTGTCTAAAGATTAATTGTTTAACTAATTAACAAGAATTCAAAGAAATGAATAAAAAAATCATTGAATTAGGTGTTTTGTTTTGCCTTTGTGTGGGTTTGAGTGGGTGTTCGTCTGACAATGACAATCACCATGAGAGTTTTAACGTCATGCCAGTAGGAAATTGGTATGGTTCTGTGTCAAACGATTCCTCAACTTGCGAAGCGGAATTTGGACATTATAAAATAAACGGGAAAGATTCTACGTTATGTACTCTAACAATTGAGGATATAAAAAACAGTAAGGTTTATTTAATGACAGGTGGTGCTTCGTTTGCAAAAGATATTACTACCGTAAAGTTTAGCAATGTTGCGAGTGGGGTTACTCAAGCGGTATTTAAATATTTGGCCCCAAACAATATGACACTGGGTATATCGGGTGGTACAGTAAAATTCAAAAATTATAATATAACAAAAACTTCTTTATTAAATTCTGCTGCAGGTACTTGGGTTTCAAAAAGCGATACTGTAACATTCTCGAACCATACAAAAGATGGGAAAAATATGTCGGCTGCCATGCAGGTTCACGTGGACGGTAAAATGGTTCATTATCAGGGACCATATACGTATGATAATTCAAAAGGAACGGGAACGATAACTGACACGGCGACTAAACAGCAAATGACTTTTACTATTGTAAATAATAATACATCGTTTGTGAATGTATTGACAGTTGTAAGTGGTAAGAATATCTGGGTACTGAACCGTTTTTACGCTAGTTAAGTAAATGAAGAAAACTTGGAAAGGTCGGTGTCGAGAAGATTAAAGACCACCGACTTTCCAAGTCTTTTTTGAGAGCCGAAATAATATTTGGATAAAAGGGAAGAAAATGAAAAAGTTATTATTTGCAGGAGTGTTTATTTTGATTGTTTTGTTCTGTTTGTCCTCTTGTTTGGACAATGACAATGATGAGAATTCTTGGTATGTAGATGAGGTAGCTGTTGTAACCGAAGGTGATTCCTGCTATTTTGTGGGTAGTGGGGGTGATATTTATGTGCCGCAACCCAAGTATATAAATAAGGCAAACATGAAAGTGGGAGCTATCCAATTTAAGATTTCAAAAGAAAGCGTAAAAGGGGAGGATCATACCTATTATATAAACCTATTGAATAATCCTGTGCCTTTAGATGCAACTGTAAATTCTGCTTCTAGTCGTTTAAAATTAGATTCTGTTAAAGATAACGTTGTGCGGTTGGTTAAGGTGCACAGTTTTATTAATAATCGCTATTTGGTTTTAGGCGTTAATTATAATGTGCAACAAAAGAAACATTTTCAGACGCTTTGCTATGCTGATGATGAAGGATTTAGTCATTCTTCTTCTACAAATGTGCCCGATACGTTAAAATTTATTTTGCGTCACAATGCAAATGGAGAAGAGAATACAAGCATTACTTCGTATGATTTTTTCTTGCAAGCTGGAAAAATTTCAGGGTTTTATTATGCCTATGATATTAAAGATATTCTGGATGCGGCATTAAAGAAGAATAACAATAAAAAGATGTATATAGACGTTGAATATAAATATGGTATAGGTGCAAACGTTTTGGGTGAAAAGTATCACGTTGGATTTAATTATCCACTGAAATAGCAAAGAATTATATAGATGAATAAGAGATCCACGGAAGAAGAATGGCTGAAACAATTGCGCTGTAAGGTACAAAACCACGAAGAGAAGTTACCTATAAATGGTTGGCAGAAATTGTCTCAATCTCTCAGCCTTTCTTCGCAGCATGTATTTTGGAAAAGAGTTTCTCGAATAGTTGCTGCGGCCGTTATTGCTGCTTTGCTTTTATGGCCTTTTGCTGGAGATCATTTATTTAAAAAATCTATAGAAACAAGTAGACAAAATGATTTAGCAAAAACGCCCTGTTTAGAGAAAACGCTTTCGACTTCCTTAAATCTGACCTCTTCTAGGGTTACAGCTGTTGTTGAAAAAAAAATAAGATATCGCTCGATTCGTGTAAAGAGAGCAGTCGCAAACGAAATAGTTGCTGCTCACGACACGACATGTGTAGAGAAGGTTCAGAATAATGAGGAATCGTTTTCTACTTCTGTAACAAACAAAAAGCAGATAACAGAAAATCAGAATAATTCTGTACAAAAGTTGGTTATCCCTGATTTTAGTTTGTCTGATAAAGAGTTGATGAAAAGTTATAACGTTGAACTTATTTTTGCAATGGGTGGCAACGGGATTTGCTCGAATATTTCAGAAAATGGAAGTAATTTAGTTCGAACAGAGAGCGAAACAAATCTATCTGATGATGGATTTAGTAGAAATCAAGCAGAAACACCATTTATTGGGCAGACCCAGGTAGAAATGAGACACAGATTGCCTCTGAAAATGGGCCTTCTGGTGAGTAAGAGGATAACAAAAGCACTCAGTATCGAAACAGGTTTGACAGGAACATATTTATTATCTGTGCCACGAGATGAGTCTTTGGGCAATAATTATGATCAACGCATATATTATATAGGTGTACCACTAAAAGTTTCATACCATTTTTATCATCAAAAAAGGGTGTCAGCGTATTGGTCAAATGGAGTTGAATCCGAAAAATGTGTATCTGCAAAAAGAGGAGATACAAAATTGCATTTAAATAAGCTGCAATGGTCTGTTAATTCTGCACTTGGTATGCAGGTGAGTATATCTTCTCATATTGGGCTGTTTGCGGAGCCAGGAGTTAGTTATTATTGGGGAAATGGCACAAAGATAGAAACTTTCAGAACAGAGCATCCTTTGAGCATAGAACTTCATTTCGGTTTGAAACTGAATTTGTAAACAAATGAGCGAGAAAGAGATGGTAAAAGGATGCCGGCATGGAGACAATGAGGCACGAAAGGAACTCTACATGCAATATGGCGGTTTGATGCTCGGGCTAATTTCACGTTACATCTCTGATAAAGAGGAGGCAAAGGATGTTTTGCATGACGGTTTTATTCGTGCTTATAGTGCTTTTATTAAATTCGATTGGCGCGGGGAAGGGTCTTTACGTGCATGGTTGAGCCGTTTATTTGTCAATATGGCACTGAATTATTTAACTTCTTCAGAAAATAAATTGCAGTTTGAGAATATTGATGATGAGTATGATTTAGTTGACGACACGACGATTCCTCATGAAAATGATGTAATGAATATACCAGAAGACGTCTTGATCGGTTTTATTCAGCAGCTTCCGGCAGGATACAAAACCGTATTTAATTTGTATGCCATTGATGGATTTTCACATAAAGAAATTGCAAAGTTGTTGAATATTAAAGAGCGAACGTCTTCTTCTCAGTTTTTTAAAGCCAAACAATTGCTTGTACGCAAAATTAATGCTTATCTTACAGAAAAGTGAATAGGGAAACGAAGAGGGTGTGACAGTTTTTACGCATCGTCTTTAGATACTTTTCTATTGGGGTTCTATTGTGGGATCAATGGTTTTCGTAAGCCAGACGCGGTAGCGTTGTTGTTGGTCCCAAGAATTTCCAGCAGAAGCGAAGTCACAAAAATGAATAGCTCGCGGAGTTCCAAAGTTTTCCTGATCTGTTCCCATTACGATAGGAACAGTAAAAGCCATCCACATGCCCTGTTGCGGCGCTACTGGTTGTGCATCAACAAAACCATTATTGGCTTGAATTATCGCCGTCTCATCTACGGTACCGTCCTGAAAGCGAGAATCTCTGGCTAGCGTGATAGGACCGCGTTTTAGGGCTTGCATACCATTGAGTTCATAAAGTCGCGTGCGCAAATCAAGTTGGAGAGTTATTTTGTCTCCTTTTTGCCAAGTTCTGTTAAGCGTGCAATAAGAACCTGAAGTAATATTTTGAACCTTTTGCCCGTTAACGAAAAGATTGGTTTTCTGACTCCACTCTGGGATGCGTAAACACAAATTGAACTTGCCTACATGTTGTGGATTAATGGTAATTTCTATACTGTCCGTTACAGGGTAGTTTGTTGCCATCTGTAGTTCTACCATGTTTTTACCTAATTGTATTTGGGCTGTAGAGGGAGAGTAAAGATTGATCTCAATGCTGTCTGCTCCCCTTGTCATATACGCTACACGGGGAATCATTGCGAAGGCTCTTGGTGCATTGGCATTGCAGCAATTAATGTTTAGTCCGCACTGATTACCACCCTGATGGCGAAAACCTTCCAATGGGGTATATTTGGCGATTTGCGAAGCATCGCCTTTCATGGCAGCTAGAAGAGCATTATAAGCGGTGTTTTCAATATTGTCTGCATAAAGAGGGTTCCCTGTGATTTGCAGTAGACGCTCGTTGAGCTGCATCCATGTGAAAGTAACGCAAGTTTCCATACTATTGTAGGCTGGGCGAGTTTGCCTTTTGTTGCCACCATACCAGCATTCAAAGGCCGCCCCTGAACCGCAAATGTTTATTTCTTCATCCATGATGTGACGAACGACTGTTTCTACTGTTTTGAGATAATCTTCGTTATGAGTGACTTTATAAAGCTCTAACAGGCCTACGTAGCATGACATCATTTCATAAGCTTTTTGCCCATTGTCGCGTGTCCACCACTGAGTGGCCCCCTTAACAGGAAATCTCCGCCCTACAGGGACGTTAGCTTTTGCAATAAGTTGTGGACCTCCATTTTGTTCCCAGTCTGAAACGATGAATTTGGCGAAATCCAAATATTTTTTGTTCATTGTGCGGCGATAAAGCAACATCACAGGTTCCAAAATGGAAGAAGAAGCCATGCCCTTATAATAACCACAGTTAAAAATGTGTGATTTATCTGGGCCAATTTGTGTCATCGTGTAATCTATGAGGCGGCAGGCTGATTTGAGTGCATTTTTATCACCAGATAAATCATACCATTTGAGCAGACCCAGCGTGCAATATTTACGTCCCCAAACGTCCCATCCTCCTAATTGATGTTGTTTGTCATAATTGCCAATATAGCCATCAGGGAGTTGTGCAGACATTAATTTTTGTTCAGATCCCCGAATCATTTGATAAAGAGAGGAGTCGGAGTGATATCGATAACTTCCAATAGCACCTTGGACCCATTTTCCCCAAAATTCACTGCCCCACATGCCGTTAACTTCGTCTTGTTTGAAAAATGGATTTACTATTTCATCTACATTTTGGGTCTTGACGCGATGTTCAATGCAGTCATTAATCTTTTGACCAATATAGCCGTTAATGATTATTTTTTTAATACTACCGGATAACTTTTGAGTTCCAAAACCAAATAAGGTGGTAGTTGAAAGAGCTAACAAGAGAACAATTCTTTTTAATATAGTTAGATTCATAAAATAGGAATATTATACAAGTGCATTTAGTATGCATATATTTATTGGCATGTGTATATTTCTTTTACAAATTTACGATATTTGTATCTTGATTCCAAATAATAGTTTTAAAATGTTGGAAGAGAACTTGGAAAAAATGCAATTGACAGACTTTTGTAGATATTAATTTTGCTATTTTTCTTCTTTCGTTAACTTGTGCGGTGGTATGTTGGGGGCAAAGATATGGTTAGCTTTTAACAATACCCTTGATTTCATTCAGAATATTAAGGGCTTCGATAGGGGTGAGTGAGTTGATGTCTAAATTGAGAATACGGTCGCGAATTTGGCGCAATACAGGGTCGTCGAGTTGAAAGAAATTGAGTTGCATGCCTTCACGGCTTTGGCTAATTTCAGTCGTAGGTTTTGAAACGCCATCTCCACTATTATTTGTTTCCATTTCTTTCAGAATCACATTGGCGCGTTTTACAATGCTAGGAGGCATGCCAGCTAGTTGTGCTACATGTATGCCGAAAGAGTGAGCACTTCCTCCCGGTACGAGTTTGCGGAGAAAAACGACCTCGTGACCAACTTCCTTTACTGAAACATTATAATTATGAATGCGTGGAAACGTTTTTTCCATTTCATTGAGCTCATGATAGTGGGTGGCAAAAAGTGTGCGTGGGTGTCCCTTAGAATTTTCATGAAGATATTCTACGATAGCCCAGGCGATGGAAATGCCGTCATAAGTGGAAGTGCCGCGTCCTAACTCGTCGAAAAGAACAAGGCTTCGGTTTGTAAAACTGTTCATGATGGAGGCTGCTTCTGTCATTTCAACCATAAAGGTGGATTCTCCAACAGAAATATTGTCACTTGCTCCCACACGAGTGAAAATTTTGTCTACAAGACCAATATGTGCCTTTTCTGCTGGAACAAAAGACCCAATTTGTGCCATAAGGGTAATGAGGGCAGTTTGACGAAGAAGTGCAGATTTTCCCGCCATGTTGGGACCTGTAATAATGATAATCTGCTGTTTTTCAGTATCAAGACGTACATCATTGGGAATATAGGTTTCTCCGGCTTCCATTTGTGTTTCAATGACGGGGTGGCGTCCTTGAATAATTTCCATTTCAGTGGAGTCGTCTACGGTAGGGCGGATATATTTTCGTTCTTCGGCAATAGTGGCCATGGACAGATAACAATCGAGTGTGGCAAGCTGAGCAGCGTCAACCTGCATTTGGTTGATATACTTAGTTGTGCTGGTAACTAGCTCCTGAAACAGATTGGCTTCGAGAGCTAGTATTTTTTCTTCTGCTCCAAGTATTTTTTCTTCATAATCCTTGAGTTCCTGTGTGATATAACGTTCCGCATTGACTAAAGTCTGTTTGCGCACCCATTCAGCAGGAACTTGATCTTTAAAAGTATTTCTTACTTCCAAATAATAACCGAAAACATTGTTAAAACCAATTTTTAAACTTTGAATGCCGGTGTGCTCCACTTCGCGCTGTTGCATTTGCATGAGATACTGGCGGCTGTTTTGAGAAATTTCGCGGAGTTCATCGAGTTCTGCATTAACACCTTGACCAATATACCCTCCTTTGTTGGTAAGTGAAGGTGGATCAGGACGCAATGTTTGTTTTATTTTTCCTCTTACTTCGTCGCAGGAATCCATGAGAGTTCCTATTTCATGAAGAGCAGGGAGTGCTGCTTTGCGGCAGGCTTGACTGATAGGTGAAACGGCGTCAAGATCAAAACGTAGTTGTTGCATTTCACGTGGGTTGATGCGACCTACTGCAATTTTGGAAATTAATCTTTCCATATCCCCAACAGATTGGAGTTGTTCTAACAAAAGTTCTCTGAAATTTGTATCATGGAAAAAGTATTCTACACAGTTCTGGCGTTTTTCAATGTCGGTTACATTACAAAGCGGGAAGGATAGCCAGCGTCTTAACATGCGGGCCCCCATAGGGGTAATAGTTTTGTCCATTACGCGGAGAAGGCTGCATCCACCTTCATTCATGGGTGCAAGAATTTCAAGATTGCGCATGGTGAAGTTATCAAGGCGCACGCAGCGGTCTTCATCAATGCGTTCAATGGTTGTAATGTGCTCTGTATGTGTGTGCTTCGTATCGTCGAGGTAGTACAAAATGGCGCCCGCAGCAGCAAGAGCGGTGGTCATATGTGCCACGCCAAAACCTTTTAGATTTTGAACTTTAAAATGTTTACATAAACGGTCGGTAGCTGTTTTTTTATTAAAGATCCATTCGTCAAGTTCAAATGTAAAAAAGCGGTTTCCAAAAGTCTTCGTAAATAATTCTTTACTTCCACGCAGTATAAGAACTTCTTTAGGTTGTAAGTTTGCAAAAAGTTTGCCAATATAGTCAATGGTACCTTCGGCAACGGCAAATTCTCCGGTTGAAATATCGAGTAGAGAAAGACCGCAAGAACCTTGGGCGATGTTAATGGCAGCAAGAAAATTGTTTTCTTTGCTATTAAGAACATTGTCTGTGAGAGCTATTCCTGGGGTTACAAGTTCTGTGATGCCCCGTTTTACTAATTTTTTTGCTAGTTTGGGATCTTCAAGCTGGTCACAGATTGCAACGCGATGGCCTGCACGGATCAACTTAGGTAGGTAGTTGTCTAACGCATGATGAGGGAAACCTGCCATTTTAATTTCTTGTGCTTTTCCCTTATTGCTGCGGTGTGTGAGTGTGATGCCCAAAACTCCGGCTGCAGTTACTGCGTCTTCCTGATAAGTTTCGTAGAAGTCTCCGCAGCGGAAAAGAAGAATGGCATCCGGGTGCTTTGCTTTTAAAGTCCGAAATTGTGCCATCATCGGGGTTAGTGCATCTTCTGCCATTTGTATTTGAAATTTTTTGTACAAACAAAATTACAAAAAAAGTCTGATTCGTGCAATTTTTGTATTGAATGACGGTTTGTGTGCAAAAAGATTCTCTTTAAATATATCGCCAATGGAGAATGAGCACATAATGTATAATAAGTGTTTTTATTTATCCAATTTCCATGTGGCGCCATCTTTTGTGTCTTTAATCTCAAAACCAAGTTTTGATAACTCGTTGCGGATCTCATCACTTGTAGTCCAATCCTTTTTCGCTTTGGCTTCGTTCCGAATTTGCAGTAACAGATCAACCGTTTTACTGAAAGCTTCCTCACGTTCGTTGCTGCTTGCTGTTTCCATCTTGAGTCCCAAGATGTCAAATGCAAAAGTTTTAAAAATAGATTGTAAAGCTTCTAGTGCTTTGGGCTTGATAGTTTGCTGCTTGTTGATCAACTGATTAATAAGATGGCAGGCATCGAAGAGATGGCTGATAACAATAGGTGAATTGAGATCGTCGTTCATGGCGTCATAGCACTTTTCACGCAATTCATCTGTATAGGTTTCAGTAATTTGTCCGTTATCGGAAGGAATGATTTTTTCTAATGCATTGATTCCGTCCATGAGTCTGTCTAATCCTTTATGGCTGGCTTTAAGGGCGTCATTGCTGAAATCGACCGTGCTGCGATAGTGTGCTTGAAGAATAAAGAAACGGATGGTCATGGGCGAGTAAGCTTCATCAAGACTTGCATGTGAACCAGTAAAAAATTGTTGTAAAGTGATGAAGTTGTTAAGACTTTTCCCCATTTTTTGCCCATTAATGGTTATCATATTATTGTGCATCCAGTAGTGAACCATTTGATCGCCTTGACTAGCTACGGATTGAGCTATTTCACATTCGTGGTGAGGAAAAATGAGGTCCATTCCACCACCGTGAATATCAAAATGAGAACCAAGATATTTGCGACCCATGGCGGTGCATTCACAATGCCATCCTGGAAAACCTTTACTCCAAGGGCTTGGCCAACGCATAATATGTTGTGGTTCTGCTTTCTTCCAAAGTGCAAAGTCTACTTGGTTCCGTTTTTCACTAACACCAGCAAGCTCGCGTGATTGATTAATAACGTCATCCAAGTTGCGATTAGAAAGAATGCCGTAGTGATATTTTTGATTATATTTTTCAACATCAAAATAAATGCTACCTTGACTTTCATATGCAAAGCCGTTTGCCAGAATCTCCTTGACTAGTTGTTCCTGTTCAATAATGTGACCGCTGGCAAGTGGCTCAATGCTGGGTGGCAATACGTTAAGAGCTGACATAGCCTGATGGAAACGATTTGTATAGTATTGGGCGACTTCCATCGGTTCCAATTGTTCTAAACGCGCTTTTTTAGCTATTTTATCTTCACCTTCATCTGCGTCGTGTTCTAAATGCCCGACATCAGTGATATTGCGTACATAACGCACCTTATAACCAATATGTTGCAAATATCGGAAAAGCAAATCAAACGTGATAGCAGGTCGGGCATGTCCCAAATGTGCATCACCATAGACCGTCGGTCCACAAACATACATACCTACGTATCCTTTATGTAGGGGCACGAATTCTTCTTTCTTGCGAGAGAGCGTGTTATAAATTTGAAGTTTCTGTTCCATATCAAATCGGTTTCACTTCTGCAAAGGTACGGCTTTTAATCAATATTTTACAGTTGCAAATGAGTTAATTTAAACGATAAAAATAACAAACAGCCTTTCCTTTTTGAGGTAAGACTGTTTGTTATAAAAGGTGTAAATGCGCTATTTTGAACCTAAATAAGAATTCGCATAAAAATTTAGGAGTGCTTGTCGAGAGTAATCGTTTGTCCTGAAATCCGGCTTCGTTCCCCTTCAAAACAGATGCGGTGACTTTCTATGGAGTCATCAATTGGAGTTGGAAACGGTTTGTGTTCTTTCCCGATTGCGTGGATGAAATCTTCGAATATCTTCAAATCGGCTCCAGCATGATAGGGCTTTTTCAAGGCCTCCGTGAAGTCAAAAACTTCCTGATGGTGATTTTTGAAAATATTGACACTAACTTTCTTTTCGTCACTGATAATTTCGCCTTCAGTGAGTTGAATTCTCGTAGAGCGGAATTCAAATTGTGTAAAGATGTCCATTGACATGAAAATGGTCGTTTTGTCCTCCATTTCCATGAGTAGTACTTGATTATCTACTACATCGTTATCACAATGGTAGACGCATCGTCCATGTGGACCTTCTTTTAATTCTTGTTGAATAGCGTCTTCGATGGTTTTTCCTTTAGGCACATCGAAATTTCTGATCCATTCACGGCGGCGCCAATAAAGATCTATAGCAGAGAAAGGACAGGTTTGTTCTACTTTGCAGTCAATACAACGTAAAGCAGAACCCTTCGGGGCATTTTCTTTTGTAAACCAACGTAGAGATCCGAACGATGAGAGTCGGCTGCAATTGCTGCCTGTGAGCCAGAGAAGAAAGTCTACATCATGGCAACATTTAGCTAGTAGCATGGGGTTACTTTCTTTTTCGCGGTTCATAATGCCACGTACATAACTGTGCGTGTCTCTGTCGATGCCAACGCCCTCTGTGTGATTGATCGAAATGATTTTTCCCAACTTACCCGAATCAACGAGTTCCTTAATTTTAAGGAAACAGGGATGATAACGCATTACATGACAAATCCCGACTAAAAGATTTGCTTTTCTGGCGGCGTCTGCGATTTGTTTACATTCGTTCAACGTTTGAGCAATAGGTTTCTCAAGTAGAATATGATAACCATGTTGAATCGCTAACATGCTGGGCTCAAAGTGCTTATTTTCTGGAGTACAAATGATAGCAGCGTCAGCACGAACAGACTTTTTAAAAAAACAAGTATAATCGCTAAAGCGATTTTGTTGGGGAACATGAAAAAGATCAGCCAGAGCATTTCTCCGAAATTCATTAGGTTCAACGACGGCTACGAGGATCACTTCTTCAGGATGCTCCAACACGTAATGCATATAAGTACGCATACGGTTGCCCGCTCCAATAGCAACTATTGAAACGGGACTGTGTGTACTTTTATTTTGTGAGATCATTTGATTTTATTATTCTTCTTACTTAAATCAAGAATTCTTATATTGCGAAATTTAACTCCGGCACCGTGACCGCAGAAACTAATATAGCCGTCCTTATTGAAGAGCCCCGGATGGTTTTTGTGATCAACAGTGTATGGATTGTGCTCGGATCCGTCGGGAGCAATATTGTGTCCTTTGCAGGCATCACGAATATTTCCTTCATTAATGACCTGCCCATTTACTGTTACTTTTACGTGATCACCGATAAATTCAATTTCTTCCGTATTCCAAGTGCCGAGAGGTCCAAATTTAACGTGTTTTGGAACAATAATTCCATATACGGCACCATGTTGCTGATAAGGTTGTAAACCTTGATAGATAGGATCATCATGATCAAGGATTTGTATTTCCATTCCGTCGTAAGCGGCATCGCTTCCAATATTGGTACGTACACCAACACCATTGTTTACTCCAGGTACGGCAAAGCAAAATTCAAAGCGATAGATGAAGTCTTTATATTTTTTCTTTGTATAAAGGTTTCCCGTGCCGCCATAGTTTGCTGAAACATAAATGTTACCGTCAATAGGCACATAATCTGTTGTGTTACCTTGCCATTTCTCTAAAGAGCGTCCATCAAAAAGAACTTCAAAGCCGGCTTTCTTTTCCTCTTCAGGTAACGTGAACACTGGAGTAGATGGGAGCTCGTTAACAAGTACATTGCGTATGCTAGCACTACCTTCCTTCGTAAGTAGCTGTATAAAACCGGTATTGTTGATTGGTTTTGAATCCGGCGTATTTTTGATGATTGCATTTTCAGCTACTTTAACTCCGTTTGATTCAACGAAGATACGGTCGTTAATAACCTTTACATATAAGGTGTTCCAATCACCTGCGTTGATAGCCCCTGCAGTATTTTGTTTGTCTTGATAAACCATTGTGACGCCGGCTTTTCCATCCAAATAGATAGCAGGCATACTGCGTACGCTGAGAGTACTTTTACTATCTGATTTCCAGTCTAGATACATTTCAAAGTTCTCATATTTTTTGGGTAAGCTGAACGCTTTCTTAGCTGTGACTTCAGTAATTCCAGTAGTTAATGGCTCATAGCCTTTTTCGCCAAACTTAGGAAGAATTCCTGAAATTTCATCTACAGCATAACCTGCATCGGCATTGCTTTTCTGTGCACGAAATACATCCTGTGCTTTTTGAAGCAGTTTCTTAATGGTGAAACCTTTTTGGAGTTCTGTATTTTTTGAGATGATGTCTTTAACTGTCATTGCAGCTGTAAAAGAAGTATTTGCATTGTCCAGATAGTTCGAAGCTAGCATTAGTGAAGGCAAAGTTTGACTTTCGGTTAAAGCAGAAATGAGCGCATTTTTAACGTTGTCTGAAGGATTCAGTTCTAAAGCACGACGATACAGTTCATACTTATTGATACTGGAACTGTTTGCAGTTCTAACAATTGTAATGTAGCGGCTTAAAACGGCATCTTTGGAAGCTTCGTTTTCTTTTGCCAAATTATAAAGAACTTCAATCATTCCCGGATTGTTTACTTTCAAGAGCGATTGGAATGCTGCATCCTTTGTGGCGGCTTTACCATATTCTTCTTGTAGTTTGGAGATAGCACTATTGTTTCCAGCTTGAGCTAAAAGAGGATAATAAAGAGTGGCGTTTGCAGAGTTTTGAAGACGATTGGCGATTAAGTTATACTGATTGTCTGCGGTTTCATCTTGAATAGCATTTTGGGCGGCTTTTTGCAGTTTTGTTGTTTCAGCGCCGCTTGCCTTTTCCATAAGGTCACAAATCTGATTAAAATTATCTGCTTTAACCACACCTTTCAATGCGTTGTAAGCTTCATCTTTAATAGTTGCGTTATCAGAATTCATCATGCTTAGAACCTTGCCATAAGCACTGTAGATATGTCTGGTGGATGCTAATTTGAGTGCTTCTGCTTGTGTGGCGGGAGAAGTGGAACTTAATGCTTGAATGACGCCATCGTTGATTTTTCCATTGAATGCAATTAGAGCATCATTTGCTTGTGGAGCATATTTGCTGTCAAGCATAGAAATCAGTGCAGAGAGGGCTTCTTCTCCTCCAATTTGACCAGCGCTAAAAATGGCAGCTTTGACTAAATTTTCATTATCAGATTTCATGGCGCCGTTTACGATACCAATTTTGTTTGTAAGATGGTTATTGCCCAACCATGATACAACATCTGTTTTTGCATCAGTAGGAAGAGAATTGAATTTATTGGTTATTTGATCAATAATTTCGTCTCCGGCAAAGTCTTTGGCAAAGAAAAGAGCCGTGTTGCGATATTGGATGTTTGGATCCTTGAGTGCTGCGAGAATATTCTTAGCAGCATTCTTTTTATCAGATTTCAGTAAAAGGCGCAACCCGGCGCAGCGAATGGCTTGCTTATCGCTCTTTAAAAGTTGTTTTGCTGCACATCTAACGGCTTTTGCATCATTCAGGTTGTTTAATAATTGGAGATAGCAGTCAGTAGCTCCTGTGTTTTCAAGAGCAAAATTCTTTTGTTTGGCAGCTTTTTGCAATTCTTTGATAGAGGCAGAAGATCCGCAAACGGTAAGTGCATTGTAAACGGACGTCAGTGTTTTTGCATCGGCTCCTTTTAACCAGCTTAGAAGGATAGGTTCAACGCCTTTCAATTTTTTGAAATAAGCAAGATAGGCTAAAGAACTTTTTGGTGCTTTTTCTTCTTTCATCAGGTTAATGATTTCATTGTCGATGCCTGGAGTTGCAGCCAGACCACGTATGGCATAATCCTGAAGATAAGAGTCACTAAGGTATTTTTCAAAAACCGGGGCCTCATTACTTGTGGCGCATTTTTGAAGTTGCGACATTAAAAAAGCTTGGTTGGCCTTGTCTGTGCATTGTTCCAAACCGTCAATGAGTCCTAAGCGAATTGACGGAAGCAGGTTCTCTTTACCTGGAGTTGTGGCATAATTCACCATGCCGTTAATGGCGTATTCAAAAGTAGCATTTTTGTTTTTATCTGCAGGCTTTAACATACCGGCCAACATCTGTATGCCTTTCTGCCCTGTGTTAGCAAGTTCACTCATTATCTGATTATAAGTGTTCGAATCTTGTGCCGGTAATTGTGCGAGACCATCCGCAATAATAGTTTCTG
>Ga0172378_10003595_pt1 | contig 14574 bp, 8 predicted proteins | sample GrowelOW332metaG_FD_119755 | JGI IMG/M metagenome (GOLD analysis project Ga0172378, IMG submission 119755) | Groundwater microbial communities from an aquifer near a municipal landfill in Southern Ontario, Canada - Pumphouse #3_1 metaG | ecosystem: Environmental > Aquatic > Deep subsurface >... | reverse complement strand
GCTGTATGTGAACTCATGATGTTCCTTATCAGCTTCCGGATTGGGATCTATTGCGGATTTCAGCATTGAAAGTCCTATCACGCCATTCTTTACGCTGCATCCATATTTGCAATCATTGAGGATACTGACACCGTAATCATCCTCAGAGACATCCAGCCACTTATGCGCGCACACTTCAAATTTCGCAAAGTCCCATGAAGTATTGGCATGCGTCGGTCTCTTCACATTTCCATACTGGATCTCGAATGTAGCCTCACTTGTATGGATATCAACAGGGTAAAGTGCCCTTAAGAATATCTGGTGTTCCTTCCAGTCGGTCTCATTCTTTATATCTATCCTGTCGAATCCGGATATATCAGTCCCGAATTATACTCCAGCATCATTTCATATTGATTTCGTATATCTTTTTTGGATCCACTTTGAAATTTCTATCCATGTCCATAAGGCCGTTGATCTCCTGCTGGACATCTGTTACCTGTGTGTAACAGTAGCCAACAATATGCGGGGTATTCTTTATCGCAGAGGTGATCCTGTCGAAACGCTTCAGGAATTCCTCTTTGGAACTGACCGTGTTGCCATATCCCCAATCATCTTTTCCTCCGCCTGCAAAAGCTATACCGCCATATTCGCTTATTATCACCGGCTGGCCTTTGTACTTATAGCCGTCTGCCATGGCGCACTTGTTCTTGCAGTGATAGATTTCGTTCGTCACTATCTTCTCTTTGTCACGATATCGCTTTTCAAATGCATCGCCGTCTTCTTCATAATCATGAAGTGTCAGAAGATCTGAAACAGTGTGTTCCCAGCCGTCATTGACTATCACCGGTCTCATCTGATCGATGCTCTTTGTGAGATGATAAACCGCTTCCGTAAACTGCTGCTCGGCAAAACATGTTTTGACGTCAGATATGCCCCACGATTCGTTGAATGGTGTCCATGTGATTATGCATGGGTGGTTGTAATTCTGATTGACGGCGTCGGCCCATTCTCCCATGAACTCTTCTATCGCTGTATCATCAAAGCGGAAAGTGGCCGGCATCTCGCTCCAGACCAGCATTCCCTTTACATCGCACCAGTAAAGGAATCTCTCATCCTCGATCTTCATGTGTTTTCGAAGGCCATTGAAACCAAGCTGATGAATCTTATCTATATCTTCAACAAGAGCCTCCTCAGAAGGCGGCGTAAGACCTGACTCTTTCCAGTATCCCTGATCAAGAATAAGTCTCTGATATATCGGTGCCCCGTTCAGCAGGACTTTGCCATCGGCGATTGCCACGTCCCTCAGCCCAAAATATGATTTTACTTCATCAATCGGTACTCCGTTCCTCTTAAGAATGACCGTCAGATCATAAAGATCTGGTTGCTCCGGTGTCCATGGATGCAGGTTCAATGCTGACTGCTCATGCTCACTGTTACTTACACTTATTATGTCAGTACATTTGCCGCTATCCGATTTTACAGATGACCTGTTTACCTCTTTTCCGTCAAAACTTATTACAGTGTCAATTGTAATGTCATTTGAGGTCGTCTCATTATCTGCTGATACGGTTCTGCCTGTCTGAAAATCACTGTTCTCAGAGCATATTTCTGCTCCGGCTACAACGTAATCGATTCTCACATTTTTTCCGGCAAAACTCGGAGTGATCTTCAGTTTCTCGATGTGAAGTGCTGGCACTTCTTCCATCCATACACTTTTCCATATGCCCGTTGTCTGCACATACCAGCAGGCAAAGTTCTCACTTTTCCAGCGCTGTTTACCGCGAGGCTGGTCAAGGCTCGGTGAATCATCGACTTTGATGGTAATATCATTTTCCCCGGCACCAAGATTATCCGTTATATCGAATCCGAAACGCGTATAGCCACCATCGTGCTCACCAACCATATCTCCGTTTACGAAAACCTTTGTGTGAAAATCACTTCCTTCAAGATGAAGGATTTCCCTGTGGTCCTCCGGAATAATATTTATTGACACGGTCCTGTGATACCAGACATGGTCATGCCTTGTCTCATCGTGGATTCCGCTCATCACGGTCTCATACGAAAATGGAACAGTAATCTGCCTGTTATCTCTGGGAAATGCTTCAGACCATCTTTCTTTCTCACCTTGATCTTCATCATCAAAAATGAAGTCCCATGTTCCATCAAGATCTGTCCAATTGTGCCTGACCATCTGCGGTCTTGGGTAACCCTTGAGCTTATTGAATGAAGCCATTTTTCTCCTTTTTGCAAATTCTTATTGTTTTGATTTCAAAAGCGCCGAAATGTATTAGTAATACATTTTTATCTGCAATTAGTCTGCTCTGAATGTTCTCCAGAAGATCGCAATCAAAACAATCTGCTCCTTCGATTATTGGCATTTTCACATATGCCATGCAATCTTCCTTTTTAGATTCATAAAGACGCAAAATGATGTCGCCGCTTTCATCTTCAGCCAACTTTACAGTTTCAAGTATTACGTTCTCTCTGTTACAATAATACATGCCAGTTCCTGCGAGAATGCTATTGCCTGAATGATATGTGACCGACGTGTTGAACTCGATTCCCTTTCTCACAACATCTGAATCTTCAAAAGTACCATCCCAGGCGGTGAAACCATATCTGAACTCCTGCGTCCCATTGTCGGCCCTCATTTCAGGGCACGCTGCTGCCGTAAGCAATGTAAGCTCAAGTCTGTTCTCATTCATGCTTATCCCATATTTGCAGTCATTAAGGACAGCTGCCCCGTGGGCTCCATCACAAAGTGCAGAATACCTGTGATTGCAAACTTCAAATCTCTCCTGATCATAAGCTCTTGACCTGTGTGTCGGACGCTTTATGTATCCAAACTGTATTTCGTTAACTCCTTCTTCAGCCATGACATTGACCGGAAATGAAACCTTCAGCAGCCTGTGAAGTTCATTCCATTCGACTTTCATTTTGATCTCAACAACTGTGCTTCCCGAATCAAGTCTTATGTACTGTTCATATTTGGATTCCCCGATGATTCCAGTCACTTTTAAAATTGCAGCCAATCCTTCTTTGCAGATCACTTCCGTAGAAATATCCCTAGATTCTGGCATTTCCTGTTCTATATAATTCGAATCAATATCCCAAGAGTCGAACTTTCTCGGTACATCCTTATACATTTTCAGATGATTCATAGGCTCTGCCGCAAATTCCCGTCTCTGACTGCCGTCCTTAAGTATGTATGATGTAATTTCACCGTTGCTGTTTACTGCAGCCCTGATCTTTCCGTTTTCAAGAACAAACATTCCATCAATCAGCGAAACAGATGCAACACCGAAACCTCTGTTTTCTCTGTCGCGTATGACCGTAACTGCAGAGAGCGCCGGTATAGTGATGAGAGCTTGTTTTGCTCCAGTTTCAAATTCTTCTGGCAAATCAACCACTACCGTTCGTTCGAAGCCAAGCGAATTATAGAATGAAACTTCATCTGCTGGGTGTTTCTCACTACTATTGCTGTCACCAGTGTTTGCAGTCAAAACATCCAGTGCTTCAGTACGCATTTTTGTGCATCCATCCATGAGTTTTGCATATTCAGCCAGTGCATCCTTATAAACCCTCGCTATTGATGAACCCGGCAGAATATCATGAAATTGGTTCAGCAATAGTTTTTTCCAAAGCTGTTCCATCTCAACCGATGGATACTCATATGAATCGACCATGCGTGAGGCGATCGCATTCCATATCTCAGTCTCGCGAAGAAGAGCCTCTCCCGCCCTGTTCGATTTTTTGACCTTGGCCTGTGAAGTATATGTCCCTCTGTGTGCCGTAAAATACAGCTCGCCTGTATATGTATGTCTGGGTCCTCCGAGCTTATCCATATCTTCGAAAAATTCCAATGGACCGGCCAGTTTCATTTTCACTCCGCCTTCGATATTCTTTTGCCGCAGAGCATATTCTATATGGTCTCGTGTCGGGCCACCGCCACCGTCCCCATATCCAAACGGAATAAGAAAGCCCTCTATGTCAGCCTGTCTACGTTTTTGCCACGTGTCATTCATTTCAGCAGGATTCGTATCATATGTGTAGCTTGTAGGCAGAAACGCTGTTATTACACTGCCATCCATTCCACGCCAATTGAAATAATGATACGGGAACTCTTCTCCTTCGTTGTAGCTCCAGTATATTTTTTGAGTTACAAGGTACTTTATTCCACTTTTCTTAAGAATCTGCGGTAAGACCGCACTATAGCCAAAAGTATCAGGGAGCCAGAGCACTTTACTATCAGCATCAAATGTCTTCTTAAAGTACACTTTACCATACAGGATTTGCCTTACAAGAGCTTCTCCTCCGCTCATGTTCGTATCAGGCTCTACCCACATTGCTCCTTCGGCGATCCACTGTCCTTTGGCTATTTCCGCCTTTATGCGTTCAAACAGCTCAGGGTAATGCTCTCTGCACATTTCATAAGCTGCCGGTTGGCTCTGCAGGTATTTATATTTAGGGTATTCATCAATAAGGCGCAATTGTTGTGCAAATGTCCGTTCCGTCTTTCTATATGTTTCAGCCATCGGCCACAACCATGCAAGGTCAAGGTGCGCATTACCTATTGCGTACATAATCGGTGCCGTGCTTCCGTTTACAGCACTCATCAAAGGCGCCAATTCTTCACAAGCCTTTTGATATGAATTATTCCTTGCACTACTATTCTGTTCGAAATCCACAGTAAGTGTGAATTTTTCCAGTCCCTCAGCAATGTGTTCAGCGCGAAGCGATGTCTGGTCTAATACCGTGAGCAGGTTCCATAATGTCATTACATCCATATAAAGCTGATACGCATCTTCATTCCAGATTCCATATGTGCTGTTGCCGAGTTTTATCCTCTGCCCTTCAATCTTTGTGTCTGCAAATGCCCCCGGCAGCACCGGACCTGTTGCACAGTTACCCGTAGGGCACTCCGGATAATAATGCCCAGCATATGTTTCCATCAATATTTCAAATGTACTCCCTGGCATAGCATTCTTTGTCAAAGTATTGTCGACTAAGTAGTGATGTTTTTCCTTAACCCACTCCGCCCTGTAAGTACCAAAGCTTTTGCCATTTACAAATAAAGTCGATTCCCCTCCCGGCTTCAGATCAAGGACTATCCTCTTTCCTGAGGCCACATTCGGTATTACTGCCTCTCCCCTGAACCAGCAGTATTCATAGCTCCTGCCCCATGTCCACCCATCGTTTACCAATTCAAACCCATCAGGGTAAAGCTCTGCAACTTGTTCCGGCGGTACCTGATTCATTGTTCTGTATACAGCCCAATTAATTGTTCCTACAGGTTTATAGAAATCATTCTTAAGTGTGCGTATCCAATGGTTAATTCTGTCGGTCCATTCTGAGCTAAGTAGAATCATCAATATGCTCCTTTTATAATTTAAGTGATCCCCAATATGTATATGTTCCTTTGTTCACTGTATGCTTAACATTATCAACAACTATTATCGCCGGAACATCTGTTTTTATTTCATATCTCACATCATCACCGATAATCGTCCAGCCGGAAAAGATCAAACCATGTTTGGTATTAATGCTTGCTTTCAACCATCCCAGTCTTCTATCAACAATAGGACTAATAAAGACTTTCGCAAAACCAGCGTTGCTTTCTATTGGTTGAATGCCTGCAGCCTTTTCATATATCCATGCCGATACGGCCCCGTATGCATAATGATTAAATGAATTCATGTCAGGATCCCAAAAGTCATCATTTTCCTTAATTCCGTCCCAGTGCTCCCATATTGTAGTAGCGCCTTTATTTACAGCATATAACCATGATGGATATTTTTCTCTCAGTAGTAATGAATATGCAATATCAGAATGGCCATAGTTACTGAGCACATACAGGATATACGCAGTTCCTACAAATCCAGTTTTCATCTGCATTCCATCATTTTCAATCATTTTTGCTAAATCGTCAGCTGCCTTTTGTGTGTTCTCGGCAAGGTTGAACTGAATTGCCAATACATACTCTGTTTCAGTCAGATATTCGGGATATTCAGTCCTGAATGCTTGTATTATCCTTGAATACAACTTCTCATATAAAGAAACATCCTGATTCAGCACATTACCAGTTTTAATTACAAGCGACGTAGAGTATGCATAAAATGCACTCGCAATAAAATCATCTCTTGATGCCCCTCTGCAGCTTCCTTCTGATGAATCCAGCCCAAGCCAGTCTCCGTAGTGTTCTCCGCCTGTCCAGAGGCCATCTTTCGTGGTCGTTGTACTTATACAATCCACCCACTTTTTCATGCAGCCAAACTGCGATTTCAGGATTTCTGTATCACCATAAGCAAGATACATTTCCCATGGGCATATTGTGCAGGCATCACTCCAAGCTGCGCTTGGTCTGGTCATCGGCATATAATCAGGTATTACGACTCCAATACCGCCATCTTCCCGCTGCTCCGCTTTCATATCATGAAGCCATTTTCCGAAGAACTTCTCTACATCAAAATTGTAGGTTGCTGCTTTTGTGAAGACCTGCGCATCTCCGGTCCACCCCAGTCTTTCATCTCTCTGCGGGCAATCTGTTGGCACATCCAGGTAATTGCTCTTCTGACCCCAGATGATATTGGAATACAATCTATTGATCTTTTCATTTCCACAACAAAATTCGCCGACTCTTTTTATATCAGAATAAACAACGATTGCTGAGAACTGGTCTAGCTTGACCTGTCCTGGGAATTTGTCGAGTTTAATGTATCTGAATCCGAAGAAAGTCAAATGCGGGTGCCACGTTTGTAATCCGTCTTTGCATACATACATGATCTCAGCTTTTGCATTGCGATAGTTTGCATTGTAGAAATTACCATCACTATCCAGCACTTCTCCATGTTGGATCCTTATTCTTTCACCAGCTTTGGCTTTCACCGTGAATTCCACATATCCTGTAACCTCCTGTCCAAAATCTATAACCGTTTCCCCTTTGGGTGTGTGGATTATACTTTTAGCAGCGACTCGTTCAGTTTCACGAATTTCTTCTCCCTCCTGCTTAATCAGTGTTCGTACCGGCCATTTGAGAAGTATTGCATTTTGAGTTTTTTTCAGGTCGAATGTTGCATCATATGTTTCTCCGTCATATATTTCGCTGAACCTAAATGCACTTTCCCCTGTAATCCACGATTCATCTGTTGGTATTACATCTTTAGAATTATCGTCATACTTAATCCTGACTTCTCCAATTAGCCCGCATGGTTTTTTATTTATCACTCTTTTTTCTTCATCTGTTGCCCACCCCGGCATTGGAGAGCGGAACCATCCCTTTCCCACATACACTGCTAAAGCATTATCATGCTGAATCATTTCAGTAATATCGTATTCCTGAACTTGTATTCGTTTCTCATATGCTGTCCATCCAGGTGAAAGAACAAATCTTCCAACACGCTTACCGTTAAGTTCCGCTTCATATACCCCCAATGCAGTTAATATAAGGGTTGCTTTTTTTATCTTCTTTTTTGTATTCCAAGTCTTCTGAAACACTGGAACGATATCTCCTAGATCCTGAGGAACCGTGATCCATTTCCCATTCAATTTCATTTTATCCTCCATATCCTGTCGCGATGCTACGCTAAAACCTATCCTTTCACTGCCCCGCCTGTTATGCCTTCTACCATTTGATTGCTGAAAAAACAATACAAAAGGATAACAGGTACCAGAGTTATTACTACTGCAGCAAAAGACACATCCATTCTCTTAACAAATTGGCCTAAATAATTGAAAATAACCAGCGTCAATGTATATTTCGCTTTCTTTGACAACAGTATCATTGGCAAATAAAAATCGTTCCAGTACCCTACAGAAACTATCAATGACACCGTGAAAATGACAGGTTTACATACTGGAAGTATTATTCTTGTATAGATAGTAAAATCATTTGCGCCGTCCAATTTCGCAGACTCTTCCAATGCCTTTGATATTGTTTTAAAAAATCTCGAGAATATAAACATAGATAAAGATATGCCAGATCCATAGAGTAAGATCATTCCTGTTAATGTATTCAATAGATGCAATTTTTGAAATATCAGAAACAAGGGCAATACTGTAACCTGCATTGGAACCATCATTCCTATCAGGAAATAAGCAGTTAACGCTCCCTTCCCTTTAAAATCGTAACGTGAAATTCCATATGCGACCATAGACGCAAGGAAAACACATAATGCGGTTCCACAAAGAGTTAATAAAAGACTATTGCCAAAATTTCTGAATATACTACCATCAGCAAAAACTGTTTTATAACTATCAAGAACAAACTTATTCGGCCATCCAAACAAATTTGTTACAAGTTCCGATTTCTGCTTAAACGAATTTAAAACAGTAAATCCCAAAACAAACAGAGTTATTCCAGTATATAAAATCAATATAGTAGATACTATTCCCCTTACAACTTTACTTTTGAGAGAATAGATTTGGCCTGATTTTCCTTTTTGTCTATTCATAATGGCCACTCCTCAGTTTTCATATTCAAATTTTGACAATATTTTATTCTGTACAGAAGTAACAATCACTATAACGACCAACATTAGTGTACTTATTGCTGCACCAAATCCATAGTTTGTTTGTCCATTCAACACACTTCCAAATGTGTATCTGTAAAAAACAAGATTTACAAAATCCAAGACGCTATGTACACCGCCTGTTGAGCCGACCAAAATGTATGGTAAATCAAACACTGAAAGAGCCCATATTGTGCTCATAATTATTATCGAAACACATGATGGTAAAGATAAAGGCAATAAAATATATTTAAACCTTTGCATCTCATTGCAACCATCAATGCTTGATGCTTCCATTATTTCCTTGGGTATATCAAGAAGGTTTGAGTAAAAAATCATCATACCTGATCCAGAACTTTGCCATATTACTATTATTATGAAAATAGCAAAGGCCCAATGTGAATCTCCAAACCAAGAACCCTGTGACAATCCTAATTTTTTTAAAACGTCATTTAATATGCCAATATTAGGATTAAAAATCATAGTTGCAAAAAAACTGACAATTGTTGAGCTTATCACATATGGCATGAATACCATAAACTTTATGTACTTAAATGCCGGTATCTTGATGTAAAATAAATACGCCATAATAAACTGAAGTGGCGTTACAATCAACCATATGCAAAGCATATATTTCAAGTTGTTCAACAATGCATGCCAAAATTCCGGTCCGATTTTATTATCAGTGAATAGCGTCACAAAATTATCTAGTCCAACAAATACCTTTGCTCCTAATCCGCTCCAGTCAAATACACTTAGGTATATTACATAAATTATTGGAATGATAATGAAAACTGTATACATGAGAAATCCCGGCAAAATAAAATAAACATAGTTTTTCTTTTTTCTCTTTTTCTTCATTCTTACTCCAATCCACAGGCACTACTTATAGATAGTATTATGGGGTGCTTTATATTACTAAAGCACCCCATAAGCGCACTCTAACTGTTATTTTTACTGCATCACATTTGCTATCTCATCAAAGAATTCATCTGTAGTCATATCACCTGTGAACACTTTTGTTATGTCATTTTCAAATAGTGTCGATGCATTTTCTCCGTCCTTAGCATGCTTAGTAAGGACTGCCTGCCAACTTGTATACATCGTATCGCAATTTGCTATTTCTTCAGCAACCGCGCTACCTGATTTGACATTCTTGTTGCCTGAAACTGCGCCTTGTCCATCTACCCAAGCCTGCTGTGCTTCTGTTGTTGCGCAATATTGTAAAAATGCTGTAGCTGCGTCTGCATTCTTTGTCCCTTTGTATATTGAAAAACCGTTTGCAAGAGTTCCGACCATTCCGGTTTTTCCATTATTATCAGGGATTTGGAAGGCACCCAGATTCAGATTTGGATTGTTTTCCAAAAACGTATTTGTATCCCACGATCCATCAATATCCATTACTGCTTCGCCACTTGTAAATGTAAGCACCTGAGCATTTCCATCAGCTACACCAAGGTAATTGTCTCCGAAGTATCCCTTGTCTGCCCATTCGAGCATCTTATTCATAGCTCCTCTTGCTGGATCATCAGTAGCTTTGACAGAGTAATCTGCCAATCCTTCTGTATAATCAGAATCATATGCTGAAAGAATAGGCTCGAACGCAAACAATAAGCACCATGCATTATTAGGTGATAATGAGATTGGTATATATCCTGCATCCTTTTCCTTTTGGAGCAGTTTTTCAAATTCATCAAATGTTTTAGGGACGTCCCATCCATTATCTTCAAATAAATCCTTGTTATAATAGCACGCTCTTGTATCTACGCATGACCACGGTACAGAATACAGTTTTCCATCTATGGTTCCTATAGAAAGACCATCTTCTGGTAATTCAGATGTATCAACTATATCTGTAAGATCCATGAGTGCATCTGCTTTTTGAAATTCTCCAAAATATGCTGTTGCAGTGCCATTTGTCCAAAAAACATCTGGTGCATCGCCAGATTGAATTGCAATTGTTAGTGCATTCTGATAATCATCTGACTTAAACTCATACTCAACGTCTACGTTCGGGTATTTAGCTTTGAAGCCTTCCACAACAGCTTCAAGTGATGACTCAAATGCCGTATCATGTTCCCAAATTGTTAGTGAGCCTGACACATCACTTGTGCTTGCCTCCGCTGTGGTGCTTTCAGCAGATGCTGAATCTGATGTGGCTGAATCAGCTACATCAGCCGTTGTATCAGCGCCGGAAGAACCGGTTGTAGATGTTGTAGTAGATGAAGCCGAATCACCACAACCAGACAGCAACCCTGTTACCATCAAACCACATAAAATAATACTAATAACTCTTCTTTTCATGCTAAATCCTCCTTTTTATGGAACTTTGATACAATTAATGGTACTAAATTCCAGAGGTTTTCAGAAGTAACGTTATTAGCACTTCAGTTCAATAATTGACCATTTATTTGTGAATGGTATATTTCGTGTTGATTCACAATATTTGCATTTAAACACTAATGATGATTCTGTGAATCTATAATGGATCATTGACTTCATTTATTGAGCGCCGATAATCAGAAACAGTCTCCCCTGTAATTTTCTTAAATACCCTGATCATATAATTCACATTCATGAACCCAGCTTTCTGGGCTATCACCTCAAGAGATAGTGTTCTGTCCTGCAAAAGGCACTTAACATGATTTATCTTTTGCATATTAATGTAGTGAACTAATGTCATCCCTGTTTTTTCTTTAATCTTTCGACAAAATGAAGTCGTACTCATATAATTCATGTCTGCCAATTCATTCAGTGATAATTTCTTCTCAATATTATCATTGATGTACTGTATTACTTTTTGAAAATCGTCATTTTTAAGCAGTGTCAGGACTTCTGTTTGAAATTGACTTATTTTTTTCGATATCCCAGATTCAATACTTTCAATTCCATAATCCTCCCCTGTATCAATAAATACTTCCACTTTATTGTTCCACTCCTGACTAATGTCCTGATGTAAATCATATTCGTGTAAAATATTCCAAATGAGATACCCTATTTGGCTTTTTAGTTTGTTTATTACATAATCAACATCAAGTTTTTTTTCTTTACACTTAATCAGATATTGATGTAGTTCATTCCTGAAAACACCTACTCCACCTTCGTTGAGAAAGCCATCAGAAGAAAACACAAAATTAGTGATTGCTGGATCCTCACCCATCTCATCTTTGTACCAACAATGTTTATCAGAATTATAAAAGCCAAGTTTTGACGCTGATAGTGCTTCATCATATCTGTAACGGATTTCTTTTATGTCCGTGAATTTTTTGCTCACTCCAAGATTTGCTGCTCTATTTACAAATGTTCGCATATTACCATTCAAATCATCACAAAATTCCTCTATTTTAATGTGGTTTTCTTTCTCATTACTTATCAATGGGAACTGCATCAACACAAACATATCTTTTCTATATGGCACAAATAGCGTACCTATCTTATGTGTTTTTACGACATTCTCTATGAGATGTTCCAGCATAGAGAGATTAACTGGATTACTACTCGGCTCAGCGGTATACTGTATAAACCTCAAAACACATACATAGAAAGTACTTGAATCTATAGGCAAATCTTTGCTTTCTATATCAATAGGACTATCAATATTGCTAAATCTATCTCTTTTCTTTTTTTTCATAACATCATGTAACGTTGCAATTACCTGTTCCTCGGAAATGTTCTGCTTTAGGATATATGCGTCAGCCCCTGCGCTGATAGCCTCCTTAGCATATTTAAAGCTTTCGTGACAGCTTAAGATGATAACTGATAATGCAAGTCCCTCGTCCAGAATTTGATGTATCATTTCTAGACCATTAGTTCCCGGCATCTCTATGTCGGTTATAACAATATCAATATCTCTGTGTTTTCTAAGGAAATCTATTGCATCCTGCGCACTGTCAAAATCATCCTCCACCCTTAAATCACTATGTTTATCAAGCAGAGATCTAATTCCGACTCTTGCCAGCATTTCATCATCAACAATTATAATTTTTATCATCGAATTTTTCTTTCTTTATAAGCGGCAGTAGGTAGACGATCTTTGTTCCCTTACTAGGAATGCTGATCACCTCAATTTTATACGGTTTTCCATAATCAATGTCTACTATCTGCATGATATTTGCCAAAGCCAGACTTGTATACCCTTCATCTTCACTATGCTTTTTTTCTTTAAGTATATCTGTGTCAAATCCGCATCCGTTGTCACTGACTTCAACATTCAAATACTCATCAGTCCAAATTCTAATCTTAATAAGTCCTTTTTTTACTTTACCTCTTAAAAACCCATGTATTATCGAATTCTCCACCACCGGCTGAATTAAAAATTTTCTAATAACATACTGCTCGGATTCCGGTGTTATATCATATTCTACAAAGAAATTCATAAATCTTGCTTTTTGAATTATTACATAACTTTTAATCAACTCGATTTCATCATGGACAAGATGGTATTCTTGCCCTGACTGTGCAGAATTCATAAGTACATTTATCAAAGCTTCTGTGAGCTTTTCTATGTTGCTTTGATTATTTATCACTGCCATCCACTTAATTGTATTCAATGCATTATATATAAAATGTGGATTCAGTTGCGCAATTAGTGCTTTCATTTCGAAATCATTCTTTTGTTTTGTCTCATATTCATTTTCCTCTATCAGCAAAGATATGTGTTGAGTCATACTGTTAAAATGCCTGTTAAGTTTTCCTATTTCCCCTGACGCGCTATCATCAGCTTTTATTTCCATATTGCCTTTTGAAAACTTATCCATTTTGTCAGATAAGTTGCTGATAGGTACCACTATTCCTTTATTTAATAGCATTAACATAATCCATAGAAACAAAAGATAAGTAACCGCTACAAGCCCAATCAAGACTCTTATTATGTTGATTCCGCTTTGAATTTCCCTTGTTGGTATTACATCAACAATCTGCCAGTTAGTTCTCTTTGACTTATCATATATTACAAGGTTTTTAGTCTTATTGACTTTGCAAAAATGATAACCGTTATCTTCTGTAATTTTCAGATTTTCAAGATTCAACTGCTTACCTATCATAGTGTTATCAGTAGAATTCATAACGATATTTCTATCATTAATCATATACAAAACGCTATTAGAAGTACTCATATTTTTTATCATTTTGTCCATAATACTTACATCAATGATCAGGTAAAGTTTAGCGATATCTTTTTGAGTCGATGAATTTATTGATCTGCCGAGAACTAGTTTATAACCGCTATGATCTCTCGGTAAAAGTGAAAGGGTTGTAAGCCATATAGGTCTTCCGCCACTCGTTTCCAACAGTTCATCATACTCCTCAAGTTTTTCCGTAATACCCCCATAATTTTTACCAGAAAAGAAAACCTTATTGCCTATCATTAACACTATTTCTGATATATCAGATTTCAAAGAAATCTCATCATCCAAGGCTGCCTGTATGTTTGCTTCATCATCCTTAGTTCTATAATTTGTGATTTTTGAAATATTGTCGTTGTAATATACAAACATACTGTTCCCAACAAAAGTTTTACTTATTATTTCCCACTGCTCCTGTTCTGAAGTCATAAGCTTAAGTGTATTTATTCCATATGTGTCTTTGGAATAGCTTTGAAAATACAACAACAAAAAAGTAATAATACCAACGAAAGGAATGATAACAAACAAAACATAATTGAATAGAATATGGAAATGTATACTATCCTTGTTAATTTTCAATTTTAATCTCCTGATATGTATTATCATATTTGAGTTGTGAAATTGATTAGCTCAAGACCCACCAATGTAAATCAAATACCAATCTATATTACAACTATTGTACCAAGTCGCTAACGCGACGGCTAGCCACAGTTACAATGCCCCGCCACTTTCTTGAAATCATTCCATTTTTCTTGACATAAAAGTAGCGGTCTGTTTATATATGTTTTATTGTTGAATTACCCCTAACCCACAATAAATCCACATAGATCCAGAACCGCTATGCTTAATTTATCATTTTCAGGGCAATTAAACAACTACATATCAAAAGATCTTATCCGTCCACCTCCTTTTGAAATCGAATCCCAGCTGTTACCCGATCATTTCAATTTCAGGAGGTCCTTTAT
>Ga0172378_10003593_pt1 | contig 14578 bp, 9 predicted proteins | sample GrowelOW332metaG_FD_119755 | JGI IMG/M metagenome (GOLD analysis project Ga0172378, IMG submission 119755) | Groundwater microbial communities from an aquifer near a municipal landfill in Southern Ontario, Canada - Pumphouse #3_1 metaG | ecosystem: Environmental > Aquatic > Deep subsurface >... | reverse complement strand
TTCCCGGAATGTCAAGGTATATTACAACTAAAAACAGGAAAAATACTCCCGGACGTTTGGAGCTTAAAAAATTTAATTCCTGTATGAAGAAGATGACAGTACATCGTGAAATTAAATAATTGAAGTTATGGCAAAAAAATCAGTTGCAAGTATTCAGACAGGTGAAGGAAAAGGTTTTGCAAAGGCAATAAGAATGATTAAATCTCCTCAAACAGGAGCTTATACCTTTGAATCAAATATCATTCCTAATGGAGATGTAAAAGCGTATTTCAAGAAATAAGATATTTCGTTTATTAAAAAAAGCTTTTGTCGTAAGACAGAAGCTCTTTTTATGAATAAAAATTGACTCTCTGTTTTTAGTATTAATAACAAGAATTTCTTATCTTGAATTTTTGTAAAATTATAAAAGAATCATTTTTATCGCAGGAAAGTGCATATATTTGCCTATCCTGTTTTCCGTAGTGAATTCAATATTATAATAAAAATATTTAACTGAAAGTTGTTCAATTGATGAATAAATATGCACATGCTATGGGTAATGCTATGAGAAATCAAAGTTGTGGGAATCTTCCTCTTCTTGATAAATATTTATTGAAACCAGTCGTTTATAATTTCGGTTTTGTAATAAGTTTTTGAGTTTTTAATGTTTTTAAAATATTTAATGAGAATAAAAATTTAATCATGAAAAATAAATTCTTATATTTTTTTTCAATAGTCGCGTTGGCGATAAGTTGTTCTCCGGAGCAGAAACAACAGACTAAGCCTAATGTTTTATTAATTATAGCGGATGATCTCGGTTATGGAGATGTTAGCGCATATGGTAATTCTATGATTAATACGCCTAATATAGATAAACTTGCCAATGGTGGTGTATGTTTTACTGATGGTCATTCTACTTCATCAACATGTTCACCAAGCCGGTATGCCCTTTTTACAGGAATGTATCCATGGAAAAATAGGAAGGCTAAAATTTTACCTGGGAATGCACCTCTTTTGATAGGTGAAAATCAGTTCACGATCGGAAAGATGTTTCAGAGTAAAGGATATAAAACTGCAGCTATAGGAAAATGGCATATGGGAATGGGTAAAGGAAATCCCGACTGGAATAGTACGGTTACTCCAGGCGCAAAAGAAGTAGGTTTTGATTATTCATACCTTATAGCAGCAACGTGTGATCGTGTACCTACGGCCTTTATTGAGAACGGTAATGTTGCAAATCTGGCAAAAGGTGATTCTATGTTTGTGGATTATATACATCCATTTCCGGGTGAGCCAACAGCTATTACTAACCCGGAATTGATGACTAAACAACAAGGGACTAATAATGATCACCACGATACTGTTATAAACGGCATTCCTCGTATAGGATTTATGAAAGGTGGGCGGAGTGCGTGCTGGGTAGATGAAAATATTGCAGATACACTTTTGATTCATGCTGAAAACTTTGTAACGGAAAATAAAAATCAGCCTTTTTTCTTATACTATGGTCTTCATGAACCACATGTTCCCCGTGTACCAAATCACCGTTTTAACGGGAAAAGCGGAATGGGAGTTCGTGGCGATGCAATTATTGAAGCTGACTGGTGTGTAGGTGAAATTTTAGATCATTTGGAAAAAGAAGGTGTTCTTGATAATACTCTAATAATTTTTTCCAGTGATAATGGTCCTGTTCTTGACGATGGTTATGCCGATCAGGCTCGTGAACTGCTTAATGGTGATGATCCCAACGGTGGTTTTAGGGGTGGAAAATACAGTTTGTATGAAGCAGGAACAAGAGTTCCGTTTTTTGTATATTGGAAAGGGCATATAAAACACGTGGTTTCTGATGCAACTGTTAATCAATTAGACCTTATAGCTTCCCTTACACATCTGGTAGGTGCTGACGTGCCAGAAGGTCTGGATTCAAAGAATTTTATTGATACATTTATGGGTAAAAGTACAAAGGGACGTAAGTCTATGATTATGGAGGCAATGCAGCGTCTTGCATTACGTTCGGGAGATTATGATTTAATACCTCCATACAAAGGTCCTGTATATGATGTGACAAAAATTGAACTGGCGAATCTTCCTCAATTTACTTTATTTAATATAAAAGAGGATCCTGCTCAGACAAAGCAAATTCAGGATGAAAATCCAGATATTCTTAATAAACTTAAGGCAAAATTCTTAAAAATAACAAAAGGTTATTATCATTCAGGGCTAGCGCCTAAGGAGAATTGAATTTTGTCTTTCCGGTTATAGTTTAAAAATCGGAATTTTTTTGTTCTTTTAAAGTTTAAACTATAAAAATAACTAATATGAATGGAAGCATAATTACGAAGGGATTTTTGTTTGTTTTTTTAAGCTTATTTTCAGTATGTATATGGGCAAAGGATTATTCGGTAATATCCCCTGACGGGAAAATTCAGGTAACGATATCAGTGAATAAAGAAATTAAATGGTCGGCTCAGGTGAGTGGGAATTCTGTCTTTAAGGACAATATAATGAGCCTTAATTTGATGAAAAATGTATTGGAAGAAAGTCCTCGTGTGATTTCCGCAAAAAGAAAATCTGTTGACGAATTTGTAGCATCGGTTGTTCCTGTAAAATCTAAGGAAATTCTTAACAAATATAATCAGTTACGGCTGAAATTCAGAGGAGAATATGCAGTATCTTTTCGTGTATTTGATAACGGGATCGCATATCGTTTTGAAACAGCAAAAAAAGGGCAGATAACAGTAAAGAATGAGATAGTTAATCTTAATTTTGCCGGAGACTACGGTGTGTTATTCCCTGAAGAAGAGTCAGTTTATTCGCATTACGAAAGAGATTATCTTGATAAAAAACTTTCTGAAGTTGGCTTAGGACATTTTTGTTCTTTACCGGTTTTAATAAAAGCAGAGAATAACATAAAGATAGGAATAACGGAAGCTGACTTATATGATTATCCTGGTTTATTTATGGAATCCACTGGTAATAAATCCTTTAGTAGTAAATTTTCTCCTGTAATTTTAAAATGGGAAGCTACGAATGATAGAGATATAAAAGCCTTAAAAACTGCGGATTATATAGCTGTAACAAATGGTACACGTACATTCCCCTGGAGAGTTTTTATGATTAGTGAAAATGATGCCCGACTGGTGGAAAATCAGATGGTGTTTCTTCTTTCTAAAGGACTTAGACTGCAGGATACTTCATGGATAAATCCCGGATTGGTTTCCTGGGACTGGTGGAATGATAACAATCTTTATAATGTTGATTTCAAATCGGGAATCAATACCCAGACTTATAAGTATTATATAGATTTTGCTTCTAAATACGGTGTGCCTTATATTATGCTTGATGAAGGATGGTCAAAGACAACGACGAATGTAATGGAATCAAATCCTGATATTGATATTCCCGCTCTTGTTGCATATGGGAAAAAGAAGAATGTTGGGCTAATACTATGGTCTTTATGGGGACCTGTGGACACAAATATGAATAAACTCTTTGATTTATATCAGAAGTGGGGAATTAAAGGGGTGAAAATAGACTTTATGCAGCATTGCGATCAGTATATGGTGAATTTTTATGAACGTACCGTTATAGCTGCTGCTGCTCGTCATCTTCTTATAGATTTTCACGGAGCATATAAACCATCAGGACTTCGGAGAGCTTATCCGAATATGATTAATTATGAGGGTGTAAAGGGACTTGAAAATTGCAAATGGAGTTCCACAATCACACCGGAACATGATGTAACCCTTCCTTTTACCAGAATGCTTGCCGGACCAATGGAATATACTCCCGGATCAATGAAAAATGTAAATAAAGTCGATTTTTTACCAAGCACCAGCAACCCTATGACTATGGGTACCCGTTGTCATCAGATGGCCTTATATGTAGTTTTTGATGCTCCTTTGCAGATGATGTCAGACAGTCCCTCTAATTATTATCATGAAAAGGAATGTACAAAGTTTATAAGTAAAATGAAGACAGTATGGGATGAGACAAAAATTCTTGATGCGAAGGTAGCTGATTATATTGTTACTGCAAGGAGGAGTGGTCAAACATGGTATATAGGATCAATAACTGATTTTACACCCAGAACACTTTCTGTTGATTTGTCATTTTTAGGTGAAGGAAATTATGATATGGAATATATGCAGGATGGTATAAATGTGGATAAAGCTGCCGTAGATTATAAGCATGGTTCTATAAAGGTAGACAGAAATTCTAAAATTACATTGCCTTTAGCTTCAGGTGGGGGATGGGTAGCTATCCTTAGAAAATTATAACCTAAAATCCGCAAGGAAGTTTCGTAATGAGCATTCAAATAACAATAAATCAGGAAATAATCAGATTGAAACATAGCATTTATGGTGATTGAGGATTATTTAGTGCAACGACTGATTTGAAGTTAGTTGGATGCGTAATAGATAATTCCCTGCGGTTTTTAGGTATAACATAAGAAGTTTGCAAGTGCTGTCCATGGGTTGCTTGTGATGGAACATAAGGTTTAATTATTCAATGAATGTTAAACAGTTATTGGATGAGACTTTTTGCCGCAACGTGGTGGTGTGAGAGGTCGAAATGGGAATTAATCCCATTTCGACCTCTCGTTTCTTTTAGGTAGGCCAGTTTTAAATTTCACTAGTGGACCATTTCCTTTTTATTATATATACACATGAATAAGTCGCAAATAATTTTTTGTCTATCAAATGTTTACTAATAGTGTTGCAAACTTTTGCAAAATTTATTTCGCCAAACGCATTGATATTTTCTTTAGAATATGTAATTTTCATAAGCGATTATGTTTATTCACCTAAATTGGTGAAAACATTTTAATCGATAAAGTCCTGTAACCATTATTTTTACAGGACTTGTCGATTTTTTCGCTTTTATTGCTGCGGATTTAAGGTATCTAATAATTTATAAGTTTGTGTTTCTACTTAACTAATATGAAGAATAAAATAAATTTGGATAAAATAATAACTGATTTGGCAAAAGATGATGAAGCGTCTCTTGAGGAATTATTCGGTTATTATTATCCCCGTTTATTTAATTTTTCCCGTTCCTTTTTAAAAATTGAAGAAGGTATCGATGATATCATTCAGGAAGTTTTTATAAAAATCTGGCAAAACCGGAAAAAAATAAATTCTACAGTTACTTTTAATTCCTATATTTTTACCATAACCCGGAATCTTTTATTAAACGAGTTGAGGAGTCGGTTCAATAATGAAAAGACCAAAGAGGAAATCCGTAACCTTTCACTCGCAAAGGAATATTCATCGATGGAACAAATTGAATACTGCGATTTAAAAGAAACGGTGGATAATTTAGTTAGTGAACTTCCTGAACGCCAAAAAGAAATTTTTGTTTTAAGCCGAATCGAAGGATTGTCGCACAAAGAAATTGCAGAAAAACTTAAAATATCAACAAAAACGGTCGAGTATCATATTACTTTGGCAGTAAGATTTTTAAGGAACAAGTTAAAAGATCTTGGACTGTTTTTTTTACTCTATTTTTATTTTTTTCTCTAATTTTTTCACTCTTTCGCAAGGGATAAACTTTTTTGATGTGTACTAAATATAGTAAAACATAACATGAAGAATTTATTCAAAAAATATTACAACTCTATTTTAAGTCCCCAAGAGTTCTCAGAGCTCTCTGATTATATGAGCAATAAAAAAAATGAGTCAATCATTTTTAATCTGATGAAACCTTTTTGGGATAAACAAATGAATGAAACAGATTTATCTCCCCATAAAAATCCGGCTCTTTATAAAAAAATAAAAGAAGTTCTTTTGCTTGAAAAACAAAAAATATCTAAGCGGAAAATACACATGTACACATGGGGATTACGTGTTGCAGCAGTTGTAATTGTTGCTTTATTTGTAAGTAATGTATTCTTTTTTCAGAAAGCGGTAGAAAATCAATTTACCGAAACAATTACAACTCCTTATGGAGCAAAAACAAATATTAGTTTACCGGATGGTTCAATAGTTTGGTTAAATTCCGGGTCAACACTTTCATATCCTACAAAATTTAGTAAAAGCAGGCCGGTAACTCTGGTAGGTGAAGCTTTTTTTAAGGTAGAAAAAAATCACAAACCTTTTATTGTCTCAACAGAATATGGCGATGTAGAAGTGAAAGGTACTTCATTTAATGTAAAAGCTTATGCCGACGACAATTCTTTCGAAACCACATTAGAGGAGGGAGTTGTTTTGTTTAAAGTTAAAAATACCTTGAAAGAGGTTACTCTAAGACCCGGCGAACAAGTTATAAAAACATTAAAAGGATTTACGGTAAAACAAGTAGAAACAAAATTCTTTACCTCCTGGAAAGAGGGCAAGCTCCTTTTTAATAAAGAACCTTTTCCAAGCTTTATAAAAAAGCTGGAACGCTGGTACAATGTAAAAATTGAATATGCTAATCCTAAACTCGATGGATTGTGCTATACAGGTATCATCGAAATGGAAAGTATTAGCGAGGTAATGGAAATGATTAGCAAAGCTACACCTATTTCCTACAATTTCAATAATAAAACAAGAGTATATACAATAAGAACGAAATAATGAAACTTATAAATGACGATATAACTAATTATCCTAAATTCAAATTGCCTATGAACTAAAATAAATATTTCTGTCCAACTACTAGGAAAAACAAAAGAAGCAAGAACTCGTACTTCTCGCTTCTTTTTAGTAGTTAAAAAATAAATATAGTTACTTATTTAAACCAATTCAAAATTATGGAAAAAAATCGAATTATCCATGGACTTAGTCTATGTAGTTTTAAAATTCTAAGAATTATGAAGCTCACAATTTTTTTGATGTTAATTTCCTTTATTGGAGTTTTTGCATCCGAAACTTATTCTCAAACGACTAAACTATCGTTAAAGGTTGAAAAAATGAGCCTTGAGGAGTTCCTGATTGAAATAGAAAATCAGAGTGAATTCCGCTTTTTTTATGCTGGTAAAATTGATGTTAATAAAAAAGTTTCAGGTGAATATAAAAACGAAGAAATCACAGAAATTTTAGACGATATCAAAGTAAAAGCAGGCATTAAATATGAGGTTATGGGACGCCAAATTGTACTTTCTCCAATTGATAAGGATAAAGTGATTAAAAGTCTACAACAACAAAAATCCATTTCTGGAAGAGTCAAAGATGTTTCTGGGGAGCCGCTGCCAGGGGTGGCGGTGGTTATAAATGGAACTACAAAAGGAACCATTACAGATATGGATGGGAATTATACGATCCCTAATGTTTCGGGTGAGACTGTTTTGGTGTTTTCATTTGTGGGGATGAAAAAACAGAAAATCGTTGTTGGTAACCAATCCAATATCAATATTATTTTAGAGCCAGATGCCATTGCATTGGATGAAGTGGTGGCCATTGGATATGGAACAGTTAAAAAGAGTGATTTGACTGGAGCAGTTACTTCGGTTGGAAGCGAAGAAATAGCTGCTTTCCCCACTACTAATATTGTACAGGCATTACAAGGACGCAGTTCCGGTGTAGTAGTGAAACAAAATAGTGGTTCCCCAGGAGATGCAATAAGTGTCAGGATCCGGGGAACAAATTCTATTCAGGGAGGAAATGAGCCTTTGTATGTTATAGATGGTTTTCCTTCTTCAAGTTCAAAACCAACTGTTCTGGATAATTCCAATATAGAAAGTATAGAGGTCTTAAAAGATGCTTCGTCTGTCGCAATATATGGTTCAAGGGGTGCCAATGGTGTTGTATTGATCACGACAAAAAAGGGTAAGGCTGGTAAACCAACTGTTAGTTATGACGCATCTGTGGGTTTTCAATCGTTAAGGAAGAAGTTAGATATGATGAATGCCACGGAATATGCCAGTTTTTATAATCTTCAACGGGTTAATGATGGATTATCTCCTTATTTTTCTGATGAAGAAATTAATACTCTTGGTGAAGGATTTGACTGGCAGGATTTTGTCTTTTCTACTTCTCCAATTCAATCTCATGCAATAACTGTATGCGGAGGTAATGATAAGACAAAATTTTCTATTATGGGAAATATGTTTAATCAGGATGGAATAATTGAAGGTAGTGGATATGGAAGGTATTCTATAACTGCAAATATTGATCAAAAATTAAGTGATAAGATTACTGTAAACTATTCTTCAACATTGGCAAAAACCAAACTTGACAATAAAAATTGGGGAGGAGAACGTTTTGGAGCATCGCTCATCAGCGCTGCACTCTGTGCTCCGCCGTCACTCACTGCTTATAACGATGATGGTTCTTGCCGGGTGTTAAGGACAGCATATCCTTTTGTCTCAGAAGGTTTGACAAATCCTGTGAATTATATAAATGAAATTAGTGACGTTCGTAAGTCAAATGAAATATTGGCAAATATAAATTTTATATATAAACCAATTAAGGATTTAACTGTTAAAATACATGGTGGTATAGAGAATAGTGATGATCGCAATGATTACTACAAGACAGTAAAATACGTTGATTCTCAGGGGTATGCAAGTATTGGCTCCTACCAGTCTACAAGCTATTTGAATGAAAATACAATAAATTATGAAAAATCTATTGGTAAGCATGACTTTTCTGTTTTAGGTGGATTTACTTATCAGAATTTTAAAACCACTTCAATAGGGGGCAGTGGCTCAGGATTTCTTAGTGATAACACAAAAACCGGAAATTTGAGTTCGGCTAGTATCCCTGGGATACCAAGTAGTGGGTATACAAAATCAGTGATATTATCAGGCCTTGGAAGATTGAATTACGTTTATGACAATCGGTATTTAGTTACTGTTAATATGCGTGCTGATGGTTCATCAAAGTATAGTAAAGGGAGTAAGTGGGGATATTTTCCATCAGGTGCTATTGCCTGGAAAATTAAAGAGGAAAATTTCATGCAGGATGTTGAAGAAATTTCAAATTTAAAATTAAGAGCGAGTTATGGAGTAACAGGAAGTCAGGCTATTTCAGCATATGCTACATTGAATAATTTGTACTCCGGGAAAACTGTTTTTGGAGATGCTCTGAATACGACATTTGCACCTGGGTCAAGATTACCCGGAGATTTAAAATGGGAGACTACAACACAATATGATGTAGGAGTTGATTTAGGGATAATGAATAATCGTTATAATTTCAGTATTGATTATTATCATAAAAGAACTGATGATTTGCTTAATACGGTAAGCCTTCCATTATCTTCAGGATTCTCGAGCACAATAAAAAATATAGGTGTAATTCAAAATCAAGGTCTTGAGTTATCTTTTGATGGTAACCTGTTACAAGGGGATTTTTCATGGGATATGGATGGTAATATATCATTTAATAAATCTAAGGTGAAAGAATTATACGGAGGAAAAGATATCTATGGTGGTTGGCAGGATATGCTGGTTATAGCTGACAATTTAACTCTGCTTAGAGAAGGTGAACCTATGAGTGTTTTTTATGGATATCTAAAGAATGGATACGACGATGAAGGTTTTGAAGCATATAAAGACCTGAATACTGATGGTGTAATTGATGAAAATGATAAAACTATAATTGGAGATCCAAATGCGGATTTTGTATATGCTCTGAATTCTCATATGAGTTTTAAGTGCTTTGAACTGTCTTTATTTTTTCAAGGTTCTCAAGGAAATGATATTGCAAATATAGGTGCAGTTGGTAATAATATTACCTATGGTTATGGGACTAATCAGCTTGAGGAAGTATATACAGATCATTGGACTCCTGAGAATACAAATGCAAAATATCCTAAGATTACAAGGGAACAAAAAATGCAATTTTCTGACAGACAGATAGAAGATGGATCGTATCTTAGATTGCGGGACATTCAGTTTGCTTATAATTTGCCACTTAGCGTATTGAATAGTAGTTGTTTCGAAAAAATAAAAATATATTTTAGTGCTCAGAATTATTTGACCATTACTAAATATTCAGGATGGGATCCAGAAGTTAACTCATTAGGAGGATCAAGTTCTATTGCACAGGGTATTGATCACTATTCATATCCTACAGCAAAAACTTTAACATTTGGTATAAATGTAACTTTTAAATAAACTAGTAAAAGAAAAAAAATGAAAAATATATTGTTATATTGTATTTTGATAATTATTATACTGCTTCCTTCTTGCAGTGATATACTTGAAGAGAAACCTCAGTCTTTGGCAGTTAATACATTTTATAATACTGCCGGCGAGGTTGAGTCTGCGATTGGTGCTATTTATACGCCTCTTAGATCTAATTTTAATAGTACGTATCCTTCTTTACTTGAATGTTCTTCTGATATGTTTTTTACAGGCAGGGGTAGCTGGGTTAACCCAGCTGAATTTCAAGGATTTGATAGTAAAAATCAAACACGGGAACAAGGTATGTGGGGAAATTTTTATTCAAGTATAAGAAATGCAAATCTTATAATACAGAATGTTCCTAACAGTGACGTTTTAAGTGAAGAAGAGAAGAATATGTATATTGGGGAAGCACAGTTTTTAAGGGCATTGTGTTATTTTCATCTGATCAGGAATTGGGGTGCTGTTCCTTTAAGAACCGAAGAAAATTTTGACGAATTTAATGTTGCACGAACTTCAGTAGAAGATGTTTATAAATTTATTATTTCAGATTTGCAATCTGCTGAAACCAAATTGCCTGATGAACCATTTGCAGAGGGACATCCAAGTAAATGGGTAGCAAAAACTGTATTATCTGATGTATACTTTTATACAGGAGATTACGATCTGGCAACGGCAAAGGCCGGTGAGGTTATTGATTCCAACAAATATTCACTTGTTGAAGTTCAGACTTCTGAAGACTTCGGGAAAATTTTCGGGGCTACAGTTACTAACACTACTGAAGAAATTTTTTATTTAGAATATTGTGTGGAATCATCATGGGGTTATCTCCATTATTTACTTGGTACTGATCAAACTTATGCAGGATTTAGTGGTTACTATGTCTGTTTTAGCAATAGTGACTATATTGTTTATAAAAATTGGGATAATGATGATTTAAGAAAAGTTTATAATTGGTATGAATTTTCAGGTGGTGATCCGGGTACGCTCTGTAATAAAAAATTTACTGATCCCGGGTCATTTTACCCAAGTAATGATTATCCTTTTTACAGATATACTGATCTTTTATTGATATACGCGGAAGCATCATGTAGAAATGCTGGCAGTCCGACTACGGAAGGGATGGAAGCTTTAAATATGGTTCACAGAAGGGCATATGGATACCCTGCTACGCAGATATCTCCTGTAGATTTTAAAATTTCTGAGTACAGTAAAGAGTCTTTTATTGAACTTTGTATTAAAGAAAGAGGCTATGAGACTGTCGCTGAAGCGAAAAGATGGTTTGATCTTAGACGATTGGGGAAAGAAAAGGCTGCTGAAATAATAAAAGCTACAAGAGGTGTTGATATTGCCGATAAAGCATATTTATGGCCAATTCCTATAATGGAGACAGAGTATAATGAGGCAATAACGGATAATAATCCTGGATATTAATCCCGAGAATTAATGATAATAGAATTTATTTATGATAATTCCGGTTATACTGTTATTTTAGTAGGTAAAATAATCGGGGTTTTAATATTTAATTATTAGGATCAATTTTTTCGATGTGCTCATTTAACTACTTGTTTGTGATTTTATACATCATAACGAAAAACTCGAGATCATGAATAAAATTTATTTTATTCATGATCTTATTGAGAATTTGTTTTTCGATTAGTTTTTCAAAAGAAAATCCACAAAGGCATGTAAATATTTTGTCTTTAATGTCTAAATAGCACAGAAGAAATTTTATTTGAGCAAACGGGAATAAATGAGGAAACTTTGGCAAGTAACGTACGGTTATATTTTACTAAGTGAAGTAGCAATGGCATTATCAGAATGTATGAAATGTCCGTGAATGTGAATGTGTACGAATGATAATAAATAAAATAATGAAAAGTAATTCAAAATTTTCGCGGCGTAACTTTATATCAGGTATGGCCGTGGCAGGAGCCGGTAGTGCACTTAGTGCTTTTCGGTTACCGGAAATCACTGATCCAGGTAATGGTTACGGTGAACTTGATAGTACAGAGGTTTCTGAAGACAAGTCGAATAATATTTTGCTGAAGAGACTGATACCACAACCGGAACATGTACAGATAAATGATGACAATGAAGTAAAATTTGACAATACTTTAAAAGTAAATATCGAACTTGGTAATAATGATGCACAGGCAAAAAGGAAAACATCTGATATTTTCAACCGATACTTTGGAACTGATCCGGTCGTTAGTGTGATTCAAAAGAGTGGTATGCCGACTGGAGATGCATATAAGATCAGTGCATCAGGTTTCAAGTTAACGATTTCAGCCGCTTGTTTTACCGGTATCCGGTATGCTTTTTCCACATTGCGTCAGTTGGCTGAAGCCAATGGAGGATCGGAGAAACTTGTCTATTACTGTATTCCTGAGACAGAAATCGAAGATGCGCCGGCCATGTCGTTTCGTGGACTGCACTTGTGCTGGTTTCCCGAAACGGAGACTATTCAGATAGAACAATACCTCAGATGGGCGGCTTATTACAAATTCAACTATGTAGTAATTGAATTTTGGGGTACATACCCGTTTATTTCTCATCCTTTATTAAGTTGGGAGGAATATAAAGCTTCTCCCAAAGATATTCATCGATTGGTGAAAATTGGTAAAGAACTGGGTGTAACGTTAATTCCACAACTTAATATTTTTGGGCATGCTTCAGGTAGCAGAGGAGGATCAGGGAAACATTCAATATTAGATTTTCATCCTGAGTACCAGCCTTTATTTGAACCAGATGGATGGGTGTGGTGTCTAAGTAATCCCGAAACACGCAAGGTATTGTCAGATATTGTACTTGAGACTTTAGAAGCATTTGATAATCCTCCGTATTATCATGTTGGTGCCGATGAGGCGTGGGGTGCTGCTGAATGTCGTTTATGCCGCCATTCTGATTACGAAGCGCTAGTATTAGACCACCTGAATTTTTTTCACGATTTATTATCAGAAAGAAATTGCCGTATGATGATGTGGCATGATATGTTAATCCAAAAAACTGAACCCAGATGGAAAGGATATGTATCCAATGGTAATGAAAATGCGGAAAGAATGCTTAACGCGTTGCCGAAAGATATCATAATTTGCGATTGGCAATATAGTGCGCCTAAGAAAAATGAAACATGGCCTACTATGACCTTTTTTAAAGAGCATGGGTTTAATGTGCTTGCCTGTCCATGGAACAATATAGGAAATATTAAATCTCTGGGTAAAAAAGTAGGCGAAGCCCGGCTGGATGGTATGCTTTGTACAACATGGCATTCTCCCTCCAGAAATGAATTACTGAATATAATGATGTACGCATCACAGGCTGTATGGTCAAAGCCACCTTATGCTAATTGCAATGGAATGATGGGCATGCGGCATCTGCGTCAGATAGGATGGGATATCCCAATTAAAAAATATAAGAACTGTGGTATAAGTGAGTGGCAAGTACGTCCTGGAACATATCCTGGATAGGTAATGATGTTAAATACCTTTGGTAAAATCTATTAAGATGTTGATTATTGGAAGTCTTATTGGGCGTTTTTTTGGGTATTTAGACGCTTGTTTTCAATATTTTTAATGAATTATTATAATATTATATAAATTGTTTACTATGACGGATAGACGTAATTTTATCAAACAATTGTCAGCCGCAGGTATGGCAGCCTGTGTTCCTAATATATTAAATTCACAGCCATTAGCGGAAGGGATTTCAAAAAATATTTCTACTGTTCCCGGAGAAAAGATATGGGCATGTTTCATGCACCTTTCATTTAATTTTGCCGGTGGAATCAGAAACTGGGGAGGAATTCGTACTGAATTTGAACCGGATCAATCATTATGGGATGACGCCATAAAAAGAATGTCCGAACGTGGTATTAATATGGTTTTGATGAATCTTGACGATTCCGTATTATGGCATAGTCATCCTGAAATTGCCCTGAAAAATTCATGGACACCGGAGAGACTAAGGGAAGAGCTTGAAAAGATAAGGAAAGCAGGCATTGAGCCAATACCAGTGCTAAATTTTTCCTCAACCCATGACGCGTGGCTGGGAAAATATTCAAAGATGGTGTCAACGCAGCCGTATTATAAAGTTTGTAAGGATCTCATAGCGGAAGCCATTGATATTTTTGATACGCCCCGTTTCATCCATTTCGGTATGGACGAGGAGACGTATAACCATCAGAAGCGTTTTGACTATATAGTGATAAGACAGGAAGAGCTCTGGTGGGGTGATTTGTATTTTTATATATCAGAAGCGATGAGAAGGAACGTTAGGCCATGGGTATGGTCAGATTATGTCTGGCATCATCCGGATGAGTTTTTTAAGATGATGCCTAAATCAGTGTTACAAAGTAACTGGTATTATGGTGAAAATTTTGATTTGAATCAACTTGATAAATCACGTCAGCGATATGTAAACGCCTATATTGACCTGGAAAAGGAAGGTTACGACCAAATACCCACAGCTAGCAATGATCAAAACAATCCCAAAAGTATCGGCAATACAGTAGATTTCTGTAGCAAGTATATTGATGACAAGAGA
>Ga0172378_10003592_pt1 | contig 14580 bp, 10 predicted proteins | sample GrowelOW332metaG_FD_119755 | JGI IMG/M metagenome (GOLD analysis project Ga0172378, IMG submission 119755) | Groundwater microbial communities from an aquifer near a municipal landfill in Southern Ontario, Canada - Pumphouse #3_1 metaG | ecosystem: Environmental > Aquatic > Deep subsurface >... | reverse complement strand
GGTTTAACACCTATAGAAAAAGCCCATGAAATGTGGGGTGAGGATTTTAAGCTTCCTGCTTTTCTAGAAAAGCAGGAAGGTATTCCAAAATAAATGTGACATTTAACCTTACAGGGAATCTTTTCTTTCAAAAAATTGAGGATAATTTTTTAAAATTTTCCTCATTTGTGGTGGTTTAAATAAGGATAATTTATTGTATATTTATCATTACTGAAAAGAGATATCTTTTTGTTCTTGTGCATTTTTGTCTCTCATGAAAGCGTTCTCAAAGAAGGCCTTGTGGCAATCATAAAATATAAGTGATGAACGGACGTAACATATGCTGAGTATCGAAAAATACCGCTTTTTACACCGGGAATAAAGGGTATGCGCCTTGTGTTTACATAAATAATTGCCACTTTTTAGAAAAATAATATCTTCAATCTTGATTTTTATACGACCATCGTGTAGTTTTTGCGTATGTCATATTATTGTATCTCGAGTAAAGTCGGTTCTGAAAAAAGACTGATTCCCCATTTGGAAAAATTGTTTGAAAGAGAATTTGAAAATGATGATGATATTCAAATCATATTTCCGTATAAACGAGTCATGGAAAAACGCAATAAGTTGAAGATGAAAGTGGAAAAACCACTCCTTCCAGGTTATTTGCTCCTCAAAAGTGATAAGCAATTATCTTTTATTTCCAAAGAAATACGGAGAATCCCGTATAGCTATGGTTTGGTCAGTAATCGTATTGATAATAAATTTGATATGCACGGTTCCGATATACAATATGCAGATTGGGTCTTTTCCTATAATGGCGTCATTGAACCTTCAAAAGTAGCCCTCGAGTTAGGCTCAGAAGTGAGAGTTGTCTCCGGACCTCTTGTTGATTGTCTTGGAGAAGTTGCTCGTGTCGATAAACGACAGGAAAAGGTTGGGGTAAATATGCTTTTTCTTGGTGCCGTTCGTTTGGTATGGCTCCCTATTGAAATAGTAGAGACCCACGTTGATGCAGAAGATGTGCAAAGGATTTTTACAAAACAGTAGTACAATGTGGCCACTATTTGTTACAATAACCCAAAATGAAAATATGGGGGCATGATTAATGCTAACTGATATGCAAAAACAGGAAATAACCGATACATTAAGCGGTATTGCAAACAAATACGGAGCTCTTCCGATCTTCGAATCAATTGATTTTGAACACTTTATTCCCGGTGCTGAGGCGTTAAGCCGTAATGAAATTGCACAAGCAATTGTTGAAGCAAAAGGAAAGGATTTTGTTATTACACAAGGTTTAATCCTTTCAACACGATATGATGAAGCACATTATCCTGATATCTTCCTTTCTTATTATGAATTTCCCGTACCCAGCAAATTAACGAGTAACGATGTCGTTGGTTGGTCTGATGGAGAGCATTTACCTCTTTCTGATGCCTTGAAAGCGTTCATGGCTTACTGTAAAGAAGCAAGTACCAAAGAAAATAAAGACGATTTAATTGCACAACTTCCTCTTCGCTTCTATGCATCTTTTAATGGTGTTACGGTGAGAGAACAAAAGTATATTCTTTTAGGAATCGAAGAGTTCTTAGGCATTGAACCAAATGAAACAATGCAAAGTCTTTTTGATGCAGCCGCATTGGTACAACCTTCCTGGTATAATGCAGGACAAAGAGCTCTTGATCGAAAGAAAGACCAGTGGCTTGATGCTAAGCTTGAATCGGGTGAATTAACACTGAGAAAGATTGATGAAGTTGAAAAGTTCACCTGTGCCTGTGCAAATTATTATGGGTATATTGAACGAAGAGCCGCCTATCGCATTTATCGATCGATGGAAGGAACAGATTGTGTCAGCCGAGAATGTTTTCATTTAATCATAGACAATGCACCAAACTCAATGATTTGTAAGATTGCCGGTGACTCTATCATGTCCTTTGAGCTTTATACGCCAAATTCTGCAAAGTATTGGGATGATGCTTTTAAAACTGAAGCAAAAGCTAAAATGAGTGACACCCTTGGTACGCAGTATGATGAAAGACTTTTCTCTCTTCTTTGGTTAATGAACTATCGAGCAGGAGAGCAGAGAGGCTATTTTGTCCCAAGTAGAGAAGAATTCTATAAATATACCGATTATTCCTATATCCCTCAAAGCAGTACGATCGATGAAATTATTGCGCTGTTGAAGCTTGATACTACCGATCAAAGTGTTATGGGTCGTTTTAAGTTTATTTTTAATCACTATGCCCATACCCTTGGCAATGCGCGTGATTTATTTATTGCTGATCTTTCCAAAGATTTTGGTCTCGACCAACTTTCTTCTGAGAAAAAAGGTGAGGCTATTGTCTTGTTCATGAAGGCTATTGATGAATTGCCAGCATGGGAGAGAAAAGGATATTCTGCGGTTCAAGATAAACATCAGAAATAAGTAACGTGATGCGTAACAGCCTTGACATCAAGGCTGATTAGCGCAATAGTACACGTGTACATTTTAAATACAGACTTTTCAATTCACTTTTTTAAAACAATTGAGTGAACAAATGAAGCATATTCTTAATGGAGGATGATTCTATGAAAATTTTACTCACAGGTGGAGCTGGCTATATTGCAAGCCATACCATTATCGAATTGGTAAAAGCAGGCCATGAAGCGGTCATTGTCGATAATTTTTACAATAGTCAGAGAGAAGCTATTAAGCGTGTCTCTCAGATATGTGGCAAAGAAATTGCCTATTATGATATCGATGTATGCGATAAAGAAGCTTTACGACAAGTTTTTGAAGAAAACACCTTTGATGCTGTTATTCATTTTGCCGGGTATAAGGCTGTTGGTGAATCAGTAGCAAAGCCTTTAGCCTACTATCGTAATAATCTCGATTCAACCCTTTCTCTGTGTGAATTAGTAAAAGAATACGGAACAAAGAAGATTGTCTTTAGTAGTTCTGCAACGGTCTATGGTGTCAGTAAACATGTTCCTTTTACCGAAGACATGCCTACCGGTTGTACCAACCCTTATGGTTGGACGAAATATATGATTGAACAGATTTTACAAGATTTTTCTCATGCAAACCCTGAAATTTCCATTGATCTTCTTCGTTATTTCAATCCAGTTGGTGCTCATGAATCAGGACTTATTGGTGAAGATCCGGTTGGCATTCCAAACAATCTCATGCCATACATTTGTCAGGTAGCCGTGGGAAAGTTGAAAAAGCTTTCAGTTTTCGGTGATGACTATGATACTCCTGATGGTACCGGCGTTCGTGATTACATTCATGTATCAGACCTGGGAACTGGACACGTTGCAGCGTGTGAATACAGCCATAAAGGTGTAGAAATTATTAATCTTGGAACAGGGGTTGGATATAGTGTATTAGATCTTGTTCATGCTTTTGAAAAAGCAAACAACATTGAAATTCCTTATCAAATTACTCCTCGAAGAGCTGGTGATATTGCCACCTGTTATGCTGATGTAACCAAGGCAAAAAAACTGTTGCACTGGACGGCAAAACATGATCTTGTCGACATGTGTCGCGATGCTTGGAATTGGCAGAGCAAAAATCCGAATGGATATAACGCATAAGCACTTTTCTCTCCTGTTGTACAGGAATCATAAAGACTAACCAAAAAAAAACCAAAATAAAGGAACCCCTTTGTAACATGAGGCTCCTTTGTTTTATTTGAGGCTTTATATCCTTTAATTGATAGCGATGCCAAATTTCTCAAGTGTTGAAAGATCAACATATTTGGTAAGAATGGCAAGGGTGTCTGTTTTCAAACCAGCCATGGTATTATTGGTGAAGTAAATTGCCTTGTTAAGAGGATCTTCACTGTCGCTTCCTTGTTCTGATGCACTGCTTTGTGTTGAACTGTCGGCTATTTCGTCAAAACCAAGGCCGTTTGATGTGGAGAATGTCTTCCATTTCCAATCATTCACAGAGAAATCTTTTTCCACTTTATCTTCGATGGAATCAGGAAGATTTGGATAGAAATCTAAGTGAGTCATATCCTCAACTGTATCAATAGAAACGGCAAAATCCTTGGGATCCTTATCCGTCTTTTCATTAGGAATGATAAAACCAATACCTTTCACGGTATCTTCATTATAGACCAAAACAACTTTGTAGAATTCATTTGGAATGGCTACCTTGTCATCTCCGAGAGTCTTATATGGGCCATCGGTGAGCACTGGACCACTGACGACATATACTTTGCCATTTTGATCGGCAAATGTACGTACGGTTTCTTCAAGATACTTCCAAACACCTCGATTGAAGGAAGGTGCTTGCATTGACATGTTGGACATGTAGAATGTTTCACTTTGATCGTCTTTTGTTGCTTTTCTTGCTGCAGAAGGAAGAAGATGGCCTCGGTCATACCCACTTCCTTTATAATCAGCGAGTGTGGCACTTCCTGTTGGAACCTTTGGATCAACTCTAAAGTCATCTTTTCTACTTGCCTCTCCATAGATATCTTCTTTATCAATGGTATAGGCAACCCAGTTGGCAACTTCATATTTTTCGTTGTAGCTGAGCTCATAGGTATCATGTTGAATATTGAGAGAACCTGAAACATCTTTAGGCTTTTCGAGGTCCTTGATTGTATCGTTTCCCTTCTCAATTATTTCTGTTGTTTCCGCCTCCGGTGCAGTACCTCTGAGGCTGATTGGCTTGTAATAGAGGGAGACAATTGACAGTATTAAATAGATGATAATCGCGGCGAGGATTACTTTGGGACTCGTTCTTTTTTTTCTTTTTGCTGACATACAACCTTTCCTTTTCTCTTAATATCTTCGGATTATATCACTTTTATGGCTATTTATCACTCGAGTGATAAGTAATACCAGTGATAAAGTCAGTATCAAGGTAATTAAATCGGAGATGGAAACGGTACTATCTGCTTTGATGAACAAAGGAATGGAGGGAAGTGTTGAATGAACATAGTTACAAATAATGGTCGTATAGAGATTATTTGCAAGGTGTAAGCCAAAAGCAGCCTCAAGTCCTCCGGTATCAAGGGTAATGAATGTTGCACCAAAACCAAAGATGAAATAATACGAAAGCGTTAAAATTACTTGATTACTCAATGCGACTTCTCTATTTCTGAGATGAATAAAGGTGAAGAGGAGCGCTAGTACAAAACTTGCAGCAAGTTTTGTTTTCTTTTCTTTGCACCAGAGTTTATCAAATGCGATGCGGAGGGGAAAAAGGCGATAGGTTATTTCTTCAGCACCGGTTTGTATGGGAGTGAGAATGAGTAGCAGAGGAAGAATAAGTAATCGATTGATTTTCTGACCTTCAATAGCAGCGTATTGGCTGGGATTGATTTTCATCTCTATTAATAAATAGAGGCAATAGAGAACAAACGTGGGAAGCAAACCGGCGAGAAACATCTTTGTGCGAAATCTGCCGGTATCACTTATTGCTTGCCCAAAAGGGATGAAGAGTAACATCTTGAGGCTAATAAAGATACCTAAGGCTAAACAGAGATGATAGGTATTGATGCGTATGATGGCATAAAAGAGAGAAGACGAATAGTTTGTGAGTAAATCAAAGAGATTTACACAGAGTGGTCCCAGCATGTAATAAAAGGAGAGACTGACAAAAAAAGCAAAAAACCAACGCATTGGTGAGGCAAAGAAATTTCTTAACATTCTTTCATAATAAGAAAAAGATATGGTATAATCAATTACATGATAGAAGAAAGAATATTTAAAGCTTTCGATGAGGGAAAAACCTGTGTTTTCCATAACGAAAACGTTGCAAGAGCATATATCATTGATTATGTGAGGAAAGGTACAAAGAAAGTTGCTCTGAGTGATCGAGCTATGAGTTGGGATACCTTTAAGAACAACTTTCTCCCTTCCCATGAAGGAATGGAAGAGGTTACACCACTCATGAGGCAACTCTTTTGTGCCAATTTTTTAAAGACACAAAAGCTCTCTTATTTTATTAATAAAGATAAATATCCTGAATCAGTCGATCGATTCTCTTTTTATATTGCCTCCATTCTCCCTTCTCTCGATAGGGTGGAAAAGAGCGATGTATTTCAGAGTAAAGAGAATTTATTGAGTCCTGAAATGAAAGATGATATTGAAATTCTCTTTCATGGGTATCAAGATTTCTTACAATCTCATCATCTTTTTGAACCTTTATTTGAACTTCCTTCTGTTTCTTATGCACCAAAGGAAATGCTTGAAAGAAACTATGTCATCTTTTGTGGAGACACCAAGGTTGGTTGTTATGATTTCTTAGATAAACTTCCTCAACTTCAATCGAAGATTGAAAGAGTTGGTGCGCTCTCCATTCCTCTTGATATTACACGAGAGGATATTCAATTAGAGACTTTTCAAAATCCCGTTGCAGAACAGAGGACAACGCTTCGTCGTATTGCCTATCTGCTCGATCACGGGGTTGCTCCTCGAGATATTCATGTTACCTTGGTCTCTTTCCCCGATGACATCGAAGATTTTGCCAAAGAAGCAGAAAAACTCGATATTCCCTTGCAGTATCAATGGGGAAGAATTCCAACCCTCTATCCTGCAGGTAGATTTTTAAAACGCATACAAGAGTTATATGAAGAAGAGTTTTCTCTCTCTTCGATGAAATCGTTTCTCCTCGATCCAGCCTTTCCTATTCAAGAGAGAGAAATGGCTCAAGCTCTTATTGCAAAAGGGGTTGAGTATAATATTCCTCATGGAGCTCTTCAAAAAGAGGGCGACTTTTGGATGAAAAAACTCTCCCGTAAAAAAGATGCACCTTTGAGAGAGTGGTATCTGACTTTGAAAAAAGAAATTAGCGGTATCAACAAGAGTACGACCGTTGTTGCAATGCAAAGAAGTCTCATACGTTTTCAAACGGAAATCTTTGGAGACCGACTGGGCTGGAAAGGAACTGAAGGTGAGGCAGTCTATGGGTATTGTCTTGAAAAACTGAATCTTCTCTCTTCCTCGTTAAAAAAATGTGGATTTACCTCTTTTCCTGGTTTATATGCTCAGTATATCAAGCAACTTGAGATGGAGAATTATGTTCCAAAGAGTGAGCAGGTTGGTATTGAGGTATTGAGTTATCCGCTTTCTGCTTCGTTATCGGTCGATCATCATTTTGTGCTTGGCTTGAATAACAGTGCAACCGAAGTAATTGATAAACCGTTAGATCTTTTACCTCCTTCAATTGAAGATGTAAAGATGCGAGGTGAAATTGATTTAACGCCTGCAATCCTTTCTGATTATTGTTTGAATCAAGGAAAAAACTATTTTTCCTTTAGTGAAGAACTTTATTCTGGGGCACAAATGCCAGCCACATTCTTTGTTGAAAAAGGATTGAAATGCGGAAGGAGAAATGCATCCGTTCCAGAAATTCCCGATCCTTATTTGAATGAAAAAAGGCTATGGGGTAATGAGAAAATTGATGAAGGATGTGTGAGTAGTACTTTCCAATATCAAGCGCTTTCTCAGGCAAAAAACTCGGTTATTACAAGCAGAAAAGGTCCTGATATTACGCGCACGCTTTGTCCTTCTTTGTTTACCGATTATATCGATAAACTGAGAGCAGAAGATGGGTTTATTAAAATTTCAGCAACCAGTATTGATCGATTTTATACCTGTCCTTTTGCTTGGGCTATGAAGTATCTTTTGCAGGTGGAAAAGGAAGATTTTGAAATTGTTTATATTGATAATTTTGCCGTAGGATCGCTCCTTCATTCGGTGATGGAAGTATTTTTTAAAACGGTAGAAAAGAAAGAGAGAGCATTTGATAGTGTGCATATGGATGAATATCGTTCTTTGATATCCACTATTTTTGATGAGCAGTTTGATCTTTTGTGCAAAACACCTCAAGGTCCCATGCCTACGGCAAAGAAGTTTCTGTATCAAACCTATAAGGAAAAACTGTTTGACATTCTCGAAGAAGAGAAAAAGTATTTTGATCAGCTTCCTGGTGAAGAAGAAGTGACACTCGATTGTACGCTTTCCGATTTGCAGTGTCATTTGAATGGTAAGTTTGATAGAATCATCCGCTTGGAAGGAGAGAGGTATGCACTCATTGATTATAAGAAGGGTACCCCTCCTATAACCAGTGAAAAGACTTTTATGTCGAGTCTTGCAGAAAAAGATCTCTCTTCGTATCAATTCCCTTTGTATCGAAGATTGATTGATGTGGCACAAGGAAAGAAAGCCATGCGAGCTGCTTATTTCAGTATTAAAGATGGTAAATTTCATTTTCTCTGGAATGTTGATGAAGCAACAGAAGAGATGCAAAAGCAGACATTGGATCAAATTGATACCCTTTTGGATGAAAAGATTAAGAATATGGTCAAATCAATACATACCGGTGATTTTCAAACAACAAAGAACCCTCAGCATTGTATAAATTGTGACTATCGAAGAGTCTGTCGACTTCGTTACAATGGGTAACCGAAAAAAGGATAGTGATAAGATGATAGGTTTTAATCAAATACTTGATGAAAGAAAGAAAGCAGGGATGCCATTTGACCCTGATCAAGAAAAGGCAATCAAGCGAATGGATAATTGTGTTGTTGCCGCAGGAGCAGGTTCTGGTAAAACAACGGTGCTCTCTTATCGATTTCTCTATTTGGTTATGGAGAAAAACGTCGATGTTGATCGTATTTTAACGCTCACTTTTACCAGAAAAGCGGCAGGGGAAATGCATGATAGAATTCATGCTTTGATGCTTAAATATCAAAATGATCCAAAGATGGCAAAACAAATTGCCCTGTTTCCTCATGCAAGTATCGCAACGTTTGATTCTTTTTGTAGCCAAATTGTCAGAATGGATAGTGCCTATTATGGTATTGCCCGAGATTTTTCAATTGATGATGAAAAGTTTAAACAAACAACGCTCAAATGTTGTCGAAGATTTCTTGAGACCGATGAGATGGAAGAGGGATTTTCTTTTTTAAGCAGTATCTATTCTTCTGATACCTTGATGGACTCTCTGTTGCTTCCTATTGCTCAAGGAGTCTTTGCTTTGCCCCATACGTTCGATAGTGAGCAGGTGTATGATGCGTTGGTGAAGCGATTTACCCATACCTATGATACGATTGTAGCTCAGCTTGTTGAAACACTGAAAGATATTCTCTCTCAAACGCCGACGGCAAAAGGGTCGAAGGAAATTGTGCAAAAGGCTTCTCTGGTGTATGACGCCTATACCAACAGTGATCAGGAAGCATTTCTCTCTTCTTTGCAAGATTTAAGTGCTTGTAAGCGAGTGAGAAGTAATTCTAAAGAAGTGTCTTTGAGGGAATCCTTTGGCAGTTTGAAAGATGAAATTTATCCTCAGTTTATGGTCCTTTCATCTTCACTGCAACAAAAAGAAAATTTGCACAAAGTGCTGGTGAGTTTGAGCCATTATCAAGCTTCTTTGTTTGAAGAGAAGAGGCGCAGTGGTATTCTCACCTTTAGTGATGTTTCAAGTCTCGCGCTTGATATTCTGAAAAGAAATAAAGAATTAAGACAAACGCTGAAAAATAAATATAGTTATATCATGATTGATGAATTCCAAGATGACAACTCTTTGCAAAAGGAAATGTTGTATCTCTTGAGTGAAAAAAATGAACTCAGTGGTGATGGTATTTCTTCCGTTGATCAACTAGAAGAGCAAAAGTTATTCTTTGTTGGTGACCAAAAGCAGAGTATTTATCGATTCCGTGGTGCTGATGTTTCCGTCTTTAAGACGCTTGCATCCGAGCTCCAAAAGGGAGATACTGGGCTTTCTATTGGATGTAACCATAGGTCTGAACCACTTCTTATTGACTTCTTTAATGAAATATTTCCTTCGATTATGAAGAACCGTGGCGAAAAGTATGAGGCCGATTTTGAACCGTTAGATCATCGACAGCCTTCTGCTCATGTGCAACCTTCTATCGAATTGTTAGTCAAAATGTATAACAAGGACGAAGAAGCTCCAGAAGGGGAAGATTTAGCGGGTGGCTTGCATGCTGAGGCTATTGCTGTCGCACAGAAAATCAGAGACATGCTTACCAGTGATGCCTATCTGATTCCCGATAGAAAAGCAAAAAGCGGGGTTCGTCGACCACGACCTTCAGATATTTGTATTTTGATGGATAAACTTACCAATCAGATGATATTTGAAAAAGCGCTCCGATTATACAATATTCCCTATGCGGTTGTGGCAAACAAATCGATGATGCTTGATGCCATGGCAAATGACCTGTATGGCATGTTGCAACTTCTTTTCTATCCTCATGATCGATTGACCTATACTGCAGTTCTTCGTGGTCCATTTGCACGACTTGGTGATGATGCATTGCCTCTTTTATTAGATGAAGCGTGTGAACCCTTTGAAGACGTTGTTGGTTTAAGTGAAGACAATGCACGGCGTTATCAACATCTGTGCACGGTTTTTCATGCATTGAAGAAAAAAGCTGAAACTCATACGACGACTCAGTTACTCTCTTACCTGTGGTGGGACTGTGGATTATATCTCTATTATACCACCATTTCTGAAAATCAACCGTATTTAGCCAACTATGATTTCTTCTATCGATTGGCTCGACAGAATGATGATCAAGGATTATCTTTGTCTCATTTTTTAGATACGATTCGTGGTGTGTTAGGAAGTTCTGATAAGCTCAGTGATACGGCAATTTTTGAAGAAAATAGTGATACCGTTGAAATGATGACGATTCATAAATCAAAAGGTCTCCAATTTCCTATTGTCATCGTGGCTGCAACAGGATCACCCTTGCGTGCTCATAGTGCCTCTTTTGCTGTCGATAATGGAGTCCCTCTTCCCTATCATTATAGAACTCCCGATGGAAAGTATGGCAATGCGCTGCTTGATTTTGCAAAAGATACTGAGTTCAATGAACTGCTTGCTGAAAAGAAGAGGCTTTTTTATGTTGCAGTGACGCGAGCTGAAACGCATCTTCTCTTTACCGGTACATTTTCCAAACAGAATCGAAATGTTTCAGGAAATAATCCTGCAACGTCTCTTCTGTTGATGTTGCTTCAATCAACACATATTGATCAAGATACGCTTGAAGGAGGGAGTTCCTTTATTCAAAAGAGAACAATTATTCCTCCTGTATCTGAACAGAGTATGAGACGGTTAAAGAGGGCTGTTGCTTCTTCTTCTCTTGCGGTAACACATAAAGAGGACTGGTATGCTCCCGTCCCACGTTCTCTTGATTTACGACCAGTAAAGGTTGCCGCAACCTCGTTATCTGAAGAAGAGAGCGGTGATGCAACAGTGCTTCCTCGCTGTCCTTCTGATGCTATTCTTGATCGACTTGAAAATGCCTATGCAGATTTTGGTACATACACTCATGCAGTGGTAGAAGCCGAAGTATTACATCAACCTATACCAACTCTCGAAGAGGTCTTGACTTCAAGTTCACCTCTTTTAAGTGATGCTGTGAGTCAAGCAGACAAAAAGATACTCATTTCTGATGCACATCATTTTGCGCTTCGTTTTATGGAGAGTGATTTTTATCACAAAGAAGTGCAACCTTATACGGTATCGTGTGAAGTGAAGTTCTTTACTGCATATCCCGAAGATGATATGGAGAAAGCTGTTGAAGGGGCTATCGATTTACTCATAGAAGATGATCAGGGGAATTTGAGTGTTATTGATTTTAAAACTGATTCGTACCGGAGTGAGGAAAAGCATGCAACTCAGTTGGTGATTTACATGCTTGCTGTTTCTCGTTTATATCCTGGAAAAAAGGTGCGTGGGTCAATTATCTATCTGAGAGAAAATACAATTGTTCCTTCGTTCCTGCCTTTTTGCTAAGGAAAAACCTTTCCGTTTTGTGATAAAAAAACAAACGGAAAGGAATTTACTCTATCTTTTGTTGAAATGCTTTTCCCTCTCTTCGATATTGCTTTATCTTTTTCCCTTTGTAGCTGATTGCATTTTTGGGACAGGCATTGATGCATGCTCTGCAGGCGATACATTGATGACCAAAAACAGGTCGATTGTTTACCATTTGTATGGCATGAGAAGGACAAACATGAGCACAAAGCCCACATCCAATACACGTCTCTTGCACTGAATAGTTTTTGGCAAATTGCTCGGTAAAGGTTTGTGCCGTTTTCGTTAAGGTATGGATGAAAAAGCGAGAAAAGGGTCGAGGTTGAGGTCGTTTTACTCTTCGCTGTTCTATGTCCTTTGCAATCTTTTTGCACGTGGCATCTGATGCGAGAAATTTCTTGCGCATGGTTTGATCTGTGTGTGATTTGAGGTTGCTCGGCATTGCTATATGGGCATAATAAGAAGCTTTAATTCCACTACTTAAGAGTGCTGCTTCAATATCTTTATGGACATAGGTTGGAAAGGGTGACATGGTATTGCTGATGATAAAGAGATAGGTAATCTTATCTTTCTCTTTTGCAATAATTTCTGTGATAAACTTTTTCACGAAGGAAGGAGCAATTTCCATATGCACAGGAAGCACAATACCGAGCGTTGATGGTACTGAAAAAAGTGTGGGATCTTTGAGTATCTTTGGTATTGAGTACAGTGGTACCTCTCCTAAGAGCGTGCTGAGTGTTGAGGCAATATGAAAACTATTTCCTGTTCCTGAGAAATAAACAATGCTACTTTCTGTATTCTTCATAAAAATGTTTTCCATTTAAGAGATACTGATTTGTTTGTTTATTTTTCTTTAAAATAGCATTTTGAGGGCATGAATTGATACAAGACTGACAACCAATGCAATGATTAAGAAATAATGGGCTTCCGCTTTTCATTTCAATATTATTGGTTGGACAGGTTCTATAGCATCTTCTACAACCCGTACATCGTGTTTCATCGATAGAAAAATATTGAGCAGCATTGGTGTGCGTATTTCTCAGATGTGTCCATAATGCAAGGGTGAGTCGTTTCAAAGGAATAAAGGAAGCTGCTTTGATATTTTCACTTTTCAAATCTTTTGCGATATGGTTCATAGTAATATCTGCAGCGGATACAATCTTTTGTATATCCTCTTTGCTATGACTGGTGAGATTCTGTGGCATAATGACATGCCCATAATACGATGCATGAACGCCACTAAGGGAAAGAAGCTTTGCACACTTTTGGTGCACAGCTCCTTTGACATGTGATGTTGAATCGGTAATAACATACAGATATCCCAGGTCGGAAATCTTCTTACTGGAAAGAATCTCACTGATAAAATATTCAACCACAAAAGGAACACTTTGAAAGTGAACTGGGAACATAATTCCGAGTCGATCGGGAATTTCAAAAAGACTTGGATTTTCGATAATTTGTGGGATTGAGAGTACTTTACAGTCCTCCATACTTGCTGCTAAATGTTTTGCAATATGGAGGGTGTTTCCTGTTCCTGAAAAATAAACGATGATATTTTTTTCCATTAGTTTTCCTTATAAGGGTCAAAACTGAACAGAAGGTTACATAATTCATCAATATCATTTGCCGTCAAATTGAGATGTGTGACAAGTCGAACGTACGACCCTTCTGTATTACAGAGAATACCCTGAGCTTGTAATTTTTCTACCACAAGAGGACTTGCTATTCCATCAACGGAGAAAAGAACAATGTTTGTTTGTACCGCTCCATGTACTTTTGCCCAGCTACTCTGTTCAAGGGCTCTTGCCAGGTTTGTTGCCCCAATATGGTCTTCTTCAAGTCTTGCAATATTGTTGTCGAGAGCATACAGACCTGCTGCTGCTAAAATACCGGTTTGTCTCATACCACTACCCAGCATTTTTCTCAGTCTCTTTGCTTTTTCGATAAATTCTGCACTGCCACAGAGCATTGAACCAACCGGAGCTCCAAGACCTTTTGAGAGACAAAAGCTCAGTGTATCAGCATAGGAAGCATAGGTCTTGACGCTAATTCCTGTTGCAACCGAGGCATTAAAAATTCGCGCACCATCCATATGTATTTGTAAATCATTGTCTTTGGCAAGAGATTGAATATCGGAGAGTCTCTCTTTTGTATAAATGTTTCCACCAATGGTATTTTCAACTTCGATGAGAGATGTATATGCCATATCATAGTATCCACGTGGTTTGATGACCTTTTTAATCGCATTTGCCTGAAGAATTCCTTCTTCCGTAGCAACGGTCACGGGAAGTACTCCCGCAAGAGCGGTGAGAGAAGCGATTTCATGTTGTACAATGTGGGCATTACTGCTGCAGATAATTTCATTTCCTCGTCCACCATTAAGATATAAGGATATGAGGTTTGCTTGACTTCCACTGGTAACAAAGAGCGATTTTTCTTTGCCGGAAATTTCAGCTGCACGTTTTTGTAGTTCATTTGTTGTTGGGTCTTCTCCGTAGACATCGTCCCCAACAGTTGCTGCTGCCATGGCTTTTCTCATGCCATCTGTAGGGAGTGTAATCGTATCACTTCGAAGGTCGTAGCGTTTCATTTCGGTGTTCAAAAGGGTCTCCTAAAAGTTCATGTTATCCAATATCCTATTACTTATTACTCGAGAGGGCAAGAGAAAATTCAGGAAGAAAAAGAGAAGACCGACAGTAATTTGTAATGACGCACCTAAAAAGTCAAAAAAAATACAAATCCCACTAATTCTCTGTTATGATTATAAGCAACAATACCAAACCAAAGGAGAGAATTAATGGGACGTGCAT
>Ga0172378_10003589_pt1 | contig 14585 bp, 7 predicted proteins | sample GrowelOW332metaG_FD_119755 | JGI IMG/M metagenome (GOLD analysis project Ga0172378, IMG submission 119755) | Groundwater microbial communities from an aquifer near a municipal landfill in Southern Ontario, Canada - Pumphouse #3_1 metaG | ecosystem: Environmental > Aquatic > Deep subsurface >... | reverse complement strand
TTTGAATTCCGTCGCGGAAAGGTTTGTCTTGAGCATAAAATCCGAATGCCTGGACCGCTTTATTCCCATCGGAGAAAAATCGCTGCGTCTGGCAATCAGCAACTATATGGAATTTTATCACACCGAGAGGCCGCATCAGTCGCTTGGCAACAAACCCCTTCGACCGGAAAATGAACCCGATCCGGACACGAGCCGGATTGCTTGCCGGGAACGCATGGGCGGCCTTTTGAAACATTATTTCCGCCAAGCCGCCTGAAGCTTCCAAATACCTGCATTCCCAGTCATCCGGCCCTGCGCGGAGGCCCCCCTGTGTCTGAATGCCGAAATTCAGGATAGAAGTAGGCACAATCGGCGCCAAATTCACCGTTTGCAGATGATCCCATCCGATGAAAATTCCTGCCGAAATCGTTTCTTTCCTTCTCAAAAATGGGAACTTGGCCCGCTGATGAATTTTCGGATAGGGCGGGTATATATTGGCCATTGCCCGGGCGTTGTCCATGGCAAACCAGGATTTCGATTCAGACCCTTGGCCGCGCTGCAGAATCTGCGGGAAAGATTCACCAGGTATTTCTCCGGCATCCCATCATAAACTCCGCACGTCTGCGCAAACTGACGCAAAAAACGGATGCAACGATCAATGCAGCACTTCGAAATCTCCAAAACCTCGGCATCATAGAGGAAACAACCGGACAGAAACGAAATCGCCTCTTCTGCTACTCAGATTACCTCAATCTGTTAAACGAAACCCCGTCGGATCATCCGGCAGCCTCCCAGAAAATTGACGCCCACAACCGATGTTAAGTTATTGGAAATTATATCAACAAAAGCAGCAACCTGTGCAAATTTAAAATCGGAATTGAAATTTGCACAATAAATAACTTCGTACCGCTCGGTCGATCGGTTCGAGAAAAAATCGACCAGGACACTCGGGCCCCCTTATGAAACATGACCAGACATACGTCGGCTAAAGTTCACAGAGAACGCTATCAAAGATACATACGCCGCTGCCATCCAATGAAAACGGTACCTGCAAAATTGTCCTTGGAGTATCCCCCCGCCGGGGTGTGCACTGCCCGAATACATTTACATGATACCAGCAAAAAAAATCCAATCATGATTTGACATAATCCTTTTTGTGTTTACGTTATCTTGTAAACCTCAAATAGTTTACCGAAGATCATGTAATTATCATGTAAGGATCATATGAAGGGTGGAAGAAAATCAAGTGAAAGTGGTTGTTTGCCTCCTGATAAACACAATCTTGGTCAACAGACGGAGATGGTGAAGAGTCGTCTGGTAAGTTATATACTGGATCATAATTTATCGGTAGGTGAACGTCTTCCGACGCAGGATAAGTTACGAAAGAATTTAGGTGTTGGCAGTCGAACGATTCAGCGTGCGGTTGAGTCCTTGGCATTGGCTGGTGTGGTCGAGACACGCAGTTGCGGTGTCTTTTTGAAGCGCAGTGATGCGGATGGATTTTTTGGTCATCAGTTGGGACTGATCAGCAGCAATTTTCAGGAGCGGCCGGATGCGTTGTATCTGCAGCAGTATTTGACTTCGGTTTTGCGCCATCGCAACTGCAATGTACTGAATTTCTATCGAAATGCTTCCCCTCCGCAAATGGCCGATGGATTTGATGCTTATCCAGGATTGCAGCGCAATATTTCCCAGCGTTTAATCGAACTGCTGGTTAGTTTGGTTCCGCTTTCAAGCGAGATTGTAACCTGTTGTCAACAAAGTGGGATTCCTGTTTTCTACTGTGGATTATCGTTGGGAGAGTACAGTGCCTCGATTTCATCGTGCGTTGGCGAAGCGTTGTCCTATTTCCAAGAGGCTGGTTTTCATCGTCCGGCGGTTATTTTTAGTGGTGCGTTTCCGGCAGATTGTGTTCGTGCACTGGAATCTTTCCATGGTGAAAATTATGGCGCATATCTTCATGGCGGGCTGGCAGCCCCTGAACTTCTGAAGAGTTATTTGAACGCTTGTGCTGCAGGGGCACAGCCAGATTCTTTATTCATCAGCGATGAATTTCTGGCGTGTTATCTGTACAGTACAATGCCGGAAGCAGGTTGTAATTTTCCGCCTGCGATTACGGTCAAGCATCGCCAGTTGCCAATCTGTATTCCATTTGAGTTATATGGCTGGTATGAAATTGATGCGGATGCGATTGCTGTTACTATTGCGGAAAATATCCTTTGCCTTCTCCGTAAAGAGAAACCTGCCTGTGCGCACAATGTTATTTCGCCGCCTTTCTACCATGCCAGTCAACAAATCACGGCACAAAGTTCAGGAAAGGTTGCCAGTGTTGTTCGTCCCGCAGCTTCATTTTCGCCATATGCCATTGGAAACCGTCGTGAGTTGTTTATCGATGACTTCGTCACCGATCAACGCAACAATTTGACCTTGCAACTGCATGAACCCAAAGCACAGTTGCCGGTTGCCAGCCAACCTACCGGGTACTATATGACAATGCTGCAGCAGGACGGCATTATTCACTGCTACAGCCGCCGTAATTTCCTGGATTACACCGGAAGCGATTCACCTTACTTGGTAAAACCGGGCTTCACTAATGAATACACGGCTTACTTCCAGAGTAAAGGGGGGATCACCTTTCTGGAACCACCGCTGTTCTTATATGACTGTGGCATACCCAACGTGGCATTATGCATGCAGATTGGCATTCATAATTTTTCCCCATTCTATGACAGCAACCCCAAATGTCCGGATGATGAGCGATTCAAGGCCATAGCCGGCGTCAGTGACATTGGTGGACTTTATTGCTTTTGCTCTCCGGACTGCTACCATTTCCAACGCAGAGAAAAAGTGATGATCGAGCCACGCAAGGAATGGGGCTACTGCTTTGATTCACAGAATGTCATCTTCTGGTCAGAGGTTGAGGGATGTTACGTCTGTTATTTCCGTGTGAATATTACACCGGACGGGCGGAAATTGCGTTCCTTCTGCAAGGGTACCAGCCCGGATTTGGTGAATTGGGAATTTACGCAGTTGGAAGTCAATTTGGAGAATGAGCACCTGTATGTCAGCCTCATCGCACCATACCCCCGTGCCCCCCATATTTACATAGGGACGCCAACACGATACTGCGAAGAGCGTGGAAGCGCCACGGATATCGCTTTAATCTTTTCCCGTGAGGGAAGAAAAATTGCACGCCCAAGCAATGAGGCGTGGATAAGACCGGGACTCAATACGGAACGCTGGAAAAATCGATCGAATTACTTGGCATACAATGTAGTTCAGACCTCTCCAAGCGAATTAAGCTATTACCATATCCTCTCCAAAGTCCGCTATACCCTTCGTACCGATGGATATTGCTCTTTACACGCCGGCTATGCAGAAGGTGAATGGCTTTCAAAACCGCTCCAATACAAGAATGGAAAGTTGGAGTTCAATCTTGCCACCAGCGTCATGGGCAGCTTCAAGGTCGAATTACAGAATTCTGATGGGGTTCCGATCAAAGGCTGCACAATGGATGAAAGCGAAATCTTCTACGGCGATTCCATCGCATACACTCCTTCCTGGAACGGCTACTCGAAATTGCCATTCAAGAAAGGCGACATCTTCCGCATCCGCTGCCTGGCCAGAGAATGCGACGTCTTTTCATTCGTTATCTCTTAAAAAATGCATTTTCAACAACTTAAAACCATGGAGAAAAAAACACACATCAATCCATTTCAGAGATCGAATCGTCCGGTTAATTTTTCGTCAAGTTCAGTCCAATGAATCGTACAATCAACTTAAGGAGGTTTAAAATGCGTAAAGTTTTCACCCTGATTGAATTATTGGTCGTCATCGCGATCATCGCCATTCTGGCGTCGATGCTGTTGCCCGCATTAAGCAAGGCCCGTGCCAAAGCACGCAACATAACATGCTTAAACAATTTGAAAACGATTGGTTTGTATTGCGCGATGTATTCTGATGCTAATAATGACACTCCAGTCCCTACCTTTATGGGAAGCAACGATTACCGTGGTTGGGTTCCTTCGGTTCTTGGTAGAAAATACGCCGACCTGGTCGGTAAAGCCGCTGGTGAATTTCATTGTCCGGAAGACATGGAAAGCACAGGTGTTGCTCCTGATAAGCGGGTCAGCTATGCCCTCTGTTCCGGCCATCAATGGAATATGCGCTGGGGCGGCACTAGTCCGGCTGAAGCCGTACGAGAGCGCGGTATGGCGACACGGCTTACAGCAATCGGTGGCGCAGGAATCTATATGAGCAATGTGGATGTTCCAAGTATGACCATTTGGGTTAGAGAAGACTGGAAGCCGGGTCGTGGCATGGATCAGACATATGATGTTGATGGTGCAGTCCCAGCATGGGATTTCTTTAGTTTTAACCGTACAGATAGACCGAGCCTTGCATTCCATAATGGTTTGAGATATACAAATTGTGTGTTTGTCGATGGTCATGTGGAGTCAATTGATTCCTATTCAAATTTCCAAGACCCCAAGAGATTGGCAGTCATCAGCAAGAGACTGCACAGCACCACAACTTGTTCAGGGCACTAATCATCTCAACCACAGCATATTTTCAAACGAAAGGATAACAATGAGACAATTCCTTTTGGCGGTTTTGCTTATTCATGGGTCATTATTTGGTGCTATTCCGCTGATTGTCAATGGCAACAACAATTCCACCATTGTCATCGACGAAAAAGCGCCATATGAAGTGCAATATGCAGCCAGGGAACTGCAACATTTTCTGCAAATATCTGCTGACAAACTGGTGCCGATAAAGCACCAGTTAGGCGCGGGAGTCAATATCTGCCTCGGCGACAACCAGGGAAGCCGCAAGGCCGGCATTACGCTGGAGGGTCTTCAATCCAATGGCTACAAAATCATTACCCAAGGCAACAACATTTACATCGTCGGCAAAGACCGTACCAATCCTGTTCCACTGGTTGGCGGCACGTCCGGATACCAGAAAATTCACATCTACAGCAAAGAATTGAACCTGTCTTCCATGGGCGACAAAGGCACGCTGCACGGTATGTATTATTTCCTGAAAACCCAATTGGGTTGCCGTTGGTTCATGCCTGGCAAAATTGGTGAAGACATTCCAATCATCACCGGCGATCTTGACATTCCTGACCTGAATGTGACGCGGAATCCCGCGTTCCCCAATCGTGGCTATAACCCTTTTTTGTTTGATAACGACTTCAATGCCGCACAATGGCATTTTCGGGTTGGTTTTGGCTGCCAGGAGCCGATCGAAATCATGCACAGTTTCTACAACATGAACAAGTACCAGAAGACCAACCCCGAGTTCTTCGCACTCTACAAGGGCCAGCGTGATTTCGACATCACCTGCGAAAACCGCGGCAATCTCTGCCTGACCAATCCTGGCCTTTTCAATGCCTATGTGGAAGAAGCCCGCAAGTTCTTTGACGCCGACCCCGAACGCAAGGTTTTTCCCATTATGCCCAACGATTGGTTCAATCAGATTTGCGAATGCCCCAACTGCCAGGCTTTGGCTGAATATGACAAGCCTGAACACGGCAAGTTCTCCAACTACGTCTGGGGCTTTGTCAATCAAGTTGCCAAAGAAGTCGGGAAGACGCATCCCGACCGCTTTATTGGCTGCATGGCTTACAATACCTTCCGCCAATTTCCCGACAAGGTGAAATTGGAACCCAATGTCTATGTCTCATTTTCCAAATGCCTTTACTGGGAGTTTGATGACAACTACTACCAACGCGGCCAAAAGGAACTCTATGACTGGATCAATCTGACCGACAATATCGTTCTCTTTGAGTATCTCTGCTGGACTATAACCAACCCGCATTTGCAGGGGCTGCCCATTTTTGCCCCGCACTGGCTGTCCAAGGACTTCAAACGCCTGAAAGGCAAAGTCTACGGCTATAGCATTTGCGGTGATTATGGTCCCCATCGCAAATACAAATGCTACGGGCATGCGCTTTATTGCCCAAGCATCTATATCGTTTCCGAACTCTCATGGGATCCGGACCTGAATATTGATGCACTACTGGATGACTACTACACGCGCTTCTATGGGCCTGCCGCTGGCGAAATGAAACAGTTCTGGACATACGCCGAGGAACTCTGGTGCAATATGAACGTAAAGAAGCGCGGCCCATCTGACGGTATCAACTTGACCATCTACACCGTCCCTGTGCTGAATCGTCTGCAAGCGTATCTGGACAAAGGCCTGGCAATTGCTGGCAAAGATACCATCTACGGCAAGCGCATCATGGAATTTAAAAAGTGGTTTGACCCCTATGTGGCACGTTTCAATAATCCCAGAAACACCCCCCAAACGATGGAGATCAAAAAAGCCACGAGCAAAATCGTGATCGATGGCGATTATGATTCAGCTTGGTCATCTGCACAGATTGTGGACTTGGTCGGTCTGATGGATGGGCAAAAGCCAAGCGAGGCTACCATGGCGCATTTGCTGCACGACGCAGATTATCTTTATGCGCTTATTCGCTGTAACGAACCCAAGTTGGACGAAATGACCGCCCTCTGCACGAAAGACGAATATCTTGGACTCCCTCCAATTTGGAAAGACGATGGCGTGGAAATTTATATTTCGCCAGATGCAAGCCATCCGGAAGTTTGCATGCATATTCTGGTCAATGCCGCTGGGAAGAAGGTGGATTTATCTCACGCGGACGGCACTGACAATTCGAGCATGACCAAAGACGACATTTCCTATACATCAAATGCTCAAATCGTGGTGAAGAAACATTACGGAGAAGACAACAACCACACCAAGCAATGGTACGTTGAAATGGCCATTCCCAAATCGGCGCTGAATCTGAAGACGGTCAAACTGACCAATAACTTGCGGATCAACATCTGCCGTACCCGCAATGTGAACGGCATCGATACCAAGGCACAGGAACGCAGTGCCTGGTGCGCAACCATTTCCGACCAGTTTTATCTCCCCAGCCGTTTCGGATACGCGACCCTGCAAGAATAATCTTTCGTGTAGCGATCGGATGAGACAGGCCGTCCTGGGATATTGTGGCCGCGTTATGGCAACCGATGTCGGGCGCGGTGACCCGCCCCTGCAGCAATTGCACTGTGTTCACCAGGCGGGTGCGCCAGTAGCTTTTTTGATGTAGAATACATGAATCATTGTGCGGTTTCCGCAATTTTTATTTCAAATTAAACAACACAAGAGGGATTTACTATGAGAAGTTTTACACAAATCAACAGATCACACGACCGCACAATCCATGTTGATGAAGCCGTTGTCATGCCACTCCGTAAAGTTACCGGCTTTTTTCAGAAAAAGAGGATCTTTGCAATGAGTAAAATGATTCCCGTCTTCCTGCTTTTATGCACAAGTGTTTTTGCCGGCATTGATTTCATTGTTGATGGCAAAGAAACCATTTCTTACATTGTCCTTGATCAGGTACCCACGCCAACCGCCCAATATGCCGCCCGGGAACTGGCCGAATACATTGAGAAAATCACCGGTGTCAACCTGCTTTTTGAAGTGGGCGTTGGAAAGTCTTTCAAGAATATCATCATCGGTTATGGCGAAAATGCCCGCAGCGCAGGGCTGACACTGGATGGCATTAAACACGATGGCTTCCGTCTGGTCACCAGGGGAAACAACCTGTATATCTATGGACGTGATCGCGCAACAAACCGCCCGGTGTTGGGTGGCGTCAAACATATACAGCTTATCCACATCTACAACAGCAAATATGACATTGGCGCATTCGGTGATTCCGGCACCCTCTACGGAGTCTATTATTTCCTGCGGGAATATCTTGGTGTTGACTGGTTTATGCCAGGAGAAACCGGAGAAGTTTGCCCCAAAAGCAAAGACCTCATCATTCCGGACATTGATGTCACCGTCAATCCCGATTTTGAATATCGCACAGTCATGGCAGGACTCTTCAACTTCAATCACGAGTTTGCCAGATGGTATCGCCGGGTGGGATATGGGGCTCCATTCCCAGTCGAAATCAATCATTCGTTTTACATCATGAATAAATATCAGCAAACGCATCCGGAATGGTTTGCACTCAAGGACGGCAAACGGGATTTCAACATCACATGTGAGGGTCGTGGAAATCTCTGCCTTTCTCAACCTGGCTTGCTTGAAGCATTCATCAAGGAGGCTCGCAATTATTTCGACCAGAATCCGGATAAGGAAATCTTCTGCATTATGCCCAATGACTGGTTCAACCAGATTTGCGAATGCCCGGACTGCCAAAAACAGGCCGATTATGATAAGCCGGACTACGGAAAATTTTCCAACTACGTGTGGAATTTTGTCAATAACGCCGCTAAAGAAATCCGAAAATCTCATCCGGACAAATTCATCGGTTGTTGTGCTTACAACAGCTATATGATGATACCGGACAGGGTTGAACTGGAACCCAACATCGCAGTGATGATGACGACCGCCCTCTATTATCGTTTCGATGACTTCTACCGTATGCGCAATGATGAACTGGCATACCAGTGGAGCCATAAGACAAAGCGCTTCTATACTTGGCAGTACTACTGCTGGGATAATACCAATCCTCACTTGAAAGGACTGCCAATCATTTTCTCGAAATGGCTGGAAAATGATTTACGCAAACTAAAAGGCGTTTCACGCGGCGAATTTATTGACGGCGGCTCCTTGGGCTCACGGTACCAATTCTCCTCACCGGCACTTAATTCAATCAATTATTACCTGACTGGGAGACTTTTGTGGAATTGCAACCTTAACGTGGATGAACTGATGAATGACTACTGTACAAAATTCTTCGGTCCAGCAGCGTCTGAGATGCGCAAATTCTGGTCTAAAGCGGAAAATTTATGGACCAATATGGACGTTAAGAAACGGGGCCCTGCCGACAACTTGAATTCCACGCTCTATACCAAAACCGAGTTGGACGAGTTGCGCGGATATTTGCTAAACGCTTCAGCAGCGGTGCCGGCCGAATCCGCCTATGCCAAGCGAATTGCCGGCATTCAAACACTGTTTTTTGCATACGCAGACAAGGTTTCCAATATCAATAATAAGATCCCGGTTGGGGAAGTGAAGCGCACCAGCAATCCGCCACGTATAGACGGGGATCATGAAACACTGTGGAATACAGCGAATGTAATGACTTTTGTTGAGAGTTCCACCGGTGGGAAGCCAACGGCGGAAACCGAAGCCCGTTTGCTTCACGATGATGATAATCTTTATATTTTTGTCCATTGCCAAGAAACCAATATGAAGAATATCAACGCCAATTGCCGGAACAATGATTCCAATGCGTCTCCAGCCATCTGGGATGATGATAGCGTGGAAATTTTCCTGTCACCAGATCGCCGGGTGCCCGATAAGACCATACAAATCATTATCAATTCCGAAGGCTATTATTGGGATGCCTGCTACAATTCGAGGGAATATCCGCAAGATACTCCTTACAAATACAACTCCGGTCTGACAGTGAAAACTTCCGCTGACAAAGAAGGCTGGAGGATCGAAGTGGCGATCCCAAAGAAAAATCTGGCAGTCGATGGTGTCGAACCGACAAGCGAATGGCGTGTAAATCTTTGCCGTAATCGCTGGGTGTCAGAAATAGACTCCAAATCGATTGAACGTTCCAGCTGGAGTCCAACCCTTGTACCAGTTTGGCGAACTCCATCACGTTTCGGATACCTCAAATTCCAATAGAAACCGAAAAACAAAGCCCCCTCAAAACGCATGTGAGACGGAATTCTCACTGATCGGTTGTTGTAGAATAGCCATTTCTTCTTTCGGAGGATCTATGAAAATCATTGCTAAACTGGTTGTACTGCTTTCTCTGACGGGCAGTCTTTTTGCCGACGTTGTGTTGTTTGATAACAGCCAGTCAGAAGCGGTTATCGTATTGGAGGAAGAGGCCAGCGTTGCCGCACGCAGAGCCGCGTCGGAATTTCAGCAATACCTGAAGAAAAGCGGCGGTGTGGATGTGCCGATTCAGGCAGTGCCAGGAGATAAAGTCAATATCTATGTGGGGGAAAGCAAATACACAAAGACCGCAGGGCTGGATTTGAAAGGTCTGACTTACGATGGTTTCAAGATTGTCACAAAGGATAACAGCGTCTATGTGTTCGGACGGGATCGGCGCGAAAAAGAGCCACTTGTCGGGATGAATTCGCCTTTCCAAAAAATTCACGCCTATAACAAAGCGCACGATATTTGCGTCTTTGGCGAACACGGCACACAATACGCTGCCTATTATATCCTTCGCGAATTCGCTGGAATCCGCTGGTTTATGCAAGGAGAAGATGGCGAACATGTCCCAAAACTGAAAAAACTGACCCTGTCAGAAGGCATGAATCTGGCTGTCTCGCCTGATTTCGAGTTCAGGTTTTTGTTTGTGGGACTTATGAATAATGATGACGATTTTGCTTTCTGGTTCCGCCGGGCGGGGTTTGGCGCACCCTATCCGGTGGAAATAAACCATTCTTTTTATTTGATGAACAAATACCAGAGTCTGCACCCTGAATGGTTTGCATTGTACAAAGGACAGCGTGATTTCAACATGACGTGCCTGAAAGAAGGCAACCTCTGCCTCTCTCAACCAACCCTGGTTGAAGCATTTGCTCTCGAGGCAAGGAATTTTTTCAAAAAATCCCCGGAGAGTCGGATCTTCCCAGTTATGCCGAATGACTGGTTCAATCAGATCTGTGAATGTCCAGAATGTCAGGCTCAAGCTGAATACGACAAACCGGATTACGCGAAATTCTCAAACTACGTGTGGCGTTTCGTCAATAAAGTCGCCCGTGAGGTTGCAAAAACGCATCCGGACAAGTTCATTGGATGCGCGGCCTACAGTTCATTCATGGGGTTGCCTGACCAGGTGAAGATGGAACCCAATGTTGCCATCACCTTTACCACCTCCACAGGATTCCGCTTCGATGACTTCTATCGCACCAGAAACGATGTATGGTTGTATGATTGGAGTCAATACACCAAAAACTTCTATCTGTGGAATTATTTCTGCTGGGACATGACCAATCCACATCTTTCCGGATTGCCAATCGCCTTTACACACTGGATCGATAAGGATGTAAAAAAACAAAAGGGATTCGTCAAAGGCACATTTATCGAAGCGGATTTCGGGCCGGGAAACAATTACAGAATCGTGAATCCGGAACTCAACCACCTGAACCTGTATATTCTCGGACGCCTGATGTGGGACTCTTCACTCAACGTCGATGAATTGCTCGAAGATTACTATGCCAATTTCTATGCTCAATCTGCTCCTGAATTGAAAAAGTTCTGGAACCGAGCCGAAGAAATTTGGACGAATATGAACGTGAAAAAACGGGGTATATCCGACAATTTAAACGCCACTCTCTATACGCCGGAAGTCCTCCTCGAACTGAAATCCTACCTGGAGAATGGCATGAAGGCCGTGCCGGCAGACAGTGTCTATGCACGCCGTATCCTGGGCATCCAGAAATGTTTTTATCCGTATGTATCGAAAGTGACCAGCACCCGTGCGAATCTTCCGTCCCATAAGGCTCGACGCACTTCGGTCGCACCAGTCATCGACGGTAAATGCGACGATCTGTGGCTCAAAGCCGTTCCGATGAAATTTGTGACAGCGACCGATGCCCTTGAGCCATTGGCTCCAACCGAGGCAAAAATGCTTCACGACGATAAGCATATTTATTTCTTGATCAAGTCGAGTGAAACAAAGATGAAAGCAATGGTCGCAAAAGGAACTGTCCATGACTCCTATTCCAGCCTTGCCGCCGATGACACCATTGAAATATTCCTTGCACCCGATGCGACAAAAACGGGCCGGTTTGTGCAGATCATCGTCAATTCCCTGGGAACTGTCGTTGATGCTTTTTATGAAGAGTCCGCGAAGAAACCCGAAGGGGATTTCAGTTATGAATCTCACGCGATCGTTAAAACTGCGTTGCAGGACAAGTCATGGACGTTGGAAATCGCTGTACCGAAAGGCAGTTTCGAAATCAATGCAATCAAGCCGCCAACCCGCTGGCGCATGAATATTTGTCGTAACCGCAATGTTGACAACATCGATACAAAGGACATGGAACTCTCCAGCTGGAGTTCTCCTCTTGTCCCCAGCTGGCTGATTCCTGTGCGTTTCGGATATCTGGAATTCGAATAGATATCAGTGAAATGCCCATTCAATGCAAGAGCCAGCGGCGAAGCGGGAAAATCCCCCTTTGCAGCCGCTTGATTTGGGAAACGTTAGGAAGAGGGCGTCCAAAAGATAACAACGAAAGGCACGAAAAAGCACGAACTTTTTTTAGAGTTGGGTTAGTGTGGTGATCGTTACCTTCAAAAATTTTGTTGTAATGCAAGCCAAAGGCAACAAAAAGCAAATTTTGGCGATGAAGTATCAGGTTTGGACATCAGCTTTCCTACAAAATTTTCGTAGCTTTTGGTGTTTTTTCGTTGTTAAAAAAGCTTTTTGGACGGGGTCTAGGTACTGTTCTGATTGGGAGAATAAATATGAAAGAAATAATAAAGCCACTTCCCCGTGGAGTGCTCCATCTCAATGGTGTTCTGGGTAAAGCACTCGACAAAACAATCGAGGGGCGTCTGAAAAAAGTTGATTACAAAAAACTCACCGATGTTTTTCGTTACCGTACGGAAACCGACAATGCCTGGCGTTGTGAGTTTTTCGGCAAAATCCTCCGTTCCGTCATTTTTGCTTGGCGTTCCACGCAGGATCCTGAATTGAAGAAAATCCTTGATCACTCCATACAGGCGATTCTTGAGGCTCAAACGCCCGATGGAATAATCAGCTCCTATCCGCATGACTTGCAACTGAAGGGATGGGACATTTGGGGACGCAAATACGTTCTTCTGACTCTTCTGGAATATTATGATGAAGTCGATCCCCGTCCTGAAATTCTGCTGGCGGCTGCCCGCCATGCGGACGCTTTGCTCCGTCAAACCAACGGCAAAATCCAGAATTATGGTGAACATCAAGGCATGGCAGCCAGTTCCATCCTTCGTGGATTAGTGCGGCTGTATCGGGCTACTGGAGAAAAACACCACCTGGATGCAGCCCGGACGCTCGCCCAGGCAGGATGCTGCTGGACGCATGATATCTTTAAGGCAGCCTGGAACGGGTTTCTTCCGAGCGAACTGGCAAATGGCAAGTCCTATGAAATGACCAGTTGTTTTCAGGGGATTGTGGAACTCTACAAAGTTACGCAAGATCCTTTTTTTCTCGAATCGGCGGTACGCTATTTCGAAGCCGTGCGCGATCATGAGATCTTCATAACAGGAAGCGGCGGATTAAAGGACTGTATGGGAGAACTTTGGTATAATGGGAAATCCCGGCAGATGCGGCAAGATTGCGGCGGTATCGGAGAAACTTGTGTGACGGTTACCTGGCTTGCCTACTGCCGGTGCATTCACGAACTCACCGGAAACAGTTCTCCCGCAGATGAAATGGAGCGTGCTTTTTATAATGCATTGCTTGGTTCGATCTCCCAAGACGGTTCCAATTTCATTCACACCAATCCGATGCTCACTGGCGGAGCAAAAATCCTCTCCACCGATCAGATCGGTGTCATTACTGGCAGTCCTTATGATGGGCATGATTGTTGCCGCGCACAGGGTCCCTATGGACTGTCGCTTGCACCAATGATCGCCGTCATGGCAACAGAACACGGATATGCAGTGAATCTGTATGAAGACTTGGAAGCACAAAATATTCTGAAAATTGAGGGAGGATATCCAGCCAATAGTTCGGTTCAAATCACGGTATTGCAGGAAGGCGATTTCGAACTTGCACTTCGCATCCCTGCAGACTTTGCCTGTAAGGTTGATGGCAAAGGAGTTTCTTCCGGCTATCACCGGCTTCGCCATGACTGGAAATCAGGAGAAAAGGTTCTGCTTGATTTTGATTTCACAGAGCGAACGATTCTTTCTCCCTGCAAGCAATGGAAGGCATTTCAATGCGGCCCTGTGGTGATGGCCGAGGATCATCGAACAGGAAATCCTCCCGAAGAGATTTTACACCGATCGGGCAACCGAATGGATTATGCAACGGCCGGCAACCTCTTCTCGGTAGATAACACGTTGCGCGTCTGGTTCCCTATAAAGGAGTTGTAACAAAATAATAGCGATGGAAGTACGCTACATTTTTCCAGCATCTGTAAAAGTTAATTTGTTAAAAGCCCTAACCTCTTGTAGTTTTCTATCAATTCTTATACTACAAAACAGTCGCCGTAACTATTGATGCGCTTAAAACAAGCATAATATAATCTCCGTCGAAAAATCAATAACGATTATGGTTTTTTTATTTTACCCCGTTTTTTAATTTGAACCTTGCTGGTCGCCCAGGGTGCTTTGTGCTTGGATTTTCTTTCTTGTTTCGTGCTTCCACAAGCGGTTGAAGTTCGCGCGCAAATTCAGGGAATTTATCTTCAAGACGCATTGCCACAATGGCTTCCGTTGATTTTTTTGTCAGTGTCAAGCCTGTGGTTCGGCGTTCTCCACTGAGCAATAGCTTTACCTTGCGCAAGGCGAGGAACAGCTCGTTCATTGTCATTTTTATATCATATTTTTTCATCCTGTTGAATACAAGGTAGTACAGGATTGACGCGCACCAGACA
>Ga0172378_10003587_pt1 | contig 14590 bp, 14 predicted proteins | sample GrowelOW332metaG_FD_119755 | JGI IMG/M metagenome (GOLD analysis project Ga0172378, IMG submission 119755) | Groundwater microbial communities from an aquifer near a municipal landfill in Southern Ontario, Canada - Pumphouse #3_1 metaG | ecosystem: Environmental > Aquatic > Deep subsurface >... | reverse complement strand
TCGTTTTAATCGCAGATTCGATCTGCAAACCATAATGCCGCGGTTTCTCATCGCTGCGGCTAATTCTCCACCCATGCCGGGCCGTTTGCTCAAATTAGCTGAGGCTTATGGGTAATCAGGAATTCTTTTGTAAGGCTCAGTTCGGCCAAATCCGGTCATATGCATGGGGTAAATGCACGACCGTTACGAAAGCAACAGCGGTCATTAGCGCTATAAATAGCAATGGTAAAAAATGAAAATAAGATAATAACCACCTAATTATGCTGCAATTTAGAAAACTGATTTGTTTTCACTTCGCGCTCTTGGTTATGCAAAAAATAGATAAAGCTATGCTTAATAAGCATTTTTAGGCAACTTAATTGGCCTTTATACTGAGCCTCCTTGATGTAAATTTTTAAAGGCGGTGGAGATTGGCTCAATGAATCCCGTGACAGATCAATTGGCTCATTGGTTGTTAGCCAGTCTGGAGCTTGATACGACTCTTTTTCATATCGGTCAGTATTGCGGTACATGGCGGGCCGCTCCCTCCGATGTGATGCGATCTGGATTTCATTTGGTATTAAATGGCCAATGCTGGCTGCATTTACCTGAAAAGGCCGAAGCCCTAGCCTTGCAAAAAGGCGATGCGGTGTTTTTTATCCGCGAGACCACACATTATCTAAGCCCAACTGCGTCTCCCGACGATCCTGCTCTGTGTCGGGTCAAATCCGGGGAAATGCTGCCGATTGACGAAAACGTGCCGGATTCGGTAGCGCTGGCCTGCGGCTTCTTCGATTTCAAATCGGGCTTAAGCGCGATGCTGCTGAGCTCTTTCCCCGACTATTTAATTATTCGCGGTAGCCAAACCGAACTGCTGGCAGCCAAAACCATCTTCGATCTGATCCTGACGGAAGCCAGACAATCCGGTGAAACTGCGTCGCCCTTGATTGTCCGGCTGACCGATGTGTTGTTTTTTTACGCGATTAGGCAATTGGCAACCACCCAGGAAATTTCCGCCGGTCTCTGGGCAGTTGTGCAAAGCCCTGAATTTGCCAAGCTGGTGGAAGCGGTGATCAACGAGCCTGAGAAAGATTGGCCGGTCGAGAAAATGGCGGGTTACAGTCATATGTCCCGCGCCACTTTTTTCAAACGCTTCAGCCAGGTGGCAGGACAAACGCCGAATTTATTTTTGGTGATGGTGCGGATGAAGATGGCCGCGCAACTGTTGAGACAAGGCAGAACGATTTCGCAAGTTGCCGAAAAAGTGGGGTATCAATCGGAATCGGCATTTTCGAAAGCTTTTAAGAAAGTCATAGGCCAACAACCTGGCGCTTATCAGAAAAAATCCCATTATTTCAATAAAGTGCAAACCAATTAATATATTAATAGCCATTTATACAAAGGAGACGATTTAGCAGAAGTTAGCGACGCCTGCGCATTTTAAATATTCTCGTATCCAATAAAATCTCAGTCATATTGTTTTTTAATTATTTGATATTGAGATATGGATATAACCAAATTAGATATGCACGTAAAAAATATAAAAGCCGATATTGCGCTGCCAATTTTTATATTGGGCATCATCAATATGAGTTTTCATGAAAACGCTATCGCCGCCGACAAACCGTTAGGGCAAATCAATGAGAACTTAAGGATTACCGGCGAATTCAGAGGGCGCTACGAAGCCTACGACTTTTTCAAACCGGGGCCTGCCGCCAACAATAACAACGAATACGATTTCTGGGCCTTGCGCGCGCGCCTTGGCGTACTGGCGACCAGTCGTTACGTGGATGGCTTCGTTCAGGGCGAATACAGTGGTGTCTACGGTTTGCCCAATGATGCCTTTGCTACGCCGGGCGGCGCATTGGGCTTGGGTGCACTGTATTACACCGAGAACCAGCGGTATACCTCGCCCAGCGATGTACATTTGAAACAGGCTTATCTGAACTTCAAATTCGATCCGCTTGGTTTGAATGGATTGTCGCTGAAGGCCGGACGCTTCGAAGTCAAGGAAGGCCTGGAATATCAAACCGGCGACGCCAAATTCGATGGCTTGAAAACCACCCGCGTTTCCCAACGTTTGCTGGGCACTTTCGACTTTGCCCATGCCTCGCGCAACTTCGACGGCATCTCGACGGTTTACGATCAACCTAAATACAACATTAGTATCAGCGCCACGCATCCGACGCAGGGCGGTTTCAACCTGCAGGCGCAGGATGAGATCAGCGGCATCGATTTGTTTTATACCGCCATCACCAGTAAGAAAGATGCATTGCTGCCCGGCACCGAGGCCAGGCTGTTTTATCTGTACTACGGCGACGATCGCAAAACTCAGGCCTTGGATAACCGCGCTGCGGGCCAACGGCCTTTGCTCAGCAATGCCGATTTACGCGTCCACACTGTCGGTACGCATTTATTGACCGTTCAAAAACTTGGGTCAGGCGCGGCGGACGCCTTGTTTTGGGGGGCTTACCAGTTCGGCGATTGGACTAATCAAACGCATCAGGCTTGGGCTTACGATGCCGAAGCAGGTTATCAATGGACCAACTTGCCGCTAAAGCCCTGGGTGAGAGGCGGTTTTTTCCAAAGTTCCGGCGATGCCAATGCCAATGACGGCAAGCACGGCACATTTTTTCAGGTGCTGCCGACCGTGCGGCTGTACGCGAAATTTCCGTTCTTTAATCTGATGAACATTAACGATACCTTCGCCCAGTTCATTGTCAATCCGACCGCCAACACTCGGGTCGGCATCGACTTCCACCATTTGACCCTGTCGGAACGCAACGATCTGTTTTACGCCGGCGCCGGTGCCAGTTCTCGGGATAACAGCTTCGGTTTTCTGGGGCGCCCCAGTAACGGCAACAGTACCATCGGCGAACTGGTCGACATCAGCTTTACCCACAACATCAATAAGGAACTGTCCTGGAACGCCTATTACGCGCATGCCTTCGGCGGCAGTTACGCGGACAATTTTTATAGGCAGAAGCAGGACGCCGATTTTGCCTACGTGGAATTTAATTACGCTTTTTAACGGAGACGACCATGACGCATAACAAACCATACGATGCCGGCAAGGATTTAGACGAACTGCATGCGGCCGGTTGCTCCTGCTGCGGTGGATTCAGCCGCCGCGACTTCATCAAACTGACCTCGATACTGGCCGCCGCATCTGCGCTGCCGGGCGGTTTTGCCAGAGCGTTTGAAGCAGACCCAAAGCGCCCCTTACGTATCGGCTATTTGCCGATCACCGATGCAGCGCCGTTGCTAATCGCTCATGCCAAAGGCTTTTATCAGGAACACGGCATCGAGGTAGAGCAACCGAAGCTGTTTCGCGCCTGGCCGCAACTGGTGGAAGCGTTCATTGCCGGCCAGATCGACGTGATTCATCTGTTGGCGCCAACGGCCTTGCTGATGCGTTATGGCAGTAAGTTTCCAGCCAAAATCGTGGCCTGGAATCACGTTAACGGCTCGGCGCTAACCGTGGCGCCAAGTATCAATCAGATCGGCGATCTGGCAGGCAAGACTGTGGCGATTCCGTTCTGGTTTTCGATTCACAACGTGATTTTGCAACATTTGTTAAGACAGCAAGGGCTGGTCGCAGTCTCGAAACCAGCCGGCACGACCTTGAGCGCCAACGAAGTGAATCTGGTAATCATGCCGCCGCCCGACATGATTTCGGCCTTGGCGAACGGTAGCATCGCCGGCTATATCGTCGCCGAACCGTTTAATGCCGCGGCGGAAAACCTGAAAGCGGGCAAGATTCTGCGCTTTACCGGCGACGTCTGGAAATCACATGCTTGTTGCGTAGTGTTCATGCGCGAAGCCGATCTTGAGCAACGGCCCGAATGGTCGCAAGCGGTAGTCAATGGCATCGTCAAAGCTCAATCCTGGATACGCGATAACCGCCAGGGTACGGCGCAATTGTTGGCCAAGGAGAGCGGCAGCAACTATACCCCACATGCTCAAGCCGTGCTGGAGCGCGCCTTGTCGTATTACGATGGTGCTAGTTACGGTGCGCAGGGTGCGTTGCAACACGCCGATTGGCAACAATCGCGGATCGATTTTCAACCCTACCCGTTCCCATCCTATACCAAGCAACTGGTGCAGTTGCTGAAACAGACTCATGTCGAAGGCGACAATGGTTTGCTGGCGACGCTTGATCCCGATTTCGTCGCCGGCGACTTGGTCGATGACCGTTTTGTTAAAGTGGCGATAGCCAAACTGGGTGGGCCGAAAGTATTTGGTTTGCCCGATAGTTTGAGCCGTGAAGAGGTTCTGGCGTGAGCGCGATTCCTGAATCGTTAACTCGGCAAGCATTGCCGACAATGCGCCTGAAGGCTATTCGGCTGAGCACTTGGAGTTTGCTACCGTTTGCCGGGCTTTCAATAGCTTTGCTGGTTTGGTGGGCGACGACCAGTCCTGTGTTCTATCCAGATAGTGTGCCAGCCAAATTCGCGCCGGAAGCCTGCTTCGACGCGCTATGGACTCTGTTCGCCAGCGCCGAAATTTTTCCGCATATCCTCGTTAGTCTGAAACGGGTGTTGTTGAGTCTGCTATTTGCTTTATTGGCAGGCATTCCGCTGGGCGTGCTGGTGGGTTTGTCACGCTCGGTAGAGCGAGCGACCGGCCCCTTGTTTCAGTTTGTACGGATGATTTCGCCGTTGTCGTGGATGCCTTTGGCGGTGATGGTATTCGGCATCGGCGATGCGCCGGTATATTTCCTGCTGAGCGTCGCCGCGGTCTGGCCGATCATGCTCAACGTATCGGCCGGAGTGCATGCCATCGACCCACGCTGGCTGACTCTGGCACGCAGCCTGTGCGCCAATCGCCGGGAAACCCTGTTTCGCATCATCGCGCCGGCCATCGTCGCCCATATTCTGACCGGTATTCGTTTAGCAATCGGCATCGTCTGGATCGTACTGGTACCGGCCGAAATGCTTGGGGTCAGCCAGGGCTTGGGTTATTTCATACTCGATACTCGCGACCGTTTAGCGTATTCGGAATTAATGGCGGTGATATTAATTATCGGCCTGTTGGGATACTTGTTGGATCTAAGCGTGCGTTTAATTACCCAAAAATGGACACATCGCCGCCAGGACAACTAATCAATACAACTCAGACGAATGAGCAGAAACTCGCGAGTTTCGGACATTTAATGTTGTTTAAACTATTCATAAAATGAAGCCGTATTTAAATTAACCCGAGGATTTTATGTCTCAAGCAAAAGTAAATTGTTTTTATCCGGATTTATTAAGGCCCATCGATAAAACCGGCCTGGAAAACCTCGCCGAAAAAGGCAAGGCCAATCCCGACTCCAAAGTCACGTTAAAAGCCAAAACCGTCTGCGAAGGCCAGTTCCGCAACCTGACTTATATTCGAGATTTGGCGCCTTATGTGATCGACGAGCCGCCCCATCTGTTAGGCGAGGACACCGCGCCGAATCCGTCCGAAGCCTTGTTGGCGGCGTTGGGTGCCTGTTTATCAGTCGGCATCCACGCCAATGCCACCGCACGCGGCATTGCCTTGGGCAAACTGGAGCTGGCTTTGGAAGGCGATATCAACGTCACTGCTGTCTGGGGCGTGGGTGATTTGGCGGATGACAAGCCGCTGGGCTTTACCGCCGTGAGGGTCAACATCGACGTCGAAGGCGACGCCGATGCTGCCACGCTGGCGGACATCATCGCCCACGCCAACCGGTGGTCGCCGGTAGCCAATACCTTGCGCAATGCGGTGCCGGTAACCGTCAACTAAGGCGGACAGCTCATGTACCAAGCAGCCCAACAAGCACAAATTAGATCAAACCTGCATGCCATAGATTCCGCAGAGCCAGTGATTAACGGCGGCGAGTTGCCGGGCGTGGCGGAATTGATCGCCAAACAATTGCAGCCTAATGTCATCGCAATAGATCAGGATGGATATTATCCTCGGCAGTTTTTGCAGGATCTGGGTGCGTTGGGCGGCTATGCCGGTGTCGTCGCGCCGGCTTTTGGCGGCAACGGTTTCGGTTTGACACACACTGTGCAGGTGATGTCTGAGGTTTCCAAAACCTGTCTTTCCACCGGGTTTGCGATCTGGTGTCAGACCGCCTGCCTGCGTTATCTGCAAATGTCCGATAACGAAAACCTCAAAAATCGCTTTTTGCCGGAATTGGTCGACGGCCGGCTGCTTGGCGGCACCGGCTTGTCGAACACCTTGAAATTCAAATGCGGTATCGAGCGTTCATTGCTGAAGGCTCGACGGGTTAGTGGCGGCTATGAAATCAATGGCAATCTGCCTTGGGTATCCAATTTGGGGGCAGGACATGTATTTGTCACCGGTTGTCCGGTCGAAAACGACGGCCGTTTGCTGTTTTTTCTGGTCGAAACCCAGCGCACCGGTTTTCGTTTGGTAGACGGCGCCCATTTTGCGGCGATGGAAGGTACTGGCACGCTGGCATGCCAATTTCGGGATTATTTTGTTAATGATCAGCATGTGCTGGCTCAACCGGAAACGTCGGAAAGCTATCTGGCGAAAATCAAGCCCGGCATGATTTTGGCGCAGATGGGCATGGGATTGGGCTTAGTGCGAAGTTGCATAGACTTGATCGAATCTGCCAACAAATCATCGGCGTTAACCAATCAATACCTGGACGATCAAGCCGATGAATTGGCGGGTGAATTGGCGATTGCCGAACGGGAGACCTACAGGCTGACTCGGTTGCTGGATGACGATCCGGCAGCCGATGTGATTGCCGACGTGTTGAAAGTCAGATTGGCGGGTAGCGAATTATCGCTGCGCGCATCGCAGTCTGCCTTGTTGCATCAGGGTGCCAAGGGGTTTCTGACTCATTCCGCGGCTCAGCGTAAAGTCCGCGAAGCCTACTTTGTCGCTATTGTTACGCCGGCTATCAAACAGTTGCGCCGGGAACTGGCGAATCTAAAAAGCGCTGAGATTTGTGCCTTGTCTTCATCTTAAACATGACTGGAGCATCGAGCGTGTACATCGAATTTAACCATACCGAAGCCGTCTTTCAGCAGCCGGTAAACGACTTCTCTTCGTCGGAAGATACCTTGCTTGAGGTGCGGGGCTTAGCCAAGCAATACCTCAGTAAAAACCGAACGGTTGCTGTGTTCGAAAATATCGATCTGCAGGTGCGACCACACGAAGTGGTTTGCCTGTTGGGCGCTAGCGGTTGCGGCAAATCGTCACTGCTGACCACGTTGGCTGGCTTGCAAACTGCCAATGCCGGTGAGATTCGCTTTGCTGGCGAAGCGTTGCATAAGCCAGACCCGCGCTTGGGCATGATGTTTCAAGACCCGTGCCTGTTGCCGTGGCTCAACGTGCGGCAAAACATCAGTTTTGGCCTGACCTTGGACGCCGGGCCGAAGCTTGGCAAGGCAGAGCTTAAGCAAAAAATCGAAACTGCGATGCAATGGGTAGGTCTGCAAAACTCGGCCGACGCTTATCCCAGTCAGTTGTCAGGCGGCATGGCGCAACGAGTATCCTTGGCAAGAGCTTTGGTGCGTAATCCCGATATTCTGTTGATGGACGAACCCTTCAGCGCCCTGGATGCGATTACCCGTTTAGGCATGCAAGAGCTGTTGTTGAAGCTGATTGCCGATCGCCGCAGCGCGGTAGTGCTGGTCACACATGACATCGACGAAGCCTTGATTTTGGCTGATCGCATACTGCTAATGGGTGGTTCGCCTGGGCGTATCGTTAAAGAGTGGATAGCGCCAATTCGGCAACCGCGCGTAAAACAGCTGCATCGCTTGATTGATTTACGTATGGAAATACTAGAGACCTTGTCGTCCAGTTCTGCTGATGCTCACGACAGTGAGGCGATTTTTTAGCGACTTTCTGCCAACAAATCCCGGGCAATATCGCCAAGCTTTTTTAATGCTTGAACGCTAGTGGGCCCTTGCTTGATGAGGACGGGGCAACGGCTATCGGATCGCCGTCAATGTTGTGTGGCAAAGCTGACAATTGGAAAAGTGGATAAACGTTTCTTATTGATTATAAATGGTTTTTTACTGGCACAATGCTTGCATTTGGATTTATAGCGTCTGTCAGTCACACTTGGTTTTCTCTTCCGTCGAACTTTTCCTGTAGTTTGTCAGGAAGCGGGGCCTGAAATTTGATCGGCGATAAACCTACTCCAACCGATAACTTCCGGAACAGAACATGCCAGCGACTTTTCAACTTAAAACCAATGACGAAAATCAGTATTCTTTTAATTTTCTGAACAGTAAGGGCGAACTCATTCTGATGAGCGGCGATTACGGCAACAAGGAAGAAGCCATGCAGGCTATTAAAGAAGTCAGGACCGGTTCCTTAATGACCAATCAAATTGCCGCCAGCAAGGTCCCCGAGGGCGACACTTTTTTTGTGATCAAGGATGCGGCCGGCACCATCATTGTAAAAAGCGTTTTATTTAACTCGAACATGGTGTTCGACAATGCGCTGCACATTGTTAAAGACAATGCCTGCGTTGCCGAAATCGTCGATCTGACTGTGTAAAACAGACTTCTTAAATTTTTTCTCCAGATAACGAAAAGGTGTCGGCGATATGGGTGTCGAACTCAAAATTGTTCGGGAATTGGCCACGGTTTGCGTCACTGCAGGCGAGCTGGCTGCGATTGAAAGTCTGATAAAAGGCGAACTGACCAAGCCGGCATTTGTCGAGCAATTCGACAAAATGGCAGGAGCGATCCGCGAGTGCTATGGCGTGACGGTCGCGAATCTTCAGCCTTGGCTGGCAATGACTAACGAAACCGAATTTTGCAATAAATTCGATGTCGACTATGCCGACTACAAAGCCAATTACCTGAGTATTACCAATCGGCCGCGGGTGGCATCCGAGCAGGCTTACCTCGAGTATATGCTGCTTCGGGAATACAAGGAAACGCAAACCGCTTACCCGCTGTTGAAACTGACTTTCGCGCGTTTGGATGAGTTTATCGACAAATGGATCACCAACGACGCCTGGCTGGCGATGACGATCGAGAATTTCGTAAAAATGTTGTATCGGTTTCTGACCGAGGTCGCCGAGCTTAAACAGAAAGACCCGACCGATGCATTTGCTATTTATCAGGCATTGATGGTCGCGTTGCGTCCTTATTACGCCTTGCTTGAAAATGACTGGAAAGTCTTGGAAGAACCGGCGTGAGGGCCGCGCCCGCTACGAAACAGCTTCCAGCAACCCCTTATTCAAGCCTCGCGCCAACAGGCCGGGATTCTTGAACACAGGATTGAAACGTCCCTTGGGATCGTCTCAATCCTAATTGCTTAGGCGGCGCTTGTACTGTGTTGCAGAAGCTCGACTAACTGTGGCACTGCCTCATAGGCTTTCTTGACTGAAAGCTCATGCCGTTTATCGCCGAACTCTTGATAGTCGATTCATGATGCGCACCTACTTGTTTATGGAGGCTGACCGTTGTTTATTGGTTGCCGATACTAGGCAAACTCAGTATCGCCTCCGCCCCACCGCCGATGGCATTGCCGACCTTAATTTCCCCACCATGCAACACAGCCACTTCCCGAACGAAGGGCAAACCCAAACCGGTGCTTTTACGGCCATTATTGGGACGCGGCAACGAGTAGAAGCGTTCGAACAGGCGCTCCAGCGCGTAATCCGGGATGCCGGGACCGTGGTCGCGGATGCGAAGAAAGATATGGTTGCCGTCGCGGCGGCCCTTGATTTCTATGGCAGACTCGGCGGGGGCGAAGGCCAATGCATTGTCCAGCAGGTTGGACAACGCCTGACGCAACAAAAAATCCTCGCCCAACACAGGCAGTTCGCCGCTCAGCGACACGGCTGATTGTAAATGTTGTTGTGCCAATTGCGGCGCTTTTTCGGCCAGTAGATTCGTCAACAACTCGCCCAAATCCAAAATCTGCGGTTCCGATAGTTGCTGACGTTGCTCCAGTGCGGCCAAACCCAGCAAGCGTTCGATCAATTGATCCAGTCGCTCTGCTTGTTCGCGGGCGTTGCCGGCGAAGCGATGGCGTTCGGCGTCCGGCAGCGGTTCTTCCAACAATTCGGCTGCGCCGCGGATTGCCGCCAGTGGGCTTTTCATTTCGTGAGTCAGGGTCTGCACGTAACGTTCGACATATTGCTTGCCTTCCAGCTCCTGGCGCATGCTTTCCAGGGCTTGTGCCAAGGTAGCCAACTCGACGCTACGCAGTTTGGGCGGACTGGCCTTGCCGCCGGAGGTCACGGTGCGGGCATAAGCGACCAGCAAATCGATGGCGCGGGTCAGCCGCCAGGTGAACAGGGCGCCAAAGGCCAGCGCGCCGCCGAACAGCCAAAAGGCGCCGCGCTGCACGACGGCCTTGCTGGCTTCGACGATGGGTTGCAGCAATGCGGTTGGGTAAGCGACCGTCACCACGCCGATCATACGTTCGCCGTCGCGCACCGGCGCGGCGACATGCATCGTCGAGCTGCGTTTGTCGCCGGGGTCGGCTTGAGTCGAGCGGGCGCCGTAGCGACCTTGTAAGGTTAAATACACATCGTTCCAGCGGGCGTAATTTTCTCCGACTGCCGTGCCGGCCGAGTCGAAGCGGACGATGCCGGCGGCGTCGGTGACGTAAACCCGGTAATCCAGGCTTTGTTTGGGAAAGCCGAAGATGATCGCCGATACCGGTCGCTTGCTGTAGCGCTGTACGGCCTGGGCGAAATGGCCGTCGGCGATATGCCCTGCGAGCAAGTCCGGTGCTGCCAGTTCGGCCAGCAAATTGGCGGTATCGACCAGGCTGGCTTCCAACGCGGTGCGCACACCGGGGCTAATCTGTTTGACGACCAGCATCAATACCAAGGCGCCGGCCACCGCCACCAACAGAAAATAGCCCAGAAACAAGCGCACCGACAATTTCATCGGCTTTGCAGGCTGTAGCCCAGGCCGCGATGGGTGCGAATCGGGGGGTCTCGATCGGCAACGGCCGCGCGCAGTTTGGCGCGCAGAGTCTTGATGTGGGTATCGACGGTGCGATCGAACACCACGTCGGGATCTTGCCAGATTCGTTCCAGCAGTTGTTCGCGGGAGAAAATGCGCTCGGGGTGTTCAATTAACAGTTTCAGCAATAGATATTCATAACGGGTCAAGTCCAGCATTTGGCCGCGATAACGAATACGGCAGGCCAGGCTATCCAATTCGAAATGGCCGGTAATCGCTAACGGCTGGCCGTTTGTGCTGGATGCGCCGAGCCGGCGCAAGATCACGCCGACCCTTGCCGCCACTTCGCGCGGACTGAACGGTTTAGTGACGTAATCGTCGCCGCCTATTTCCAAGCCGACGATGCGGTCGATTTCGTCGCCGTGCGCAGTCAGAAAAATTACCGGAATGTCGGAGAAGCGCCGCAACTGCCGGCACAAATCAAAACCGTTACCGTCCGGCAAGCCGACATCGAGGATGACGAGATCGAACGGGTCGGCTCGCAGTTGGGTCAACGCAGCTTGCACCAGTCCGACGTGCTCGGTTTGATAGCCGCTGTTGTTCAACACATAGATCAGCGTGTCGGCGATGGCCGGTTCGTCTTCGACGACTAAAATGCGTTTGGCTGACGGCGAATTCACGGCATCAATAGCTCATGCAAGCTGCATTCAACAAGCCTGCCGCCAACGACAAACCGGCCAATAAAATCGCCGGGCCTAGTTGGTCGTCGGCGATGCGCCGGCATAGATCGGCGAACGCCAGCCGCAAGCCGACAAAGACCAGTACTTGCACGAACAGGGCAATAGCCGCCCAGACCAGCATATCGGCAAACGAGACGCTGTTGGCGATGGCGCCTGCCAAAGCCAGAGTAAAACCCAGCAGTGCCGCGCTGAAAGCCACCGCCGGCGCGGTTTTGCCTTCGCGGATCAGTTTGAATTCGGCGTACGGCGTAATCCATAGATAACAGAGTGCGAACAGGCCGGTCAGCACGGCGGCTGCGACGAAATGCAGAAAAAAGCCGTTGGCGCCAGCCAACAGTTCGGTCAGGTTGATGGATTCCATAGTCAATTCTCGACGAAATAATGCGGGATGAAGCGGCTATTGTTGCCGGTGATTTCGGTTTTATCTTCACGGATGCCGATGCCGGCGGGTTGATCGGCGATGATCCAGGAGCCGATCACCGGAAAATTGCCGGCAAAGTTGGGCAGTGGCGTGTGCCTTTGATAAATGTAAGCAGCGCCGCCGTAACTGCCGCCGGTTTCGACGAGGCTGGCGCCACGGCGAATTTGGATATTGGCGCCTTCGCGGGAATACAGCGGTTTACGGACATAATCGCCCAGCAGCGGTTGGTCGGCGAAACTGGCCGGCAGCAGATTAGGGTGGTCGGGAAACAACTCCCACAAAATAGGCAGAAGGCCTTTGTTGCTGAGCAACAGCTTCCAGGGAGGTTCCAGCATTGCCGGTTGGGCTTGCGGCAGGTAAGGGCCAAATTCTTCTTGCAACAGCCATTCCCAGGGATAAAGCTTGAACAGCGCGCGGATGGGGTTATTGCGCAGATCGACAAAGCGTTGCCGGCCGGCTTCCCAGCCGATTTGTTCGATAGCCAGGCGTTGGGTTTGCAGACCAGCTTGCACGGCGGTATCGCGCAGATATTCCAGGTTACCGTTGTCCTCGTCGCTGCTGTCCACGCCGGCAAAATGCAGGCTGGGCTGGTGTTGCCGGTAATGTTGCCAAAAGCCGAGCAGTTTTTCGTGTATCGAATTAAATTGATCGGCGTCCGGATAGCATTCCCGCAACCAGAACCATTGCACCACAGCCGCTTCCAGCAGCGCGGTGGGCGTGTCGGCGTTGTATTCCAGCAATTTTGGCTGGCCGCTGCCGTCCCAGGCCAGATCGAAGCGGCCGTAAACGCTGGGTTCCCGGCGCACCCAAGAATCGACGATATAGGGCACGGCCCAATCCGGAATCAACAATTGCTTGAACAACTTGCGGTCGATGATGGCCTGAACGGCTTTTAGACGCAGCGCATGCAATTCGGCGGTGGCATCGTCCAGAATATCGATCTGGCTGGCGGTGAAGCGATAGCAGGCCGATTCGTCCCAGTACGCTTCGTTATCCAGGGTGTGATAAGTCATACCTACCGCTTCCACTCGCTGCTGCCAGTCGTTGCGGGGAGCTATCTCGATACGTTGCATGTTTAGCCGCCGAACGAACTGTGCGATCCGCCAAAGAAGCCGAAGCCGCCGCGTCTTGTCGAGCTATGGCTGTCCGAGCCGCCATTACCGCGATAACTGGAGCCGGAACTGCCGCCGTGGCTACCACTGCTTTTACATTCGACCGGGTTGCCCATGTCGTCAACGCAATCTTGTTGGCGTATCTGAAAATCGTTCGGGTTGCCGGCATAGCTAGCTAGCGATAAGCCGCCCAATAAAGCCAAGGACACCTGCATGGAACGGCGGGGAACCGCAGTTTGGACCGAGTGGGCTTCCGGTGCGGCTTGCAATATGCTTTCCCAGGTCGATAGCCGGGGATAAAAGTCGTAGTGATAAAGCGCGCCTATCGACAACAGCAGATAAAAATCCAGTCTGTTCCCGAGCAGTAGAAACAGCGGTAGGCCCAACCAGGCCACGCCGTTGGCGATCAATGCGGAACGGAAAGCCTGCTGCTGGGCTTGTGCAATGCGTAAGGAATAGTTCGGCACACCGACGGGCGGCTTGGCCAGCGCTTGCAATAGCGGATACGCCGCCAAGGCGACGGCAACAAACAATAAGCGCACCGGCCACGCCGGCAGCTGCGGCGCGTAACCGGCAAACACCGGATATTGCCAATACAGCATGGTTGCATAAATCACATACACCAACAGGTATACGCCGGTAAGCACTGCCATGAAACGGAAAGACGACACCGCTTTATCGAACTCGACGCAGACGGCGCTGTTGCTGCTCAATGGGCGGCTGGAAAAGCTGCCCAGCCGATAGATGTTGCGGCGATAAGAATCCAGCCAAAGTCTCAGTTCCGGCGACAAAAAACCTCTTGCCACCCGGATCGACTCGCGGATGTTTTTGCTCGATCCGTGAAAAAATCGCAATGATTCGCCGCTATTCGGGCTGCGGGATATAACGTCCATCAATGCGCGAGTTGGAATTATGATTTGACCGAACCACATGCGCCCGATGATTTTGTCTGGATAAAAGGTAATTGATTCCAACGCAATAATGTCAAGACTCCACAAAACCAGATAAGCGACCAACAAAATACAACTAACTTCGAAGAGGAAAAAATTGCTCAGAAAGCCGGCCCAGGCCAGTAGTAAGGCTAGCGCCAATCCGAATAGAGCAATAAGTTTGTTCCAGAGACTGTAAGTAAGAACCAGTTTTTTATTAAGCGGCGACGATGGCATAGGCTAGGCTACATAGGGCTATGAGGTTGGAATTGGTTGCGGGGTAATCGTCGGCGAAGCATAGCCGCTACTTGGTGTTTTTGCTGAAAATAGCGGATGGGAATCTGTTGCCCGGAGTCGTATGCCAATGTTGACTGGGCCGTTGCCGGACGACTCATCGCAGATTTGTCCGCCTGTTTTGGTGCGCTAGCGGTCCGTTCTGGTGCGTTATCACAGTCTTTGTTCGTTAGGTCTGTGGTGCAGAGCTTGCTGGCGCTGCATTCGGATGGCTGGCACAATCCGTGCTGCAAGTTACGCG
>Ga0172378_10003584_pt1 | contig 14597 bp, 10 predicted proteins | sample GrowelOW332metaG_FD_119755 | JGI IMG/M metagenome (GOLD analysis project Ga0172378, IMG submission 119755) | Groundwater microbial communities from an aquifer near a municipal landfill in Southern Ontario, Canada - Pumphouse #3_1 metaG | ecosystem: Environmental > Aquatic > Deep subsurface >... | reverse complement strand
CGTTCCCGCTCCCCGAAAGTAGCCGGAGCTTCCAGCTCCGGATCCGTTCCCGCTCCCCGAAAGTAGCCGGAGCTTCCAGCTCCGGATCCGTTCCCGCTCCCCGAAAGTAGCCGGAGCTTCCAGCTCCGGATCCGTTCCCGCTCCCCGTTGTTGTTGAAATGCCCTTTCAGGGCATCATTTGGTGGTGTTCTTTAACCCCGGGCTTTGCCCGGGGCTAAGAGGAGGCCGCCCCTCCGGGGCTAAGAGGAGGCTGCCCCTCCGGGGCTAAGAGGAGGCCGCCTCTACGGGGCTAAGAGGAGATTTCAGCCCAGCTCATACCTTAACCTACTCTGAATTAAGGAATAACTGATAGCACAGAATTCCAAAAATTGGCAATCTGCGGAATCTGCGGATGAACTGTTCAGGTTGTGGACGATAGTCTATCCCAAGTAGAGCGCGGATATATTTTTCTAGGAGAAGAAATATGCCTGCTGTATTACTCAGTCAATTGGAAATCACGGCGCTGGCGTTGATTGCGATCGTGTTGCATGCGTTTCGCCGTTCGATCGGCATGGCTCCTTTATATTTGATGATGGGGATGTTTTTTATTGTCGCCCTGGTTGCCGATTCCCCTCGTCTGTATCGTGGTGTATTATCGCAAGGGATGTTCAGTGGTCTCGGCTATGGGATGATGTGGTTGCCCTTTTTGCTATTGCTACTTTTAGTCTATGAACTGGAAGGAACCATGGCCGCCCACCGTTTTTTTCTTGGACTTTTTCTGTTGCTGGTCTGTTTTTTCTGCTTGTCGCTGGTGATTTTCAGTAATGTTGATCCGCTAGTTGCAAAAAAAGCAGCTAAATTTGAACAGGAGCTCTTTCATAATATCATGAGTAATGGCATGATGCTGTGTTCTATTTCGCATCTTTGTGTCTGCCTGCTGCTGCCAGTGGTATATCAGACTGTCCGGAACCGGAAACTTTGGTGCTGTGTGGCCATCTTCATCGCTTTCTGTGTTTTTCTAGTATTGAATGAAGCAATCCTTTCCCTCTATGTGTATTTCCAGGAGTATCGTACCCAGAAAGAATCCTTGTCGGTTTTTAATTGGAGTATGCGCCTCTCGGCTATGGCTTTCCTGGCCTTCCTTGGACATGGATATCTCTTTTTTGCGCGCCGAGAAATCAACAGCGAACTGCGATACCGGAAGGCATTCGGATTTTTCTTGGATTTTTTTGCTTATTTTCATTCCGCCGGAAGGATGCGTCGTTCGCTGGCGGAATGGTCTGATCGCTATCAGGTTGTAGTTAATAACAGCAGTGAATTTGTTTTTTTGCTCGATGAAAAGGGAAAAGTCCTGAATGCTAACCGAACCGCTTCCCTTCAGCTGGGAAATCGTTTGCCAGCGGTTGATTTCCTGCTTCCCAAATGCTTTAAAAATGAAAAAGATCGTCCGATGGATTGGGCTCTGATCTGGAATGCTCTTGATTTTACCGATCGCGAAGTGCCTAAAACGATGTTGCTGCAGAATATGAAGCTGGAGCTTTCCGGCGAACGTATTCTGGAGGTCGATGTCAATATTTCACCCGGCAGTTTGGATAATCGTCATATTGCTTTGATGGTTGCTCGTGATATGACCGCACAGCATGAAGAAGCGCGTAAACAGCAGAATGTTTTTGAACAGACTATGCATTCTCAACGTCTGGAGTCGATCGGCCAGTTGGCCGGAGGGATTGCGCATGATTTCAACAACCTTCTGCACAGTATTCAGGCTAATGTCGAAACTCTACAGGCGCACCATAGTGTCTCTGGAGAACATCGGGAGTTGATGAATAACATTTCAGAAGCCTGCCGGCGTGCTGCGTTGCTGACGGCGCAACTACTTGGTTTTGCCCGCAAAGGGAAATTCAACGAAACCACGATGGAGGTGAAACTGCTGCTGGATCAGGTCTCTCAGTTATTTCGACCGACAGCCAAGGGAATCAATCTGAAAGTTATTGTTGAACCGACGCCGATGCTGGTACGAGGCGATGAAAACCAGCTTACCCAGGTGTTGTTGAATCTGTTGATTAATAGTCGGGATGCTTTGGATGAAATTCAGGGAGAAAAGAAAATTGTGTTGCGAGCCGAAGTCGCCAGAGAAGACATGGCTGAATGGGAATTTCGACCGAACCCCCAAGATTCCCCAAAAACGTTTATTTGTATTCGGGTACGAGATAATGGCTGTGGTATTTCCGAAGAGATCAAAATGCGAATGTTTGATCCCTTTTTTACCACCAAGGAAACCGGTAAAGGAACCGGTATGGGACTGGCGATGGTTTACGGCAGTATTATCAATCACCATGGCTGGCTGCATGTTACTTCGGAGCCGGGAAAGGGTTGTGATTTTGCCCTCTTTCTGCCTGCAGTAAATACAAATAATGAAAAAAAACTGAAGAATGCTGTTTTGCATGCTTTAACGCCAACATAAGGAGAAAAGACATGTCTGTTCTTGTAAAAAATGCTCATTTGGTTTCCCCGGGTTTGGAAATCCCTCATGCGTCTCTGGAACTGGAAAATGGAACCCTGCGTAAAATTTATTCTGCTGGCGAAAGACTGCCGCAGGCTGATGAGGAATATGATGCAGCTGGGAAGCTGGTTGTCCCTGGTTTTATTGATGTGCATTGCCATGGTGGCATGGGCTATGAAGCCACCAGTGATCAAAGTGCAGCGGTGCGGATCATCGCTGAAGCGAAACTAAAGGAGGGTGTTACGACCTTATGTCCGACGACGTTAACCCTTCCAGAGGGAAAACTGGCTGCCAGTCTGAAAAACATCGAAGCTTATCGCCAAGCTCCAACAGGCTGTAAGGTAGCCGGTACGCATTTGGAAGGGCCCTATATCAATCCGGAATGCGCTGGAGCCCAGAATCCGGCTTATCTGCGCCAGGCGGATATTGCAGAGGTTTTGCGTCTTGATGCGATTTCGCCAGTTGCTCTGGTTTCATATGCAATTGAAATGGCAGGCAGTTTGCAGTTCACCACGGATTTGAAAAAGGCTGGGATTATTGGCAGTTGCGGGCAAAGCAATGCCAGTTATGCGCAATTCAAGGAAGGAATGAAGCTTGGCTTGAGCCGCTTAACACATTTTTGTAATCAGATGACGAAGTTGCATCATCGTGAGATCGGTCTGGTGGGCGCTGGCTTATATGAAGATGAGGTCACTATTGAAATGATCTGTGACAAGATCCATCTTTGCCCGGACATGATCAATTTGGCATTCAAAGCCAAGCCGATTGATAAAATTCTGTTGATTTCTGATGCCATGGAAGCGACCGGGTTGCCGGACGGGAATTATCAGCTGGGTGGTTTGGCGGTTGTTGTTTCAGAAGGGGCGGCCCGATTGGCAAGTAATGGGGCTCTTGCCGGGAGTACATTGCAGATGAATGTGGCCCTGAAAAATGTTTTGGAAGTCACGGGTCGGGCTTTGCCGGAGGTGATTCAGACGACGGCTTGGAATCAGGCCGTCGACTTGGGCTTGAAGAATCGGGGTAAATTGGAGCCTGGGTTTACCGCAGATATCACGGTTCTCAGCGACGATTTCAAGGTGGCTGCCGTTTATCTGGATGGAGTCCGCAAGGTCTGATCTTGGCGGAAAAAGGCCGCTGTCTTTGCGATGGTAAAGACAGCGGCCTTTTGCTTTTTGCGCGTTGTGCAGTAACTTATTTTTCCCAGGCCATATTGCCTAAAAGTCCTTCACTAAAGAATATGGGTTGGCAGCCATATTCGCTCAGCAGCTTGACCGCCTGTTCGATGCGGTCAAGGTGGTCAGGGAGATAATTTTTATAATAAGGAAACGAATACTGTTCATGACTGGCTGCTCCGAAAATCTCGTTTCCATTTTCTTTTGCCAGATTGAAGTAATTCTGCAGGCGTCCGGCAATCTCCGTCAAAGGAACCAGGTTGCAGCAAACACAGCCACGTGCAATGAATATGCCCAGTTCAAAATTATAATATTTCCGTTCCTGCAAGAGATAACTGTCTTCTTCTGGACGGAAAAAATATTCCGAACCAAAAGGCGCTCCCTGGCGTATTGCATTGGATTGCTGAACGCTCGATATGTCGCTCTTTTTCCCCTGCCGAGCCGCTGAGCTTGGGCCGCCTGAAACAAAGGGACGCATCGTACAGCAGCTGCAGCGGCTGCCGCGGCGGATAAATTCTTGCGCACAGGAAGCCTGCAAAGCCCCCCAGTGGACATTGATCGGAGCGATGAAAGATTCTTTGCCGCAAATACGGATCAAATGTTCCTGAAGCAAATCATAATCTGCGCAAAACTCCTGCAGGTCGATTTCTTCATAGGGACGATCCGGAAATTCACTGCGTGAATGGAACGAAAATTTCAACCAGTCAGACTGGTCGATAAATTCCTGTCGATAGCAGTTTGGCATTTGTTCTAGGGTGAATTCCTGATGGTCATTGTGGAAGAAGCAGTTCAAGGTGAGCTTCAATCCCCAGCGCTGATGGATTTCCTTGAGGCGTTTCAGGTAGAAGTGATCGAAAGCCCGTGTGGGGCGTTGGGTGGCCAGGTCAGTGAAGAGGAAGATATGGTCATCGATATAGAAGTTATAGCGTTTGAACGATTTTTTATCCCAGACGACGTTGATTTTCTGGCTGTATTCTCCGAGTGCACTGGTGGCTGTGGCGGTGATTTCGTTGAATTTGTCGGTCAGGGTGACCGGAGCAATAAAACGTCGTCCACTGCAGGTTGCTGGCATTCCATTCACCAGGACCTCTCCACCATGATCGCAAAGGCCCTCCACCTTGACGGTTAGAGAATGCTCCTCCTCTTTGCCGTGATAATGAGTCAAGACCGCCCCTTGGCGCAAATTCGTAATTTCCAGCATTCGATCAACTCCTCGTTTAAAGGTGGATATAGCTCAGGTACAAAACATCCTGCCAGGACAAGAAAAAACCCCGGTTTCGTATAGAAAAACCGAGGTTTTAAAAATGGTGGGCGACACAGAACTCGAATCTGTGACCTCTACCGTGTCGAGGTAGCGCTCTAACCAACTGAGCTAGTCGCCCGTGTTTCATCACAAACATTACAATACATCAAAAAGCAGAAAAATCAAGTCCTTGCAGAAGAAGAATGTTTTGTTTCTGTTTTTTTAGTCCTCCAGAAAGCTCTAAAAGCAGAGGGGCAGGATTTACAGGCTGTTTACTTTTTTTTGCCGTGGGGCAAAGAATCTTTTTTCAGGTCTTCCAGTTCGATGCTCTGGGTGAAGAGTTCCTGAAGCAGGCCGATTAAAAAGCTTCGAGCCTCGAGGTTGATTTGTACCTCAGAAGACATATCTGCGACTTGATCCCAAAATCCCCGCAAGTCTCCGTTCATTACTTCCAGCGTATTGCTCTGCGAGATTCGCTTGATCCACTCTTCTTCGCTTTTCGTGAGTTTGCTCCAGAATTCCAATAAAGTCCCTTCGATCGTAAGACTGCGGTCTTCCTCATAATTCAGTTTACGTATTAAACTGTTGAAGTTGCGTCGTACGGTTGGATTCATTTTCATGGCTGCCCCGATTTTAGGCCAGTCAATCTGAGAAAGAAGTAAATCCGCAAATTTGGCGTTGAGGTTGATTTTTTCTGCCATGGAAGCGGATTCACGGAGGGCTTGTTCTTTTGCTTTGTCCGCATCAATGGAATTCTTTTCCAAGGAACGATTCAGCAAACGCTGTTCTTCATATTTGCTTTGCCAGGCATTTAATTCCTTGACGATCCGGTTATATTCATTCTGCAGACGATTGAAGTTCCGCGTCATCTCCTCTTTCCAAGCCTTTTCCCGTTCTGCAAATTCGCTGTCGGCGTCCTGCAAACGCTGATTGAGGCGTTTGATCTCCGCTTGGGCACCCTCGAATTTACCCTGCATGGCCTCCAAATCCGATTTTAAATTGCGAACTAGTTTTTTCTGTTCTTGGAGCTCATTGCTATCGCCCTGCTGACGCGCCCGAAGCTTTTCCAATTCGTTGTTATTCTGGACATTCTTGCGTCGATTTTCTTCCAATTCGCGTTCAACTTGCGCGATTTGCTCAAGCAATTGACTGTTGCCCTGCGTTTCATCAAGAATTTTATCTGCCTGTTGATCGGAGAATTTCAGCGGGCTGAAGCACAGCAGAATTTTCCATGCGGCTTGTTCGCGGAGATTGAAAAACTCGTTGAATTTTTCCTCCGAGAGGACATACTCATCGTCCTTTAGCTGATTTTCAGTTCGATACGTTTGATATGTTTCCGAATGAAAATAATCTTCCAGTTTTTGGTGCAGTTCCTGATTAACGGGATACCAGGAGGCAAAAACGCCATTGCAGGTCGCTTCCGAAAAGCTTCCTTTTTCCGTTTCCCGGTAAACGATTTTTTCGAGTCGTTCCCGTTTTTGCGGTTCGAGGCGGTGGCCGCCGAAGGTGCACATTTTCAAGAGGGGGGCGTTGGCCTGAATGTAGCCCCGGAAGTTTGCCCATGGCAACTCGCCAAGCATTCTGGCAAAAATCTCAGCTGTATTCACGCCCTGGACTTTTTCGTTATTAGCAAACATCCAGGAGATACTCCTTCTTCAACATTTCTTGAACCTTGACAATAAATGCAGCCGCCATCTGACGGCGCAAAGAACATTCAATTTTCTGGCTGGCCATAGTTAACCCGACCGCGGCCTCTTCCCGCCCTTCCTCATGGGCTTTTGCCACCGCCTGCAGGCAAAGCAAAAGCGCTTCCCGCCAGCGTTGTTCCTGGCAGAAAAGCGCCACCTTACTCATGGTGTCATCTTGGGGAATGGATTCGACTTGGCTTTGGGAACGCTGTTGCTGTTCCTTTGATTTTGCAAGGCGTCGTTTCGCCTTTTTATCAATCACCGCATCTTCGCCGTCATCTGCTAAAATATGATTCTTTCTGGCCATTTATCGACTTTGACTCACAAGGTTCTGCTGGCATTACGTATTTAAATAAACATTGCTAGAAAACATATAAAAGTACCTCAGACTTTACGGTTGAGGTACTTGAAAAACACTAAAAACCCAACTGGACTTGTGTGGATGGAAAAATCCCTGCTTAATGAAAAACAATGGAGGCGCGGACCGGATTCGAACCGGTGAATAAAGGTTTTGCAGACCTCTGCCTTACCACTTGGCTACCACGCCTTGGTTAGTTTCTTAATGTATACCCTTTAGCAAGTTTTTCCAGTCCGAATGGAAAAAAAGATGATATCCGGTGATAGCCCTGCGTACTGAGCCAGCTAATACCCGGTTTATTTCTACGGGGTGGATACTGGCCGAATGTTCAGTCGATGGGATTGATGGAGTTGGTTTTTCCGCCTGCCATGGTCAGCAGGTCTGATACATCTGCGCAGCGGAGGATGTTTGGGATGAGCAGGGAATTGCTGAACATTTGAGCTCGTTTCGGGCTGTATTGGAAGGAGAGGGGGGCTTGTTCCAGGAAGAGGTCGGTTGCTCGTTGATTGAGGGCGGCGAAGAGGATGGCGGTGATCGCGGTATCCCGATAGCCAGCGGCAGCGATGTTACAGTCTGGATAGAGCTTCTGCAAAAAATGTTCCGTCATCTGGTAATCCTCGACCCATTTGCCTTGCTGGGTCATACCCAACCAGAGCAGAGAGCGGGCATAGTTGCGATCCGGCGTTTCCGGTTTGTTGCTTTCCTCATTTTCTCCGCAACCCCAGGGATCAATGACTGCCAGTCCGAGGTTGGAGCACTCCAATTGCGCGAACAACTCGGTGTTTTCCAGCTCGTCTTTCCCATAAGGAGCCGAAACGATGACCAGTCTGTTTCCCTGCTGTGGTGGGCGCAGCAACAGCGGCAGCAGGCGTCCGTCTTCAGCACTGACGCAGAAGCGCCGCCAGCCATCCTGTGGATGCAATTCCCGAAGCTGGGGATTGCATGGGGTTTTCAGATGAAGGATTTCGCTGAGTTTTTCCCGGTTTGGCTGCCGGCAGCCGGCCAGAGCCGCGGCTTTTCGAGCCGAATATTCGGCAATACTGCAGACTTTGCCGGGACGTTGTCCCACTGCGAAAACCAGTAGATCTTCTTCTGGAAGGGTGGTAAAAGAAGGCACTTCACAATATTTTCCCAGGCCCTTCCCTTTTAGATGTCGTTCGAACCAGCCCAGCATAGCTTCTTGGACTTCCGGCCAGAAGCCATGCGTTTTATTGAAAATGAAGCAGTCGAGTTGATCGGGGGCTCCCAAGGCTTTGTAGACTTTTCTGGCCTCGTTCAGACTGCGCAGCATTTCTGCAGGGGCAAACGCGGGATTGCTGTCCAGCAAACCATTACAGATTTTCAAGGCTCTTGGTGCGACTAAGGCTAGAACTCCGGATTCTTCGGTGAAGGTTAAGCCATCCGGAAGCATTTCACAGACGCAATTCAGACACATGACATAGGATTGAAAACTACCGACACTGACCACCGGTACGGCAGCCGTAATTCTGGTGTCCATAGCGGTCAGCCACATGGTTTGGTTGCCGCCGCCGCTGCCTCCGGTGGCGCCGATTTTTGTGGCATCGACAAAGGGTAGGGAGCAGAGCAGGTCGACGCCGCGCATATTATCGACGACTTGGATTCCCATCAAGGTTTCACCAAATTGCATCAGGGAACCGCCAAGATTTGAGCCATGATACTCGTATTCCCCATGTCGGGTGCCGCGTTCTCCAGAGCCAAAAGCGTCGACACACAAGCAGACGTAACCACTTTTTGCCAGCAGGTGACCGCGTTGTTGTACGCGAGCGGCAAGGCGTCCTTGTGACCAATGCCCGTGCATATTGATGACTGCTGGAAAGGGACCGTTGCCTTCCGGAATATAAAGATTACCGGTGACATAAAAATCCGGACGGCTTTGATAACAGATTTTCTGAATGCGGTATCCGGAGCAGGGGATTTCACCGGTGATCTGCAGATCTAGCGGAAGATTGTGATCGATGCTGACGCCCAAGGCCTCCCAGATGCGTGCCCGCAGTGCCTCGGGATTCCAATCCGCTGCTTTTTCCGGCAGGGGATGCATCCGGAATGCTGCTGCTGCCTGACCCTTGAGCAGCTGTTCATAATATCTTGAGAGACCCTCATTCCAGACTTTTGGCAATTTCATCATGATTCCTTTTTTATCTTTTTATGTTGTCCAAGTCGACAAGCCAGATTTCCGGATCGGCATCGGCAGGCATTCGCCAATCGCCTCTCGGGGAGAGGGCAATCGTACCGACTTTAGGGCCGTCCGGCATAGCATTTCGTTTGAATTGTTGACTGAAAAAACGGCGGAGAAACACTTTCAGGGTGCGGTCCATTTCTTCTTCTGAAAACTCTGTTTGGAAGGCATGCAGGGCCATTGCTTTGAGCATTCCTGGTTTTTCGCCATACTTCAGGAAATAATAGAGGAAGAAGTCATGCAATCGGTAATTGCCGATAATGTTTTCGGTGTATTGTTTGCCTGGGAGCAACTCCGGGGATACTGGAGTATCGTTGACATCCAGGAGTAATGCCGCTAATTCCGGGGGGGCCTCTTTGGCCTGGTTTTCGATCAGGAAGCGGACGAGAGTTTTTGGGACTCCTGCATTGACGCAATACATGGACATATGATCGCCGTTAAAGGTATTCCAGCCAAGGGCGATTTCCGAGAGGTCGCCGGTACCGATGACTATTCCGCCGACGGCGTTGGCCAAGTCCATCAGAATTTGCGTGCGTTCTCTCGCCTGGCTGTTTTCATATACTAGATTCTGCTGGTCTGGTGCATGGCCGATATCCTGGAAATGCAGTTCCACGGCATGACGGATATCGATGGTGCGCAATTCGGCTCCCAGTAGCTCCGCCAGATGGCTGGCATTTTTTAAGGTGCGTTCGGAAGTGCCGAAACCCGGCATGGTAATCGCACAGATGGTGGAACGCTCCAGGTGCAGCAAATCACAGCATTTTGCACAGACCAGGAGCGCCAGGGTGGAATCCAGTCCGCCGGAGAGCCCGATGACCATCCGTTTGCAGCGGATAAACTCGAAACGTTTTGCCAGAGCCGAGCTCTGAATGGCGAAGATTTCCCGGCAGCGTTCCTGCAAGTCGTCCTGGGAAGCCGGAACAAAGGGTTGTTGAGCGAAGTGGAAGTGTTCCCAATCCGGTGCTTCCCGGACGGGAGCTAATTGGCAGATTCGGGCAGGGGAACCGGGCTGTTCATTGAAACTGCTCCAAGCTCTTCGGGTGATGTTTAGCCAGTCTGGTTTTACATCAGCATAGAGAATGCTGCCTTCCCGCTCAAAGCGGAGATTTTCAGCGAGTAATTTGCCATTTTCGGCGAGGATCATATGGCCGGAAAACAGTAGGTCACTGGTGGACTCATGCACTCCTGCGCCGGAAAGTATATAGGTACAGTTTAGGCGGGCGCTTTGCATTTGCACCAGATTCCGGCGATAGCTGGCTTTGCCGACCAGTTCCGGCCCGGCCGAGAGATTACAGATCAGCTGGGCACCATTCCCGGCGAGCCGATTTGACGGGGGTTCAACCGCCCAGAGATCTTCGCAGATTTCCACGCCGAAGCGAAAATCCGTTCCAACCTGAAAAACGATTTTGCTGCCAAACGGGATTTCGGAATGGTTCCAGACGATTGGGGCACCATCGTATTCCCGGATCGAGCGGAAATGGCGTTTTTCATAAAATTCGCGGTATTCCGGCAAATAGGTTTTGCCGATCAGGCCGCAAAGGCTGCCATTTTGTATTACGGCAGCGGTATTATAGAGGCGGCTGCCGACGGCGAAGGGAAGCCCGACAATCAGGATTCCAGCCTGCGAATCGCTAGCTGAGCACACTGTTTGAAGGGCTTCTAGTGCGGCGTCCAGTAGTGTTTGTTGCTCAAACAAGTCTCCGCAGGAATATCCGGTCAAGGAGAGTTCCGGCATGACAACGACGCTGGCTCCATGTTGCACCGCCTCGCGGTACAATTGGATGATTTGCCCGGCATTAAAACCGGGATTGCCGACTTTGAGTATCGGCACTGCCGCCGCAATGCGATAAACCTTATGCATAAGCGTTCCCCTTTATTGGAAAGTGGTCAAGGCATTTTTATGGAAGACGTAGAAAGCAGTTTTTTTGAGCGTTGCCAAAGGGTGGGCGCTTTGACGGACATCAGCAGGATGACTGCAAGCGTTGCGGCTCCGATGAAAATGAAAACACCACTGGCTGAAACATGAAAGACGCCCAAGAGGAGCCATTGTACCAGCGAGGCGCTGATCATGGCCAGGCAATCCAATGCGTTGCCGGCTCCCAGATAACGCCCCAGACTGCGTTTTGGACTGCGTTTCTGAATGGAAGTCACCAGAGGTAACTGGAAAAATCCACCACAGAATCCCAGTCCTGCGGAGAATAGGAAGGCGCTTGAACGGGTATCGCCCCAGAATCCCAGTAGCAGTGCAAAAACAGCGGTCAGCAATCCGCCCGGCAGAACCAGCCCGTACTCGATTTTTTCCCGGGATAGGAAGCCCGCTGCTGCGCTGCCGAAGCCGATTCCCAGAGCAAGGGAGGCCTGCAGGTAGCCGACCAGGCGATCATCGCCCTGTAGGGTGTTTTTTGCGAAGAAGACGATCGTGAGTTGAAAAAGGGCTCCGAGAAACCAGAAGTAGGAATTTCCCAGCAGGCTGAGTAACAGCAACTTATCGCGTTTCATTTCGAGGAACGTGTGATAATGCGGTGTCAAGGGGTTGAGTTGAAATCGTGCCTTTGGGTTTCCCTTGTGGGTGGATGTAATGCCGAAGCTGGCCAAGGTGCCGATGATCGCCAAGATAACGCACCAGAATGCGGCTTGGTGGGGTTCTGAACCGCTCCAGGCCGACAGGGCACCGCCGGCCCAGCTGCCGAGAATGATCGCCAGAAAGGTGCACAACTGGTTGATTCCATTTCCCTTGGAGAGTTCGGCGGGTGTCAGGGTTTCCGGCAGAAAACCGTATTTAGCCGGGCTGAAGAAGGTGCTTTGGGCGCCCATGCAGAACAAGACCAGCAGCAGTAAATAAATTGCCTGCAGGCGAAACAGCAGCAAACCGCAGAGCATGATTAGTATTTCGGCAATTTTAGTGCCGACCATCACGTTTTTCTTGCTGAAACGATCTGCCAGAAAACCTGCATAGGACGAACAGAGCAGAAAGGGCAGGATGAAAAGAGCGCCGGCCAAGGGGATATACAGGGTGTCCGCCCCACTTTTTCCAGCCAGATAGTTGCTGGCAAAGCAGATCAGTAGCAATTTGAACAGGTTGTCGTTGAATGCTCCGGCGAATTGGGTTGCCAGATAGGCAATGAAACCGGGGGATTTTAAATGCGAAGAAGCGGGCATTGCATGACCATTCAATTCTTTCGTTGCAACTTCGGTTATTTACGTATAGGGGAAAGCGATTCAGGAAGAAAGTCTCTATGGAATACATCGGGATGTTGATTCACAAACCCTCATTAAAGCGAAAATTTTCACTGTTCAACATATCTTCAGTTTGGCCATCACCTGCTGTAAATCATTCCAGACTTTGCGTTTTTCGCTGGTAAACAGGTTTTTTTGACCCTCAAAACGAAGCAGATAGGCTGGATGAAACGTCGGCATCACCGGGATGCCTTGATAGTCCAGCCAGTTTCCACGGCATTTGGTAATGCCCGTTTGTTTCAGCAGAAAATGCAGTGCAACCGCCCCCAGCAGTACGATAACCTGTGGTTTGATCAGGGCAATCTGGCGTTGCAGAAAAGGCAGACAGGCAGCGGCTTCCTGTTCGGATGGATTCCGGTTTTTCGGTGGTCTGCATTTGACAATATTAGCAATATAGACGGCATCTTTGGGGTTGTTGGAGTTGCGGTCAAAGCCCATGGCTTGAATCATGTGGGTCAGCATCTGTCCGGCGCGACCGACAAAAGCGATGCCCTGTTTGTCCTCTTCTTCACCCGGCCCCTCTCCGATAAACATCAAGCGGGCTTGCGGGCAACCATTGCCACAGACGACATGTTTTCGTCCTTGCGCTAGGGGGCAGGCCTGGCAATTCTGCATGGCCTGCAGTAATTCCTCCCAGCCATATTGGTTGAGCGGAAGCTGCGCAGCGCTTATCCCGGGGCAGGCGACGACCGGCGGCTTTGCTGGCTTCGGAGCAGGTGTCAGGGGTGGCAAAGGAATCGGATTTGCTGTCCGGGGTTCTGGCGTGTTGTTCTGTTGGCGCTTTGCCGGAATTTCGGCTTTCAGCAAGTGCCGGTTTTGTTCAGACAGCCAAACGCTTTCAATACCAGCAGTTTTTTTGCTGGCCAGAATTTGTTTTAATTCTTCGAGTACCTCAGACATGAACTTGGCACCAATCCGCTATAGACTCAAAAAATGATTTCGACATTGCCCTCGCCGGGGAAGACTTTTCCGATGACGGCGGCATCGAAGCCGGTTCCCAAACAGAGTTCTAAGGCGATTCCGACTTCCTGTTCAGGGACAAACCAGACCATACCGATCCCCATATTGAAGACCCGATACATTTCTTCGTCAGCAATGTTGCCGCATTTCTGGAGCAGTGCAAAAATGGGGGGGGCTGCGTGGATGTTGGCGGCCTCAAAACGTACCATGACATGGTTCGGCAGAATGCGGGGGACGTTATCGTATAAGCCTCCGCCGGTAATATGAGCGATGCCATCCAGATGAATTCCAGCTGCCAGCGCTTTCTGAATAGCCGGCCAATAACAGCGATGCGGCTGCAAAAGAGCCTCTCCAACGCACATTCCGCCAAGTTCGTCTGGCGTGCTTTCCACGCTGTAACCCGACTGTTCAAAAAGGATTTTTCGAGCCAGAGAAAATCCATTCGTATGCAGGCCGCAGGAATGCAACCCGATCGCGATATGCCCGGGACAAATCTTTTCGCCAGTGATGATCTGATCTTCTTCAACAATTCCGGTAATGCAGCCAACCAGATCATAATCGTTGCCATACATGCCCGGCATTTCAGCTGTTTCACCGCCCAGAAGAGTGACGTTCTGAGCCTTACAAGCATCCGCAATGCCGCCAATAACTTCTTCATATAAGGGGCTGCGTAACTTGCCGATCCCGATATAATCCATGAAGTAGACTGGTTCGGCGCCTTGCACAGCAATATCATTGATGCAATGATTGACGATGTCGTGGCCGACCGTATCGTGTTTGTTCATTTTGGCGGCCACCATCAGTTTTGTGCCGACTCCATCGATACTGGTGACCATGACCGGATGTTTCCACCGGTTCAGGTCGATGCGAAACAATCCGCCAAATCCACCGATGGGAGCCAATGCTTCTGGACGTCGGGTACTGGAAATCCGACTCTTCAGATTTGCCAATAGAGAAGTGGCCAGATCAATATCGACACCAGCGGCCTTGTAGGCCTCGCTTTTTGCCTTGGAGGTATTCAATTCCGTCTCCTTGATTTGTTACCCTGATGCAGTGCAGTCTTATCCGATAATATATCCCAGTTTTGCAAGTTCGTGATTCCGGCTGACGGAAAATCAGGTATGTTTGTAGTTCAGACTGCGTAGCTTTCGCATGCTCGCTTCCCCGCTCCCAAAATTTCCCCAGAAAGTGGCCGGAGCTTCCATCTCCGGATCCGTCCCCGTATCTTCCCCAGAAAGTGGCCGGAGCTTCCATCTCCGG
>Ga0172378_10003583_pt1 | contig 14597 bp, 12 predicted proteins | sample GrowelOW332metaG_FD_119755 | JGI IMG/M metagenome (GOLD analysis project Ga0172378, IMG submission 119755) | Groundwater microbial communities from an aquifer near a municipal landfill in Southern Ontario, Canada - Pumphouse #3_1 metaG | ecosystem: Environmental > Aquatic > Deep subsurface >... | reverse complement strand
TCGTTTTGGCTTTCTTTTGGAAGGTCTGGGTTAGGAATCGCATCCACCAAAGTAACCTCATCGATAAAGACGTAATTCATGCCGAGCGGACTTATGAGGCTCTTCACCCGCTTAACGAGTTCAAGAGGGTTCCTGTACTTAACGTTCTCGAGAAGAGACAAATCAATTCCCACGATGCGGTCGGAGCTCACCCCAAGCCCAACGAGATAAGGCTTATAGATTTCAAAAAGAAGATAGGTCTTACCGCTGCGGCGGACCCCGGTGATGACCTTAGGGACGCCATTGTCTTTTCGGGAGACAAGTTTGTTTAGATAAGAAGGCCTTGGAAATATCATGAATAACTCCTTTGAAAGTTTTAACTACATGTAGGTATTTTTTTCACATTTACATTGTATACCAAGCGGGCCGTGCCGCAAGACGAAACGGCAAAAAGCAGGTTTCACAAACGTTTTCATAGGTTTCATCCGATGTAGCCTAATCTTTTTCATATGTTCCACACTAGTGTCCCCCAGGCACGAGCTGAAAAAACGCGATTTTGGAGCCAAAACAGTGCAACTGCCGAAACATTCGATGGTTGCTTGGTTTGTCACACATTCCCCATTACTAATTAGTTTTCGAACTTTTATTAAAACCTGAATTTTCTTCAAACACGAGGAAAAACAATGAATTTTCATTTAATCTAAAATGTTATTTTATCAAGTTATAATCGAATTTTTTTAACTATTTCTTAAGTGATAGCCCCACCACTGTTTCAACATGCCTTGTAAGGACCGGTAGCAATTAGATGCCAAACCCAGTATGGGCGTCATTGATTTGTCGTCATAGTTGGCAACCACTTATCCTCTTCTGTGAACATATGGCTTTAAGACGATTTATTTGGCTGAGAAAAACTTTGTGGAGAGACATTATCATTTAATGTTTTTGATTATTAATTCTTCAAGCGACGGGTCAATGCTCCCAATAACAGCATCTTTGGTTTTGCGGATAATTTCGAATCTGTTCGCTTCTAATGCGACATTAAGAAGCCCAGCCCCGGCCTCTTTTTCAATATAAGAACACTTGCTTAGTAAAATGCCTATTCCAAAGAAGCCATACCTATCGTAACTCTCCCAGTTAGCAACTTTATTTGATTTTAGAAAATCAAATAACAAATTTGTTTTTTCCAAAAAGATTTTCTCACTTATCAATTCGTTTTCGCATGATTTAATAAAACAATTTCGAAAAGATTCGTTCGTTACCATTTCAAACATTTGTTTGCTATTAAATGTACAAATAAATGATATGTCCTCTTCATTAATTGTTAAGCCATTAGCAACCTTCTCCATAAATTTTTTCTTAAACTCTTCATTAGCTACATAGGTATCAATGTGTTTTAGTCCGTTTTCAATCTCTTCAATTGATTGATACCCGCGCTTTTCGTCAGAACATGTGGCTTTTTCTGAAACAGCAAAATAGCGATGAGATGTTTGGTTTGGATCTTTAGTAAAAACAAAATTGATTATCTTGCCAATTGAATAAATATCCGACAGTTTGTCTCCATCTTTTAGTTTCATAAACTGCCTTGGATCGCAATAATAATATTGACCAACCGAATTCGTTTTCATGGTTTGGTGAGAATAGAATGCGTTTAGGTCTTTGCCAAGTCCAAAGTCCGCTATCTTCAACATCCCGGAGCAGATAAAAATATTCTTTGGGCTTAAATCGCGATGAATCACGTCTCGACCATGTACTTTTTTCATGATAGAACAAAGTTGGTAAATGATATTACGTTTAAAATCCTCATTTAAATCATTGTCCATAACATACGAATACAAATCACACTCGCCACGCTCCATTGTGTATGAAAGATTGGCCTCATCAAGCGAAAAGACTTTAATAATTCCGTCTATATCATCTAACGATTTCGTTATTCTGTATTCTCTTTTAAAACGACTAACCACTCCTTCATCTAAGTAGTTCTCTTCCTTAAGCCTTTTTTCGACAAGTTGTTTTGATTTAATATAATAGCAACAGGCATAGCCGCCCTCACCAAGTAGCACCTCGTCATCATTAATTCTTATCAATTTAAAACTATCAGAAAAGACGGCAATACGGTTCCCATCAATTTCAAACTGCTTATTCAGCAAAAGCAGAGAAAACTGGGATTTATGCTTAAGCGCATCTACTGGCAATTCGGGGAATTCACTTTTTAAATACGTAATAGAAAGAATCTTTGACAAAAAATCATCAAATTTATGTGTATTCCACAAATCTGTTATTTTGTTATATGTAATTTGCCATCTAGACGGATATGATTTTCCAAAAGAATATGTATCCGAATAGCCGAAATAGGTATTAAAGAATTTGAAAATTTTGGGACCTGATTTGTAGCTGTAGTAATCTCCCAAATCCCCATTAAACAGTTCAGATAAATACCTAATGCTTTCTTCTGAAATATTCATCACATACCTCGATGTTAACGAATTTAAGTCATCTTGCTTTTTAGAAAGATCGTTTGGGAACGTCTAACTCCACTGTCAAACGAGTTCAAGAGTTAGTTGTCCTCAAGGTATTTAAGAAGCTTCTTAAAATTGGAAACCGTTTTATCGGAGAAACTATATTTATGATTGATGAGTGCTGCCTTCAAAGCCTCAGATTCGCCAGACTTCTTATTTGGAAGAGAGAAAGCCTCAGCATCTTTTTTATCGAAGAGATCTTCAATTTCTTTCCAGGAAGGATCAATTTCGTCTAAGCAAACCACAGTAAGCCCGGTATCCTTTGCCGCCTCTTTTGACTTTTGGCCAGCCGTGTCTCCGTCAGCGAGAAGCGTGGCGTCCCTTCTAATTTTAAGCAACTTGCCAATCCTGTCTTTCTGATCTCCTTTTTTGCCCAATCCGTTTATGGGCAAGAAGACCAAATCTACTATTCCCAACGAATTGGCAAAACCGGTGATGTAGTTGTAGTCAGTAATGCCTTCGACAAGCATAAGTTTCTTGTCTGGGTCAAGAACCACAGAATTCCTCGTGGTTAGTGCGTTGGCAATCGGAGTAAGCGTATCCGGATCGTCATCATTGGAATAATAGAAGTCATTGTTTATCAATGATCCGTTGCTGGTTGGAACCACCATTCGAACCTCATCAAGGTTGTTCGGGTCGACAAGGAACGGGCTATGTGTAGAAATGACAATGGTCAGATCGTTTTTCATGGCAAATTCCTTTAAGAATGAACGAAGCTCTTCTTGCCCCTTCACGTGAAGACACGTTCCGGGCTCGTCCATAATCAAAATATCGCCGGGGTTGCATGGTGAGTTATTGAGATAATTGAAGAACAAATCAAAGAAATATCGGAAACCAGTGGACTGCTTTTCTAAATTGATAACCTTGTTTCCCTGCATGAGCCCAAACGAAATTAGATTATTCTCAAACTTCAATTCGAAATCGTATTTGAAATGCTCATCATGGGAAAAATACAGGTTGTTAAATCTATCGACTATGAGCTGAATCTTCGGCTTAACTTTGTTCTCCAAGCGTGTCAAAAGAGAAATGTTGTGCGTCTGAGAATAAGCGGCATACACCTTTCTTATTTCATCAATGGGAAGCCCGATGCTGTTAAACAAAGAGTTGAACAAAGCATTAGCCGCCGGGTTGTTTGGGCTAACGCTTAGACTATTGTTCCCAAGCTTTGATTCTGCATATAGATGAATGTTTGGCACGAAGGCATAACCAAACTTCTTTTCGAACTCAGCAGCAACCGTTTGCTGGGCGTTGGCTCCAGGGATGCCAACGTGGTATTTGTCCTTTATTGATTGGGAGATTTGATTCTGATAGGTCGCCCGGCCAGCGCTGCCACTTGAATTGACAACATTATTGATGGTCTTCCCAAAATTGTTGATAAACCCGGCGAGTTCGTCTTCCGATAAACCCTTGTCTTTGGCCTTGGCCAAGGCGTTGGCGGCCTGGGTGTAATACGGGTCTCCAACATATGATCTAGCAAAGTTGGAGGCAGCTTCTAGGTATTTGATAACGTCATCTTGGGTTATCTTTTTTTCTTCAGTTGCCTTTTTGATGTGCTCCCAAGTTGGCGTGGATGAAGCGCTTGTCTTTGTGTAAATAAACGTCTCGGTCCCATCAGTCACAGAAAACGAAACCTTCGCAGTTGTTTCTTTGTCGAAGATGAAATCGGGTTTAAGATCAGCCGAAACGGCGGCGTTGCTAAATAAACTGGTTAATGCATCCAAAACATTGCTTTTCCCGGAGTTGTTAGGGCCAACCAACACAACGAGATTTCCCAAATATCCTTTTTCGGCGTTTTGGTCGAGGATCAGCGTTGCCGGACCATCGCTCTCGATTCCTAAGTTGCAGTAATCCGATAGGATCATCTTTCTTTTGAAACTCATTGTTTTTCCTTCTTTCTGCCGATGTTCGGCATCGTGTTTCCTTTAATTTTATATATTTCTTCAATCGGCTTGATTTTGGCTTCCTCTTCTTCGGTCATTTCGCTTTTTCCGAGAATCGGTTCCACATCGTTTAAGTATGGAATTAGTTTGTCCAAGTTCTTTCCGTTTATTAGATTTGATATTAACTTAACTTTCGAATCCTCGGTTCCACCGTTCTTAACCATAGATGCAAACTTAGTGACTAATTCTGACTCCTTAGTTGTTCCTGGCGGAGAAACAACCGATATGTTGCTTAGGATGTATTGAACTACATTCGGTTTGCCAATAACTTTTTTATTCTTATCAATATACCTAAAAAGGGATAGGACTCCTTTGTCGATCGACTTGTAATTGCCTGACTCATAGGCATCTATGTATTTGTACATTGTTGGCCGTGATAATTTCAAATAATCGGCTAATTCGGTTATCTTGAGATTAATATCCCTGAGGGTTTCTCTCATAAGTCGATCCTCCTTCCCACAGCCAAATCATAAAATAATTTATCTTTTTTGTAAAGTATTATTTTACGTTTTTTGTAAAGTAAGCATTAAAAACGAGATTGACTAAGGGCTTTATTTAGCAATTGCGACATTAATGGTAATGGTATCGTGCAGCTCCTTCCTTTTCCCATGCTTCGTCTCGAGGAAAACGAAATGCCTCCAGTACATCGGGAAGGAATAGACCACGGAGTATTTGAGTTTGCCGCCTATGACGTTTCCTTTTCCGAATCCCTTCTTGAAGATATAGGTGAGGACGAACGGGTCGAACGATCCGTCTTCCTTCTTCTCCCCGGCGATTATCTTCTCGATGCAGACATTGAACGTATCGGGGTCGAAATCCTTCAATGGCTTCGATCCAAGGTTCCTGGCGCTTGAGGCGAATGAAGCCAGTTTCACCGCTATATCGGACTCTTGGCCCGCCGCCAGCTCGATCTTCGACTTCTCTTCCGTCAGCTTCGACATTTCGGCTGAGAGAGCCCTGTAGGATTTCTGGTAGGCATCCTGCGAAACGTCGCCGCCCATATAGACGGCCAAGAGCCTCTCCTGCTTTTCGCACACCGCTTTGATAGCGGAGGCATTCTGGGCGGCTTTCTCGGATAAACCGCTCCTGGCTATGGCGTCTTTGCTTCTCGCTATGAACTCGTCGGCGATGGACTCGCCGCTGGAAAGCAGCTTGTTGTACGAGGCGACGAAGCCGTCGTATATGGCCTTCTCCGATATCGCCTTGCTGAACGGGCAGCTTTCCTTGCCGTGCTTGAAGAAGCCTAGGCACTGCCACACCGGGTTCTTCTTGTTGAACACCCTCCTTGAGTATCTCCTATGGCAGTTGGCGCATTCGATGGCGCTAGAGAGCGGGTATTCCCTTGAGTAGCGGACCCTGCTTCCATCCTCTGTGACAATTCTAGAATAGGATCGCTTCTTCCTGATGGCGTTGGCCTTCTCGAAGGTCTCGCGGTCGATTATCGGCTCATGGTGGTTGCTGACGTAGTACTTGGCCCCTTCGCCGTTGTTCCTGATTCGGTGATGGCTTATGGGGTCGGTGGTGTATGTCTTGCCCTGGAGGAGGTCGCCGACGTATTTCTCGTTGGATATGACGCCGAGGATGGCGGTGTCGCCCTAATGGGCGTATCCCTTCTTGGTCTTCCAGCCCTTGTCCTCCAATTCGTGGCCTATTATCGTCGTCCCCGCCCCTTCCACGTAGCGTTTGAATATGTAGCGGACCACCTCGGCCTCCTTCTCGTCTATGACTATCTCCTTCTTTATGGGGTCATAAGCATATCCAAGGCAAGAGGCGTTGCCGATCAATAGACCCTGCTGGGCCTTCATGGCGAGGCCGCGCTTCACGTGCTCGGAGGTGTTCTGGACCTCTTGCTGGGCGACCGAGGATAGGATCGTAATGGTGAAATCGCCTTTCTGGGACATTGTGTCTATCTTCTCCTCCTCGAAGCGGACGTTAACGCCCTTGTCCTTCAGCATCCTTATGTAGTTGAGGGCGTCCACGGTGTTCCTGGCGAATCTCGATAGGGACTTAACCAATATCATGTCTATCTTCCCGGACATCGCGTCCCCGATCATCCTCATGAACTCCGGCCTCTTCTTGGCCTGGGTGCCGCTTATCCCCTCGTCGGCGTATATCCCGGCGCTCTCCCAGTCTGTGTTGCCGTCTATCTGGCCTTTGTAATAGGCGACTTGGCTCTCGAAAGACTCCTTCTACTCGGCGGCGTCGGTCGAGACGCGGCAATAGGCTGCCACCCTCATCTTCCTTCCCCTGCCGCCGTTCTTGGCGCTCCTTATCTCGGCAGCCCTCTCGGGGTCGGCCTTGATTATCTTCACTTCAGGCATTTTGTTTTCCTCCTTTGCCATAGGCCCCCATCCCGACAGTCGAATCGCAATCGACGCGGAAGTCGGCCATGAGTTTTGTTTTTATGAGCCCACGCTCTTCTTCGGTTATGAATCCCTCGGCTCTCATCTGCCCAAGCAACGCGACCATGGCGGCGTATGCCACGAAGTCAGCTTTGCTTAGGCCAGCGTCTCTTTTTGGAAGGCCATCCGTCCCTTTTTCCAATCCGCCATCCCGCCGTGTGGGTATCCCACCGCCGTCGGAGACGGAGGAGGAAGTGGAGAAAAACAGCACCACCTTCCTTTATCCTGTGGCTAATATGGGGGTGTTTTGACACCCCTCGCCAATGTCATTGCTTGTCTCATTATTTGGATGTGCGTTTGTCTCTTGCATAGGTTTGCCTCCATTGGGAGATCGCTCTCCCCACCTATGCCGGGGAAAGGGCTCGTTTTTCCCCTACCCCCTTTTGGGAGGAACGGAATCGCGCATGTATCCACAGGAATGAAACATTGTGGTGTGGGCGCTTGGCTCCCCGCGCACAGGAGTCTCTTCCCTCCGCCTTTTGGATATCCACTGTCCCACCATCTTCCCCCGTGGAAAGGAGTTAAAGGAAGTCCCCCTTCTGCCTATACCCGAAAAAGACGCCGTTTTTCCCCTACCCAGCATCAAAAAGCGTTTGTCTGTCGTCGTTTCATTGCTATGTTCGTGGCCCATCGGGAACAACCTCCTCCACGACGAAAGACGGTTGGCCGTCCTTCGATGGCATAATCCCTGATGGCCGCGTACTGTGTTGCCCCCGATATGTGGGGGTCGTTATCATCGTTCAGCGAACGAAGGTGGCGGACCGGGTTGTTCCCAAGGTGATTAGCAAGGAAATTATATGGCAACGCAACACGCAATCAATAAAAACAACGGATAAATCTATCCAGGCGATTATCAATAGAACAATTGCAATTACAAATTTGGAAAAAGCTTTTCAAGCAATTCTTTTGGTGAATGAGCACCATCTTTATCGGTCACTGAAAATGGGAATTTTGAAAAAACAACCACTTTCCTATCGGAAATCGAAAGAACCATCCAAAGCGTTCGCGATTGTTTGCCAACAATCAAAACTTTTCTTATTTTTTCCAATGATTGCCCATCATAAGACCAAGCAACAAGTTTCCATTTCCAAATTGAGAAGTCAAAATTCTTTTTTCCTACAATCAGTTTTTTGGCCATATACGGAGAGTAGATTGTTTTGCGCGAATAGAAAAATGGCGAGGCTTCCCCCACGGCCATCAAGGCATCAAGAGAGGCATCATCCGAATTAATAAATACATCTGTTGCGGTTTCGGATATGTAATGATTAAAGTCCAACGTCCTTGATGCTTTCTCCCCATCTTCTTTGGCTTCTTTCTTTGGTGGACAAACGGCTGACTTGTGCTTTAAAGTTAACAAATCGTCTTTCTTAAAAGTGATTGACTCATACTTGCAAACAACGTCGCTAATCATTTTCTCGGCAAGGGCAACATCAGAAACGGCAAAATGCAATTCATTAGCAATTGTTTTCGCATTAGGAGCTTCTCTCAGCTTCAAATAAAGGAAACCGTCTTTTTTAAGCGAGTACGAAATCCAAAACCAATTAAAGACAAAGTTGGAACTGCTTGTTTTTGGCAATTTAAAACCATAAAAATCATCATGGCATTCTCCAATGATTTTTGAATCCAAAGAATGGACAAATTTTATAATTTCAAAAAGGCAGTTTTTCTGATCGTTGGTAAGTTTTTGCAAAAACACACCACTCAAATCAAATGTAACTTGTTCGTTTCCCGGCTCTTTAATCTGAAATGGTTTTCCGGTTGTATGAAAAATTATTAAGTTATCCTTTACGGCCTTCGAAAGATAACCGTCATCAACCATCTCGTCGCAGTCGTTTATTATATCTATTGTCGAAGTTTGTAGTGAACCTCCAAACGATGGCGGTTTTTCAATAAACGCTGCAGAAAAATGGCTATCATTCGTTCCAGAAATGAAAGCATGTATCTCCTTAACACAAGGAAAAATTGTTGCCTCTTCATGGGACTCAATAAAAGAAATTGCGGAGAAAATACATTGTTTCGGTCCCATTTCACACGACACTTAGTTCGCCTTATTCCTCTCCTTTGTATCTCAAAATAGTTCTACAAGCGTAATCTGACAATTCCTTATAATTGCGAATACCACTTAACTCCTTATCCATCTCCTCGAGACCTCCGTAGGCATATTGAAGGAAAAACGCAAATTCATGGTCTGATGTTCCGTCTGGAACGTCAGAAAAGGCTTTTTTAACGCGTTGATCTTTATCCATACCCAGGTCTGGATCGGTGAGAACCATCAAACTATACAGATGAAGAAAATCCTTTCTTCTGTTTTTCCATGCGCTTTGTAAGATGTTCGCTTTTTTCTTTCTATCCAAAGACGATGGGTCTGAATCACTTATTTTCTTATGGTTTGCAAGACCAATTGCTGCTCCAGCATATAGGCAGTCAATATAAGAACTAAAAATCTTTACGCTTTCGGCATTGTCAATGCCGTTGCTTATTTTCCACTCTTCGCCATCTGTGTCAGATGTTTTCGAATACTTTTTTATTATTCGAGCGTACTCTCCGTAAATTGATACGTCTTCATTGAAGAAGTTCATAATCTATCCTCCTCAAACGCAGAATTAGTGCTTGTATCATCTGTCGTCAAAGAATACGACTTGTTTATATACGGCTTTAGAGTTCCAATCGAAAGATCGAAGTCTTTATCTAGCAAGGTAATTATTAACTGGCTGCAATACTTTGGAAGTTCTGTGCAAGCCCTGTGGATATCGTCTTTGCTCAGATTAGAGAACGGCGCGTCCATAACCAACGGATAATCATCAGGCGCGTCCAATTCATCATTATCTCCACCAATTTTATCCTTATTTTTGGCCAAATAAATTAATCCTCCAACGAACGCTAGGTTTTTCATAGTCTTCTGCCCGGTAGAGAGGGTAATCTTTTTCCCGGACTGATAAGGCTCAACGTTATAGTTCTTTGGATTTAATCTCAGCTCTGTTTTGCTACTGCCAACTATGGCATGAAACAAATCGTTGACCTGTTTCTCCAGGGCTTGTGCAATGCCGGTTTTTTTACTTTCCAAACGTTTAGTGGCTATATCTTCAACAGCATTAACATACGCAAGATATTGGTCGAGTTTGTTATTTTTTTCAGAAGCTGCAGAAAGTTTTTCTTTTTTTGACTTAAGGTCTGATATCTTGCTTTCGTTTCCCGGAATAATCGTGCTCTCAGAATAAGAAACGCGCGCCGCTTCTGTATCGGCTGTTTCTCTTTTTTCGTGCGCTTCCTTTTTCCAAGCGCCCACGTCTCCATGGAAGCCTTGTAACGTTTTGGAAATGCCTGCTATAGAATCGGATAATTCGTCAATACGTTTTACAGATTTTTTTAAATCTATAGCGAATCTCTCTATATTTGATGCCGAGGCATCTGATGCGTCTTTTTCTTCAACAAGTACTTTGTTAAAGGCATTTAAACTAGCGCTGAAATCCCGCGGAAACAAATAATCCTTTGCGGCAATCAAGTGCTTGTAGCATTCATTTCCTTCAATCACCTTCGCCCCACAAATGCATTCGCCTTTTTTAATAATCTCATCCACCGAGTCTTCTGACTGATGTTCATAAGCCCGAGAGTTGGTTTTAATATCCGCAAATTCGGTTAGCAAATTCGAATCTTTGTATGCTAGGGATTGAAATAGACCAGCTAAGCCGCTTCTAGCTCCGCCAGCAGAATCAAATGATTCAATCAATTTTTCGAAGCAACCATCTCGGAAGACCTTCGTTTCATCAAGCTCTCTCACTTCATCTAGGTATTGCTTTTGAAGTTTCTCGGCGTCTGCGTTTGCCTCAATTTGCTCTTCTAATGTTTTCGCTTCACTCCTCAACGTTTCGATGTCTTTTTTGAGCCCATCGTTATTGCTCACTTGGTTCTCGTTTTCTTTTGTTAAGCGGTCAATCTCGCTTTGATAAGAATCACTTTGCTCTTGATCGGTTGATTGTTTTAAAGATTCAAATCGGTCATAGACTCTACCAGAAGAATTTGGAGCAAAATACCGGATCAGTTCTTCTCTTATGTTTAAGTTCATGATATTTCGAACAGCATCTTGCAGAGAAGATTTCTCAGCAACATCGTCAATCTTGTTGTTCTCACCATCATAAAAGAAATAATTCTTTAGATTACGAGGAAGAATGTCCTCAATTTCTTTGTCTACGTTCTCTGGAGGGACAGGTTCAGGATCTCCGTCAGGAGTCATTTTCATCATATAACGATTTGGGTCTTTCATAATTGGCGAAAAAGCGCCGTCGCCATTTTCATTTTTATAATACTGAAATGTTTGCTCTGTCTTGATTGAATACCCAAAACCATTATGCTCAAGATCGATTGCGACACTGACTACAATAGTTTTGTTGGCTGGAACATATCCGTCTTCAATATCTTTGTTGACCAAGATTGGGTCAGTCTTAAAACTATCATCATCTTTATAAAGGCACCAAAGAAACGCTTTGACTAGAGTAGTCTTGCCAATGTGTGTCTTCCCGTGGATAATCGTAACCTTCTTATCTTCGCTACCTGAAAAATCAATTCGTTGCTCGCCAAACTGACGAAAGTTTTTCAATTCAATTGATTTAATCTTCACGGTCAACAACCCCCCTTATCTCTTTTTCTATTTCACTCGTTATATCTCCCTTGGTTAGACCGTTCCTCAAACCACGACGCACTATTTTCATGGATTCAAGATAGATTTCTACTACCTTTTCCTTTTCTACGATATTACTCATAATCGTCTCCTTCTGGGTCAAATTCATCCAGGCCATAGGCTGAAACAATCTCTGAGATGACTTGACTGCTTTCAGATGAATTATCCGCTAGATGACTGAATTCCTCAACTCTGGCTAACTCCCTTTTTGCTAAAGATGATTCGAGATGAAGTTGTTCGGAAGAAAGTGATGAGAGCGTTTTTGGATCTCTAGAGACCGTTACAAAATCAAATATTTCAGCATAAGGCTTCTCGGTTGGATTAAAAAGACGAAGAACTCTGCCACGGCGTTGTATATATTCTTTTGGATTGGTGCTACTCGCCAAAATAAACGCTCTTTGAATGCACGGAATATTTACACCCTCATCTAAACATTTAATAGCAACCAGCGCATTAACAACTTTATTCTCGAAATGGTTCTTAATCGTGGTTCTTTCTTCTATGTTTTCTAAAGATGTAAAACGCTCAACCTTCATATGGAGTTCGTTATAAAGCATGCTAATCACTGATTTTATCTGAGTATCCTCTTTAGGATCGGAAGCATCGGAGTACGATACGGCTCCACAATAAACCAATGTGTGATAGTCTTTGGCAAAAGGCCTGATGCTTTCTTCTAGAGCAGGAAGTTTCATTCTGCATCCAGAAATAATTAAGGCTCGTTTGAGAAGCAGCATCTTTAGGCTTTCACAGTCATCAGGATTTTCGTAAGCGGATAGTTTTGATATTTCGCGACTAAGTTTTACATATTCATCCAACTCATCAGGATCGAGCCAAACTAAAATTGGGTAATATTTATAATGAGATAGGTATCCTTCGGAGATGGCCTTGTCTAGACCATAATGAACGCAACACGGGCCAAAAAAATCGTAGAGCTTACTGGTTCCTGCCTCGTCCCTATGACGATCCATTGTAGCCGATAATCCAAGTCGGAATTTGAAATCAATTGTCAGTACTTTGCTTGTTTTCCCTGCGCCAAGGTTATGAGCTTCGTCAGCAATGAAAACAACGTTGTTTTTAATCCTTTCTAAACCAGATAAAACAAAATCGTGTAGCAGGCTTCCTATTGTAATAACAACGCACTCAAACTTAGATTGGTGAAGTTCGATTGAATTCACGGAATCTTCAAATTTTTCTTTCCATTTTCTTGAGTCGCCAAAAGCAAGAAGCGGTTTAATTCCAAACGTTGAGCAGTCACCTCCCCATTGCGTTGCTAGGTGCGTAAATGGAACTACGATTATGCAAAAGAACCGTTTTTGTTTAACGTTCGCGTCGTGAGTTAAAGCTACAAGCCCGCCTAGAGCGGTATAAGTTTTTCCGGTCCCTGTGGCCATATCAAAATACCCGCGATAGGAATTCTTCTGCCACTGCTCTACAGCGTCATTCTGATAATCATGCAAAACGATACGTCCAAAGGATGGCAAGTAATCTTGCGTTATTTTATTGGAAACTAACTTATCTCTAAACCTTTTGTCCAACGAAATTAATTGTTCTTTAGGCAAATAATCCTGATATTGAAACAACTTTGCTTTAACGGCTTCCGGGAAAGGTATTGTATCAACGTTGTTTATAGAACTGCTCCAAAGTTTGTTGAAATGAAATTGTTTGCCAAAGCAACGGTTGGATGGGTCGAGACCTTTCCATGAACAATAAACATCGAAATTTTCTGAATTATTAATCAAACCTGATGGCGTTTCGTTTCCTGATCCAGAAAACGCAACAACGTTTCCTGCGTCGTCAAAGAAAATACCTATTTTTTCATGCTCCATTGCCGTTTTGCACGAACTTCTAACAACAGCAACACGAACGTCTAAAATTTCATGTGCTATTAAATATGTGAGCAAAGATAAATATCCTTTCCCAAATTCGTCGGTTGGATCATCAAACTTATCCAAAAAATCTTTTGCTACAATTTCTCTTTCTTCATACCCTTGTCTAATTGCTTCTTCATCTTCTTCTGATAATCTCGTCGAAATAATGAGCCTCATTCTTCCGCCATTAGTTATTAGCGAGCAAAGACCACGACCGATTATTTGAAGCGTAACACCAGAAAAGAAACCAGTTATTCTATCGTATGATGATGACTGCTGTAGACACGGAATATAGAAGTCGTTGACAACATCGTCCTCATTGGTGTTGTAATCCATTTTTAATTTAAGTTCATTCAAGCTCATTTTATAAAGCCTCCAAGGTTTTTATGACTCCGTTAATCTCGTTTTCGTCATTAAAAGCGCCAAAGCTGAACCGAACAGTCCCTTGATAGGGGATGCTTCCAATAAAATCATGAACCAAAGGGGCGCAATGGTATCCAGTTCGTATTGAAAAACCTTTTTCGGATAAAATTATACCAACATCCGATGCGCCGTAGCCATTAACAGCCATTGAAACTATTCCGTGGAGTTTAATAGAGTCAGGAGCGAAGATTTTGATTTTTGGAATAGCTTTAATATGCAATCTAAAATATTCCGCTAGTCTATCTTCGTGTTCTGCTACATTCTGACTTTTTAACCATTTTATGCTTGCTATCAAGGACGAAATCGCAACAACATTGGGGCTGCCGGCTTCATAACGACCAGGCAAACACTCTGGCATATCTGCACTCAATGAGTCGGAACCTGTACCTCCCCTTATTACAGGTTCAATTTTCATGTCATGAACTACAATAAAACCAGCAACTCCAAAAGAGGCATATAACGATTTATGACCAGCAAAAACTATGTATGAGCAGTCCTCAGGGTGGTCAATACTAAAAACACCAAATCCCTGTGCAGCGTCAAGCACGTTTATTGCTCCATATTCTTTCGACGCACTGAAAACATCCCAATATGGAACGGCAAAACCGGTGACGTTAGATATTTGAGAAATAAAAACTGCTTTTGGTTTTTTTAAAGCAAACATCTGCTTCATCTCTTGAATATCCAATGACCAAGTTTGCTTATCAAACGGAAGAACCTTAACATCAACTCCATTTTTTTGAAGTCTTCTCAATGGCCTCATAATTGCGTTGTGTTCAAAAGGCGAAACGTAG
>Ga0172378_10003582_pt1 | contig 14598 bp, 12 predicted proteins | sample GrowelOW332metaG_FD_119755 | JGI IMG/M metagenome (GOLD analysis project Ga0172378, IMG submission 119755) | Groundwater microbial communities from an aquifer near a municipal landfill in Southern Ontario, Canada - Pumphouse #3_1 metaG | ecosystem: Environmental > Aquatic > Deep subsurface >... | reverse complement strand
ATGGCTGACGCCCCATCTCTGCAACTATCCAGCCACTCTCACTGGCAATGTAAGCCAGCGGCAAAAGGACAATTGCCGTAATGAGCAACCACCTATATTTTGAGATATCCTTCCGGAAAGACAGATGCCCCACGACAAGGAAGAAGATTATGAATAAGAACCCAAGCCCCACCATGACCCGAAAAGCCCAAAAACAAAGAGGAATGTAAGGTACTAACTGAGAAGCATCCTTGACATATCCGTATCCAAAATACGGAACATTATCCATCAGAGTTTTCCTTGTTACCTCGTCTTTTTTCCCAGAGCGATAGTCCTTAAGTGCCATGATAGCCTTTTTGCCCATACGGATTTTTTCTTTTACAGACGGTTCTTTCTTTCCCTGAGGGGACGTATAACCATTCAAAAGATCATTCACACCCGGCACAAACCCATGAATATCGCGAGTGGAAAGCCATGACAAGGCTTTTGGAACAGTGACCTTTAAAGGCGGCTCTTCTTCTTTCGCATAATCAGGCTGCTGAAAAGGATTCACCCAAGCCGTGAGTACAAGATCCTGATCTGCCCCTCCGTTATAGAGAGCCTCCATTGCAGCAAGCTTCATCGGCTGCACTTTAGAAACCAGATAACCAGAATTATCCCCTGTAAAAGCAGCCAATAAAGAAGCCACAATGCCAACAACAGAACCGATCTTAATGCTCTCAATAGCCAGTTTCTGCTCCCGTTTTTTCAACAGATACCAGCATCCGACTGCCACCGTGAACACAGCACCAACAATCCACGAAGAGGTAACCGTGTGGAAGAATTTATCTACAGCAAAAGGCGAGAGAGCCACATCCCAGAAAGAAGTCATCTCAAAGCGCATCGTGTCAGGGTTGAACGTCTGCCCGACAGGATATTGCATCCATGCATTAGCCACCAAAATCCACCATGCCGAGATGGTGGCCCCAATGCCTGTAAGCCATGTAGAAGCCAAATGAAAGCCCGGAGAGACCTTCTTCCAGCCGAAGAACATCACGGCCACAAACGTAGCCTCCATAAAGAAAGCAATAATGCCCTCGATAGCGAGAGGTGCTCCAAAGATATCCCCGACCAGCCAAGAATAATTGCTCCAATTGGTTCCAAACTCAAATTCAAGTATGATTCCCGTAGCTACACCCATGGCAAAATTCACTCCGAACAAGTTTTGCCAAAATCGGGAAACATCCCTCCAGAAAGGTTTTTTGGTACGATAGTAACAAGTCTCCATAATCCCCATTACAATGGCAAGGCCTAAAGTCAGAGGAACGAACAGCCAATGATAGATTGCGGTGAGGGCAAATTGAGCTCTCGACCAGTCAATCGTTGCAGCTGAAATGTCTAATAGTTGGTTTAAGATCATATTATTAATTATTAGTTGCACGCTGAATCAGTTGATTTGTCACATATACATCCTGCCCACACCCCTTAGACTTCTCCCTTAGAAAATCCGGAAAGAAGAAAATCTTCAATATGACAAAAATGATAAATAGCTTTATCAAGATTATAGCCCATAGGGTTTTTCCTATCGTCATGTGGGTAAAACCATCATAGTATAAATCGAAAACACGGTATAGAAAACTGTTTTTCTTCATACATCTTTAATATTAATGCGCATACAAATATAGAAAATATTATTTAATATTGTCCTAATTTTCCTCAAAATTGCTAATTTTTAATATATTAAAGACTTGAATTGCCTAAAAGCTTTGGTTTTTAAAAGAAAAGTCATATTTTTGCAAATGTTTTATATAATAAAATCCAATGAAAAAGAAAATTTTTATCCCTCTGATCATCGTAGGTGTTTTACTCATAGCAGGTATTGCCTACCTCAGCATGAATCTCAACCAGCAAAAAAAAGAGAACAAAGACATGCAGGAACTTGCAGAACTCGACAAGAAAGACATGGAAAACGAGTATCAGCAATTTGCCAATCAGTACAGCGAGATGAAGACTCAGATAAACAATGATTCCATTGTTGCCCAACTGACGACAGAACAGGAGAAAACCCAACGACTTCTGAAAGAGTTGAAAGGAACAAAAAGCTCAGATGCCCGCGAAATAGCACGGCTCAAGAAAGAACTTGCTACCGTGAGGGCAGTCTTGAGAAACTATGTTATTGAGATAGACTCCCTCAACCGTTTGAATCAACATCTCACAGCCGAGAACACTCGCGTAAAAGGACAATATGAAGACGCAACCAAACAAATAGAAGGGCTGAGCACTGAAAGGGCAACGCTTTCCCAAAAAGTTTCAATTGCTGCACAACTGGATGCAATAGGCATTAGTGTTACTGCAAAAGACAAACGTGGACACACTACCGAAAAGGTAACTAAAAGCAAGGCATTACAAGTGAATTTCAGCCTTGCAAAGAATGTGACCGCGAGCAGTGGCATGAAGACCATCTGCGTGCGTATTTCTTCTCCCACAGGTGGGATACTGGGCAATGCAGGTTCTTTCTCTTATGAAAACAGGAACATTCAGGCCTCCATGAAAAAAGTAGTGGAATATGGGGGACAAGAAACGCCTGTTACAATGTATTGGAATGTAGATCAAGCACTTGTTGGCGGAACTTATACCGTGAGCATCTTTGCCGATGGTAATATGATAGGTTCGAAAAATCTTATTTTAAGATAAATAGATGAGGAAGATATTTTTAGCTTTTGGTTTTTGCATCATTGCGCTTGGGGCTAATGCCCAAAGGGTGCTCAGTCTTGACAGTTGCCGTGCTCTCGCCATGCGCAACAACAAGCAACTAAACGTGTCGAAACTGAAGCAGGATATAGCAATGAATATTCGCAAAGCAGCCCGCACGAAGTACCTACCAAAGGTGGATGCCATAGGCGGTTATGAATTCTTCAGCAAGGAAATATCTTTGCTCAACAATGATCAGAAGTCTACATTGAACGGACTTGGCACCAATGCCTTGAGCAACATAGGTTCTTCCATGAACAGTGAAATAGGCAACATTCTTACAGGACTTGTGCAACAAGGCCTTATCTCACAGCAAATGGCTCAACAGATAGGCAGCCAACTCTCGACGTTAGGTCCTCAGATAGGCTCTCAAGCTGCTCAAGTAGGCGACCAAATAGGGCATAACATCGCCAGCACATTCCGTACAGACACCCGCAACATCTGGACAGGGGCAATAATGGTGCGGCAACCTATCTTCATGGGAGGTGCTATTACTGCCGCTAATAAAATGGCTGACATCAGTGAAATAATGGCTTCCGATGATGTGGATTTCAAAAAGCAATCGACCATTTACAACATCGACCAAGCCTATTGGACAGTAGTATCTCTGCGACAGAAAGAGAAACTGGCCCATAGTTTCCACGATCTTATAGAAAAACTTGATAACGACGTACGTAAGATGATTAAGGAAGGCGTCGCTACACGGGCAGACGGTTTAAAAGTTGATGTAAAAGTCAACGAATCCGATATGCAGATTACACAGGTAGAAGATGGTTTGGTCTTGGCGAGAATGCTTCTATGTCAATTATGCGGATTACCCGTGGATGAGAAGATTGCACTTGAGGATGAATTTAAAGATTGCCTCTCTCCTATCAGTGAGGCAGAAGGAGGACTGTCAGAATCCTCCTTCAGTCGCCGGCCTGAAGTGCGTATGCTTGAAAACACCGTGGAACTGACAAAGCAAAACACTCATCTTGTGCGTGCTGGATATCTGCCCCATGTGGCACTTACAGGAGGGTATCAGATTTCAAATCCAAATGTCTTCAACGGTTTTCAACGGAATTTCGCCGGGGTTTGGAATATTGGCATACTCGTCCAAGTACCTCTATGGAATTGGTTTGAAGGCTCTTACAATATACGCGCATCGAAAGCTGCTACAAATATTGCAATGATGGAGCTGAGTGATCTGCAAGAGAAAATCAACCTCCAAGTCACCCAAAGTCAGTTTAAAGTGAAAGAGGCACAAAAACATTATAGGATGACTCAAAATAACATGAAAAGCGCTGAGGAGAACCTACGTTGTGCCAATATTGGTTTCAAAGAAGGGGTAATCGAAATAGCTGATGTAATGGCAGCCCAAACAGCCTGGCAACAGGCTCAAAGTCAAAAAATAGATGCAGAGATTGACTTAAAACTTGCACAAGTAGGTTTGAAGAAATCCCTCGGTATATTGCAATAAAAGAAAGAATAATATATAAAAATATGTCAGCAAAGCAACAACACAACAACATTCTACTTGCAGTATTAGGTTTCGCTACAGTAGTGTTAATCGTGGCCTTAATAGGTTTCTTTACACTTGGAAAGCAGAAAGAAATCATACAGGGCGAAGTTGAGGTGTCAGAATATCGCGTATCGTGCAAACTGCCAGGACGTGTAGTAGAACTCCGTGCAAAGGAGGGAGACTTTGTGCATGTTGGCGATACACTTGCCATACTCGAAGTGCCTGAAGTGGACGCACAAAAGAGAGTGGCTGAAGCTACAGGTGAAGCAGCCAAAGCCGTACAAGACCTTACAGATGCAGGAGCACGCAAGGAACAGATTCAGAGTGCTTATCAACTCTATCTGCAGGCAGCAGCAGCAAGCGATATTGCCAACAAAACTTACACCCGGATGCAGAACCTCTATAACGAAGGAGTTATAAGTGGCCAAAAGCGTGATGAAGCCTTCGCTGCTTATAAGGCCACACAGGCTCAGGTAGCAGCTGCCAAGAGCCAATACAACCTTGTCAAGAGTGGTGCTCGCGAACAGGAAAAGCGGATGGCAGAAAAGAATTCTCTGGCTGCCAAAAGTGCCGTTGACGTAGTAAGTTCTCTTCTTAAAGAAACTGTACAAGTTTCTCAAGTAGAAGGAGAAGTTTCGGACGTATATCCAAAAGTTGGAGAACTTGTAGGCATTGGCTCTCCAATTATGAGTATTTCAATTTTAAAAGATCAATGGGGAACTTTCAATGTACGTGAAGATCAACTGAAAGGATTAAAAACAGGAGATACTTTCACAGCCTTTTCCCCTGCCTTCAATAAAGATTTGAAGATGAAAGTCTTCTATATTAAAGACGAAGGCTCTTATGCTGTTTGGAAGGCTACGAAAGCTAACGGACAGTATGACCTTAAAACCTTTGAGGTAAAAGCACGTCCAGTAAAAGAATTCGAAGGTCTACGCCCTGGCATGAGCCTCATTATTAAAAAGGATTAGTTTGCTAAAAAGAATCTATCATATTGCTTTACGGGAATGTGGGTTATTGATAAAAAATCCCATATATCTCTTCTGTATGCTCATCTTCCCAATCGTAGTAATCATCTTCTTTACTTCGCTTATGAATGAAGGACAACCTACAGATATGCCTGTAGGCGTAGTGGATGAAGACAATACTGCAACAAGTCGAGAAATGATACGCAATCTCGATGCATTCCAAACATCACATGTTGTAGCACACTATCCAAATATGAATGAGGCACGTGAGGCAATACAACGCAACGAGATCTATGCCTTTCTACTGATTCCTAAAGGCACTACCGATGAATTATACTCCTCCAGGCAGCCAAAAATATCTTTCTATTACAGCAATGTTGCCTTACTGCCAGGATCTACCATCTTCCGTGACCTGAAGACTATTTCCTCGTTGGGCTCTGCACATGTAGGAGCAGCAAAGCTCTCGGCTTTAGGAAAGACATCTTCTGAAATCAAGACTTTCCTGCAACCAATTGCTCTCGATTTGCACATGATTGGCAACCCATGGACGAACTATAATATCTATTTGAGTACAGCCATGGTGCCAGGTGTTCTAATGTTGTTCGTATTTCTTATTACACCTTATTCCATAGGAACAGAATTGAAGTTCAAGCGCTCTCATGAATGGTTGAATATGGCAGGAAACAATATTCATGTAGCTATAATAGGAAAAATTCTACCACAATTTCTCATCTTCCTTTGCATCTTTTATGGCTATGAATTCTATGTCTATTATATACTTGGTTTCCCCCATCCCGGTGGCATCATTCCCATTCTTTTGCTTGGTTTTCTGACAGTAACCGCCTGCCAAGGCTTTGGCATATTCATCTTCGGGATCATGCCTTCGCTTCGCATGTCAATGAGTATTTGCTCACTTTGGTCTGTGCTGAGCTATTCTACAAGTGGCACTACCTATCCTATCACTTCAATGAATCCTATGATTGAAGCAATGGCTCAACTGTTTCCTCTCCGACATTATTATATGATTTATCAGATAGCCATTTTCAATGGATTTCCACTCTACAACTGCATTCTGCATATTGGAGCCCTGTTAATATTCAGCCTTATGCCACTGCTGTCAATCAACCATATCAAGACAGCCATGCAAAAGTATACCTATATACCTTAAACAATGGATAAAGAAGGACTTTTATATAGGATTAAAGAAGGCATCAAGGATATGTGCTATATCTGGGCCAAAGAGATGCACTCTACTATCACTGATGAAGGAGTGCTCATCTTCTGTATTTTAGTTCCATTACTCTACCCACTACTCTATTCATGGATATACAATAATGAAGTGGTAAGGGATGTCCCAATTGCTGTTGTTGATTTATCTCATTCTCAAATCAGCCGAGAATTTATCCGCAAAGTTGATGGAAGCCCAGATACAAAAGTAAGTTATTTTTGCAATAATCTCGATGAAGCAAAACAACTTGTAGCAAAACAAGACGTCAAAGGAATAATCTATTTTCCGCCAGATTTTGACAAGAAACTATTTAGAGGTGAGCAAAGTCATGTGGGAGTATATTGCGACATGAGCCTTATGCTCATTTATAAAGCTATCTATCAGACGGCTCAGGCTGTTTCACAAGACATCAACTCTAAGATTCAAATCAGCCAATCAAATAATTATACCGAGCGTGATGATGAAATCACAACAAAGCCTCTCGACTTTGAATCGGTGGAAATATTCAACTCTACAGGTGGATATGGTAATGCCCTCATTCCTGCTATAGTAATGCTCATTCTGCAACAGACATTGCTTTTAGGCATCGGTTTAGCTGCTGGAACAGCCCGTGAAAACAACCGCTATCAGGATCTTGTGCCTATTTCACGTCACTATAATGGTATTTTCCGTATAGTTTTAGGAAAAGCCTCATGTCACTTCATGATTTATTGTGTCATGGGGGCTTATATTACACTCTGTGTCCCAAAGCTATTCCATTACACATCCATGGTAACTGTGCCCAGCCTATTGGGTCTCATGATACCCTATCTTCTGTCATGCATTTTCTTCGGCATGGCTCTTTCTTGCCTTGTGCGCTATCGTGAGAATGTGATGCTTTTGGTAGTGTTCACCTCCGTTCCCTTGCTCTTCATGACAGGCATCAGCTGGCCTCAAAGCAATATCCCAGGGGTATGGCAGGGAATCGCTTTACTTTTCCCTTCTACTTTCGGCATTCGAGGCTTTCTGCGCATCAGTTCCATGGGAGCGACCTTAGCTGATATCAAAACAGAATATCAGGCCTTGTGGATTCAAGTATTGGTATATTTCCTTGTTACCTGCATCGTCTATCGTTACCAAATCAATCAAACTCGCCGTCATGCTTACGAGCGCATGGAATCACTGAAGCAAAAAGCGAAAGAGGCAAAAGAGAAGAAGATGGCAGAAACAGAAAGAAAGACATTAGCGGAATCAGAGTTAGAATAAAGACATTCAAGAGGCAACGGAAATCGCCAATCATTCCTTTTGGTAAGACTCAAAAAGATAATTCTCTTTGTTATTTACCATCTTCAATATTATAAAATCGGTAAAATCATACGGCAAAGTCAGCGATATTGCGAAACTGTTGACAGCTACTTATTTCGCAAAATCCATTCTTTAAAACTATTGAAAACAGTTATTCGTTCTTTATCTGTATGATTTTAGTCTTTGGAAGATCCTTATTACGCAAGTTTGTCACTGTTACCACTGCTTGAGCCAGATTGATAAAGGCTTGACCTGTTGCAGAATCTGCATCTAAGGCTGATGGCTTACCGGCATCTCCACTCTCGCAAATACCTTGTACGATTGGAATCTGTGCGAGTAAAGGACAACCCATCTCTTGAGCCAAGTTCTTGCATCCGTCCTTACCAAAGATATAATATTTGTTTTCAGGAAGTTCTTGGGGGGTAAACCATGCCATATTTTCCACCAAACCGAGGATTGGCACGTTCACCTTGTCATTACGGTACATGTCAATACCCTTTCTTGCATCAGCCAATGCCACTTTCTGTGGTGTGCTCACAATTACAGCACCAGTAATAGACAAAGTCTGCAAAAGCGTGAGGTGAATATCTGATGTACCCGGAGGCGTATCAAGAACAAAATAATCAAGATCACCCCAGTCTGTATCCGCAATAAGCTGCTTAAGTGCCGACGTAGCCATGCCTCCCCTCCACAGAGTAGCCTTATCTGGATCCACAAAGAAACCTATTGACAACATCTTTACACCATATTTCTCAATGGGCTCAATCAAATCACGCCCGTCTTTCTTTACAGCATAAGGACGCTCATTCTCAACTCCGAACATCTTAGGCATTGAGGGTCCGAAGATATCAGTATCCAACAATCCCACCTTATAGTCAAGGCGGGCAAGTGCAATGGCGAGATTCGCTGCGACAGTAGACTTTCCAACTCCACCCTTACCACTGCTTACAGCAATGATATTTTTCACTTGAGGCAACAACTTTCCGACTTCTGGACGTGGTGCCGACTTAAATTCAGGCGTGATGGTCAGCTCGACATCTTTACTTACATGATAGTGTATAGCGGCTTCGGCAGCCTTTAATGTCGACTTCAGGAATGGATCTGTATCTCGTGGAAAAATAAGAGAAAAGCTCACTTTCATCCCATCTATACGCATATTGTCAGCAAGCATATCACTCTCTATCAAATTTTTCTTCGTGCCCGGATAAATCACTGTTACAAGGGCATCTGTAATTAATTTCGGATATAATGTCATATTGTAATTTTTCTATTTGCTACAAAATTAGAAAAAAAATAGGAGATTAGAACAAAAATAGATGAGTTTCTCGTTTTTTTTTGTATTTTTGCATATATGAAACTAAGACCTATCACAACCTTGTTTTTTACTTTTCTTGCTTTCACTATGTCTGCAAAAGATGTAGTATGGTTCAATGGTAGTGGAAATATTTCCTATGAATTGAAGTCTAAAAAATCACCAATCGTAGAAACTGCACTTGAATTATTTTGCAGCGATATGTACCAACTGACAGACCACAGGGCTGAAAGTAGAAACGGAGCAGATATCGAAATCTATGAACTTGACAAGATGAAAGACAAGGACTTCCGAAAGTTACAAAGTCTGCATATCCCCATTGATAAAATCATTACCAAACAAGATGCCTTCTACCTTGGCACGGCAGATGGAAAGGTCGTTATCGTGGGAAGCAATGAGTACGGCACTGCTTATGGCATTTTGGAACTGTCACGCCTTGCAGGAGTGTCTCCATGGATATGGTGGGGAGATGTCACACCGGTAAAGAAGCACTATCTGGCATTGAAAAGTGACTTTTTCACCCTTCAATGGCCTTCTGTAAAAAAGCGTGGACTATGTGTAACGGGAAGCCATTTCGACAATAAGCACTTGCAAGAGCTGCTGCTACGCTTACGTGGAAACACATTGCTGCATAAATCTCCTGATGAAAAGAACGGAACAAAAATCTTTAATATCAGCGAAAAGTGGCTACCCTCGACACAACCAGGAGTCATCTACTTTGAGATGAAAAATGCCTTCGACCATGGCGCACAGCACGAATGGATAGCAGAAGTAAACAATCCTAAGGTGGATGCTTATCAACTTTCTCTCTTCATGGATATGGCTTGGAACATCAATCGCGTCAATGGATCAAACATCCAAGATCATCTCGGCGAATGGCTCCAACAACAGTTTGGCGACATCATCGGTCAGCAATTGCTTCCCATCATGACCGAATATTACCACCTTGTAGGTATCAACAAACCAGAACAAATACAAAAAGAATTCGCTGCTGATGCCTTCGGAAATGAATTAGAACGGTATATTTCCAACCTCGAGGATGTAAAAAAAGCATCACAGAAAATAGAAAAAATGATCCCTTCACAACTGCAAGATGCTTATTTTTCAGCCATCAAATACCCAATATATTGTGCTGCTGCCATGGCAACAAAACAATTACAAGCACAGGAGGCATGCCACATCGGGCGTCCACAATCTTTCCTGCATGACGACGATGCGCTGTATTCAGCAGTAAGAAGTTGGAAGGCTTATGAACAAATACTTCAACTCAACACCTATTATAATAATGATATGGCGAACGGAAAATGGAAAGGAACTCTTGATATACAGCACAACGACTTAATCATGGGAGAACCTCTATTCCCCCAGAAACTAACGAAGAAGGAAATTGGCAAATATGGAACGCCAGAACCAATATCTTTCAACTTTGACACCGATAACACGATTACTCGCAATGCCTGTGAATACAGGCGCGCCAGCAAAGATTCGAAGGCCATAGAAATGCTCGGACACAGCATGAAAGCCATTGCATTGCCGCAACTTGGACAACTTTCATATTCTTTCTATTCAGAACGCGATGCTGATGCCGTGATCCGCATTGCCGCCATTCCCACACAAGGGTATGGAGACGGAGATATAAGATTTTCTGTAAAAATTGATGACAACCAACCACAGATATTCTCGGTAAAGAGCCCATTGAATTCTTCACAATGGAAGACTGATTCTGAAAGGGGGCAAGCAGTAAGGGAGCTTAAAGTCCATCTCACACGTAATGGTCATACCATCGACATAACAGCACTGAATGACCATATAGCTATTGATCAGATCATGGTAGATTACAATCCTACCCGCATTTTCTACATGTTCCCTGTTTTACCGGCATTACATTAAGAAGCATAACCTTAAAATTTTGAGTATAAAAAACGTCAGTGATATACCCAAATCATTGCATCTGAGAGTAGAAAGCTTCGTGAAAGCAACCAAAGAATGCCAAACCAGCCATTAGTAAAAACCGATTACGAATTGAATGAATACGTATTCAGGCTTACCAACAAGTTACCTTGTATCAACTAAAAGATCATCTTCAGTGGACTAAAACAAGTTATTTCACCTACTAAAACAAGTTGTTTCACCTACTAAAACAAGTTGTTTTACTTTGTAAAAGATATCCTTTTGGAACAACACCAATAAGTAACTGGATTCTGAGAATATAGTTTTGAGGTATCCTTATTTTCGAGTCTGACAGGATGAGCGCTTTGTCCGATAATAACTTCGGTAATCATCAATGGGTATTTCAACCTCAGGTTCAACCAAAGCCCCCTCTCTTGGGAGGCGGAATTTCTGATATTTGATGTTCAAACCCCTTTCTATCCACATTCCCTCATAATAGGTTTGGATGGAAAGAATTTTGCTTGTTTCCCCGTCAATGCCAGCTGTATGATAAAGATCTTCTGTACGGAAAAGCAGTGGAAGTTTATTTACATCCACTACATAACTTGTATAAGTAAAGAGAAAATTGGAATCCGTCTTTACATGAATGATACCCCCATCGGTCAGAAAGCTACGGTATCGTTCCATGAAGAATGTACTTGATAGTCGCTTTCTTGGATTTTTCATCTGTGGATCTGAGAAGGTAAGCCATATCTCGCTTATCTCATCCTGTGAGAAAAAACGGTCGATGACCTCAATATTAGTGCGGAGGAAAGCCACATTTGATAACTTTTCTTCCAACGCCATCTTAGCGCCCGTCCACATCCGAGCACCTTTGATATCGACACCAATAAAGTTTACATTTGGAAAAAGTTTAGCTAAGCCTACCGTATATTCGCCTTTTCCACATCCAAGTTCAAGCACTATAGGGTGTTCGTTCTTGAAATATTGCTCATTCCAATGTCCTTTCATAGCGAAAGGTACATTGTCTATGACGGAAAAAGGATACTGGAAGACATTCTCAAAGGCCTCCATGTCGGCAAACTTAGCTAACTTTCCTTTACTCATATAGTTATTCTACGACCACAGTTGTCCAATGATGCTTATCCTCTATGGTACCATACTGTATGCCACGAAGGGCTTCATAAAGTTTTGTTGACCATGGTCCTGGCTTTTCTCCATAACTGAACCGCTCGCCTGTATCAAGATCGTCAATGTAAGAAATTGGCGAGATCACTGCTGCTGTTCCACAAGCTCCAGCCTCATCGAAAGTCCCGAGTTCTGTTTCAGGTATCTGTCTGCGCTCCACTTTCATACCCAAGTCTTCAGCAACCTGCATAAGACTCTTATTGGTAATACTTGGAAGGATGGAAGTAGACTTCGGTGTAACATAAGTATTATCTTTGATTCCAAAGAAATTGGCCGCACCGCACTCATCCATATACTTCTTTTCCTTTGCATCGAGATAAAATTCGCTGACATAGCCTTTCTCATGTGCGATGGCATTAGCCCGCATGGAAGCAGCATAATTGCCACCTACCTTATAGATGCCAGTACCCAATGGAGCTGACCGGTCATAGTCACGGATAATCACATAGGGATTAGACTCAAAACCACCTTTGAAGTATGGGCCTACCGGAGTTACAAAGATGAGGAATACATATTCCTTTGCGGGATGAACACCGACCTGCTCCGTAGTACCTAATAATAGCGGACGAATATACAAAGTAGCGCCACTCTCATAAGTAGGCACGTATTCTTGATTAAGACGAACCACCTTTTTCACCATTTCCTCAAACAATTCAGTCGACACTTCCGGCATCACGATTCCACGACATGTACTCTGCAAGCGCTTTGCATTTTCATCCATGCGGAACACACGAATCTTTCCATCTGGACAACGATAGGCTTTCAAGCCTTCAAAAGCCTCTTGTCCATAATGCAGGCAAGTAGCGGCCATGTGCATTTTCAAATACTCATCCGAGCAAACTTCAATCTCTCCCCATTTGCCATCGCGATAATAACAACGGACATTATAGTCGGTTGGCATATACGCAAACGACAAATTAGACCAATCAATATTCTTCATAACCTAATTGTATTTTATATCCAATATCCTTTTGCAAAAGTAACAATAAAATTATTCTTAGCCAAAATAATTGCTGAAAATATTATTTATCTTCAAGAATCTTCTTGATTTCTTCATCGGTCTTTGTAAGTTTATCTTTACAAAGTTTTATCAATTTCTGAGCAGTCTTTAACTTTTCAGACAGTTGGTCAATATCCAATTCGCCACTTTCCATCTGTTCCACAATTGCCTCTAATTGCCGGACAGCCTCTTCATATTTGATTTCTTTTACCATGATCTTATTTGATGATTGATTTAATTGTACCTTTTTTCACCCTTGTCTCTATCTCATCGCCAGCTTTGAGAATACTGGCATCTTGCACCGAATACCCTTTATACAGTGTAATACTATAACCTCGAGAGAGCATTCTCTGTGGATCCAGAGCCTTCAATTTTTCTTCCAGCAAAGCGACATGATGCTTTCTGTCGTCCAACAGATGGTTGACTGCAACGTAAAAAGCCGTTGCCTGTGAGGAAAACAGGAGCTTCCTGCTTTCCAACTTTGTGCTGGCCAAGGAACTGGACGTCAGAAAGAGGTTGTCTAAATGCGATATTTGCTGCGCCTTGAAGACCTTGAAAAATGATGGGATTTTTTCTGACAATCTCATCAGCCTCATCTTCTCATATTCAAGTTTCCTACCTACCAAGTTCGAGAGCGATTGTCTCGCCACATCGATGCGCATGTAAACATCCGTCAAATGGCTTATCAGAAAAGCGGCAGCGGCCGTCGGCGTCTTCACTCGAGTATTCGAAATCATGTCGAGAATACTCTCATCCCTTTCATGCCCGATACCCGTAATGACAGGTAAAGGAAAATTTGCGACATTCTCGGCTAATGCTAACGTGTCAAAACCAGATAAGTCTGCCGTTGCTCCCCCACCTCTTATAATCACTACGACATCAAAATTTTCTATCTCTTCATTGATATCATTCAGGGCTGTTATGATGCTTTGCTCCACCTGTTCACCTTGCATAATAGCTGGGAAAAGCTTTGTTTGGAAAACAAGACCATAGTCATTGTCAAGCAGTTGATTACAGAAATCACCATAGCCAGCTGCTGACTGGCTCGAAATCACGGCTATTCGCTGGGCAAACATGGGAATCTTGAGTTCTCTCTGAAGGTCAAACACGCCTTCCTCCTTTAACTGACGGATAATCTCCTGGCGCTTTTTCGCCATATCCCCCAAAGTAAAAGTAGGATCTATATCCGTCACATTCCATGCAAATCCATAAGCCTCATGGAAGGTGGCCTTCACTTTCAGCATCAGTTTCATCCCTGGATGCAACGACTGCCCCGTAACCCTTTCAAAGTTACTCTTGATGATTTGCCACTTGCTCATCCAACAGTTTGCCCTTGCTTTGGCTATGGGGGTATTGCTGTCTTCATCCTTCTCTATCAGGTCCATGTAGCAATGGCCACGCTCGTGAATGTCTGACAGCTCCGCCTCTACCCAATATTCATCAGGCATTTCTATCTCTATCGTCTCACGCACGAGTTGATTGAGCTCATAAAGGGAGAGGGCCTTACGCATACTTTAT
>Ga0172378_10003581_pt1 | contig 14599 bp, 5 predicted proteins | sample GrowelOW332metaG_FD_119755 | JGI IMG/M metagenome (GOLD analysis project Ga0172378, IMG submission 119755) | Groundwater microbial communities from an aquifer near a municipal landfill in Southern Ontario, Canada - Pumphouse #3_1 metaG | ecosystem: Environmental > Aquatic > Deep subsurface >... | reverse complement strand
TGAGTATCATAGATGACGACACTAATCTTTTCACTTGTCATTCCCGCCATAGGATATTTCCACTTTTCGAGTTGCGCTACTCGTTGGGTAATATCTACGATAGGATAATCTGAAACGCTCCGTTCATCTTTGATATAATAAGCTAGATAGCGACCATTTGGGCTCCAAAATGTTCCCTTAGAAATACCAAATTCGTTTCTTGAAACAGTCTGTCCACAAACGATTCCTTCTGGTTCATTTGTCAGTTGGGTTTGGTCTATCCATAGATTATTTTCTTTGGTATGTGCGATAAATCCTTGGCTGCTTCTATCCATGTTTTTATAGATACGACGAACCGTCTTCTCTATTCTTACAGGACGCGTCTTATCAATCATTGGAGTCTCTGCCTTTGACACTTTCATGTGCTTGGCATCGAGGGTATAGTTCCAATTTTTCTCAGACCAATGAAGAGTATCGCCTTTCCAATGCAAGTCGTTAAGCCTGGCTGGCCTATAACGAGAATAATTTTCCCCTCCAGGAATTAAATCCTCGAGGGTTAAATTTTTAGATTCTTGTCCATTTGAAAACAATGTAATCAATGACATAATTGCAATAGAAATAAGCGGTTTAATCCTCATCATTCTTTTCGTCGTTTAGCGCATTCTTAGTTTCTTTAATCTTGCGATAGATATCTTTGATGGTATCTTTTCCTGATGGACTTCTATAACTAGAATCCTCTCGTTGATTATCAGATCTTTTGAAATCGCCACGTCTGTCGTCGCTTCTGCTGTCACTTCCGTAACTGCGTTTCTCGCCACGTCTGTCGTCGCTTCTGCTATCACTTCCGTAACTACGTTTCTCGCCACGTCTGTCGTCGCTTCTGCTATCACGTCCGTAACTACGTTTCTCACCACGTTTGTCGCCACGTTCCTTATCATCTCGTTTAGGATCTTCTCCGTTCTCTAATCTTTTGCGATAAGAATCAGTTCTTTCTTTCTTAATGACTCCGCGTTCTTGAGTCATACGTTCACGTTCCATTAATTTATCCTCAGCATTTTCTCCGCTAGCCTCAATTTCTCTAATCTTTCTGATTTTCATCTTACCATCAAATAACTCGTAACGGCGGAATTGGCAATCTAGAGAACCATTGAATAATTCTACTGTCTTGCTAGGTCTCAAACCAATCTGATCCATACAATCTTCGCGGTAAGCTAATATCCAAGCCTCACTCCCAGCAAAAGCATGTTTTAGACGTTCACCAATAACATGATACAATCCCAATATATCATTGGTAGAGATACGTTCTCCATATGGAGGATTGGTGATAAGGATAGCCTTTTGTTTTGGCTGTTCAAATTGTTGAATAGGTCTTTGAAGTAATATAATTTCTTTTGATACACTAGCCGATTGGATATTGTGAGTAGCTATTTCTATAGCCTGTGGACTGTTATCATAAGCATAAATCTTATGTTCAAATTCACGTTCTTCACTATCATCGTTATAAATCGCATCAAATATGTTCTGGTCGAAATCGACCCAACGTTCGAAAGCGAACTCTTTATGGAATACTCCAGGAGCAATGTTTCGAGCAATCAACGCTGCCTCAATAGGAATGGTACCAGAACCACACATAGGGTCAATTAAGTCTGTTTCGCCTCTCCAACCAGTCATCAAAATCATACCAGCTGCAAGGACTTCATTTAAAGGAGCTTCTACAGCTTCTTGACGATATCCACGACGATGAAGCGATTCACCTGATGAATCTAATGATAAAGTACATTTAGTCTCTGCGATATGAATGTTAAGAAATACGTCTGGCTTGTTGATGCGTACAGAAGGTCGTTTACCATCTATATCGCGGAAATGATCCACGATGGCATCTTTTACTTTGTATGATACAAATTTAGAATGACTGAATTCATTACTAAATACAACGGCATCGATAGCAAAAGATTTGTCAACATCTAAAAACTTAGACCAATCAAAGTCATAAACCTTTTTGTATACTTCATCAGCATTCTTTGCTTCGAACTTTAAAATTGGTTTTAATATACGAATAGCTGTACGTAAGCAAAAATTTGCTTTGTATAACATTTTCTTGTCGCCAGAAAAGGCAACCATGCGGCGTCCGATTTGTACATCGTTAGCTCCTAAGTTAATAAGTTCTTCTGCAAGGACTTCTTCCAAACCGTAAAAGGTTTTGGCAATCATTTCAAAATTGTCGTTCATTCTCTAATGAAGTTATGGTTTTATAAATTCTTTTTTGCTTTAGGTTGTACTATCTTGGCTCCTCTGGGTACGTCAGTAGTAATCCAAATGTTACCGCCTATGACAGCGTCCCGACCAATAGTAACTCTTCCTAGAATCGTGGAATTAGAATAGCAAATGATATTGTCTTCCAAAATAGGATGTCTAGCTATTCCTTTTAAAGGATTCCCTTTCTCATCAAGAGGGAAACTCAATGCTCCCAGAGTAACTCCCTGATATAAAGTTACATGTTCACCAATAATTGATGTGGCTCCTATGACTACACCCGTTCCGTGGTCAATACAAAAGGCTTGTCCTATTTTTGCTGCGGGATGTATATCAATACCTGTTTCACTATGAGCCATTTCAGTTATCATACGAGGAATTAATGGAACCCCCATTTCGTAAAGTTCATGAGCGATTCGGTAATTAGTAATTGCTTTTATAGCTGGATAGCAAGCTATAATCTCTCCAAAGCTTGTTGCAGCAGGGTCTTTTTTAAAAGCAGCACTAACATCTGTTGCAAGTATTTGTCTAATTTCAGGCAATTTCCTTATGAACAGGTTACATATTGAACGTGCTCTTTCCTGTTCTTTATCACCGCAGACATGACATTCCTGCTCTCCTTCATTATGATTCAGGTGAGAACCGAAACAGATACCAGCGTATATTTGTTTACTTAATAAGTCATATACTTTTTCAAGATTGACTCCAGTATGATATTTTAGGGTAGCGGAACAAATGGAAGATTTTCCATAGTATCCTGGGAATATGATAGAACGAAGTAGGTTGATAATCTTCAACAATTCATTTGCTGAAGGGATGGGCTCTCCCTCTTTATGTTGATGAAATAGTCCTTGATAAGAGTCTTTGCTGGATAACAGTTCGGTTATCTCAGAAAGGGTCTCTGTTATTTTTTCTTGATTGTTATTCATCCCCTCTTCTTGTTGATGTAAATAGAATGGGTACAAAGATAAGAAATCGTATGGATAAACCCATACGATTTCTTTAGTTTTGTATTTATAATCAAGCTTTTAGCTATTCTTTTTCTTCAAGAGCAAAATCAATTATCTTTTTCTCGAGGTTAGCTCTTGCTATTCGGATAGTGATAGGATCACCTAAACTATACACACGATGTTTGCTACGACCGCGAAGACAATAGTTTCGTTGGTCTAGTTCATAGTAGTCATCATCCAAATCACGACATGGAATCATTCCCTCACATTTGTTCTCATTGAGCTCTACATAAAGTCCCCATTCAGTGACTCCAGAGATTACTCCATCAAACACTTCACCAATTTTATCTTGGAGAAATTCAACTTGTTTATATTTGATAGATGTTCGTTCAGCTTTGGCTGCTAATTGTTCCATATCAGAAGAATGTTTACAAAGGTCTTCGTATTTACTTTCTGTAACTGAACGTCCATTCTCATCAAGATAGCGAGTTAATAATCTATGGACCATTAAGTCAGGATAACGGCGAATAGGGCTAGTGAAATGCGTGTAATATCTGAATCCAAGTCCGTAATGTCCTACATTGTGAGTAGAATAAATTGCTTTTGCCATTGAACGAATAGCAATTGTTTCGACCAAATTCTCTTCTTTTTTACCCTGAACGGTATCAAGGAGACTATTAATTGATTTTGAAAGGTCCGTTTTAGAACCATGGCTATTCAATTTATACCCAAATCGAGCGATAAACTGCTGTAGATTTTCAATCTTGTCAGGATCCGGCACATCGTGGATACGATATGGCAATACTTTTGCTTTTTTACCCTTAGGAACTTCACCTATTTGTGAAGCTACAGTGCGGTTAGCAAGAAGCATAAATTCCTCTACTAATTTGTTAGCTTCTTTAGCTACTTTGATATATACACTAAGTGGTTTTCCTTTTTCATCTATATTGAAGCGAACTTCTGCACGATCAAAATTGATAGCACCAGCTTTAAAACGTTGTTCACGTAATATCTGAGCTAAATTGTTCATAGCAAGTATCTCTTCTTTGTATTCGCCTTCACCTGTCTCAATAATTTCTTGAGCCTCTTCATAAGTGAATCGTCTATTAGAATTGATTACTGTATGTTTGATTCTACTATTGATAACTTGTCCCTTTTTATCTATCTCAAAGATAACAGAATAGGCCAATTTCTCTTCATCTTGTCTAAGAGAACAAATAAAGTTACAAAGTCTTTCTGGAAGCATAGGAATAGTACGATCCACTAGATAGATTGAAGTAGCACGTTTGACAGCTTCTTTGTCTATAATCCCTCCTTCTGGTACATAGTGAGATACATCTGCAATATGCACACCTACTTCATAATTACCATTGTCAAGTACTTTGAGTGAAAGTGCATCATCAAAATCCTTGGCATCCTTAGGGTCAATAGTGAAAGTGACAGGTTCTCTATAATCCTCTCGCTTAGCGATTTCTTCTGGAGTAATTTCAGCCGGAATTAAATCTGCAGCAGCTTCTACATTAGCTGGATACTGATAAGGCAAACCAAATTCAGCTAGAATAGCATGCATTTCAGTATTGTTTTCACCTGCTTTTCCAAGGACATCTATTACTTCTCCCGTAGGATTTTTAGCCCGTTCAGGCCACTCGGTTACTCTTGCAATAACTTTATCTCCTGAAACTCCTTTTTTAAGTTTGTTCTTTGGAATAAAAATATCGTTAGCCAATGTTCTATCTTCAGTCACCAAGAAAGCAAAATTCTTAGTCACTTCAAGTGTACCAACATAAGTATTTTCAGCTCGTTCCAATATCTCTATCACTTCTCCTTCTCCATCCTTATGATGTCTTTTTGCATATAAAGCGACGCGTACTCGATCACCTTCCATAGCTCTCGATGCATTACGTTCTGCGATGAAGATTGTGTCATTCTCTTCTTCTGCATCAGCAGAAATTGATGCATTGACATTAATCCCTTTTTCTATATTTTGTTCATCTGGTACGAAGAAGTTCTTTCCATTACGTTTACGATGGAATATACCAGTCATTTCAAGTTGTCGATTTAATCGTTGAAATACATTTTTCCCGATTTCAGTAATATATTCATCTAGACACAATTCGTCCAAAACATCTTTACATAACATCTTCATCGGATGAGAATTCATTCGAAGACTTCTGAATATTATTTTAAGTGGGAGTAATTCGTTAGGATGTTCGTTGAACATCTCGATTACTTTGGCTGTCAAATCTTGTTTATTGATTCGTTTGCCGCCTTTTTTCTCTTTCTTTTTTGAATTTTGAGAGTCCGAATTAACTTTCTTCATACTTTTTATTTTTGTGTCTATTTTTATCCTTATTTTATTCCTTCGTAAAGAACAAATATACACCTTTTAATATGAAAAACAACTTATGAAGGAACTTTTCATCTTTATTATCTATCCTGTTTTTACTTGAATGTTTTATATAACATTAAAGATTCTCTTAATTGTTCTCTCTTTTCTGTATCTTCGCATTATAAAATACAAATCTGAAATATCTTTTACAATATATGGGTCCTACAATTATTCTATTGACAGTGTGTGGCTATCTAGCACTCTTATTTTTATTATCATACTTATCAGGCAAAAACACAGGCAATGCTGACTTCTTTGTGGGGGGACGTAAATCTCATTGGTTAATGGTTGCTTTTGCGATGATAGGATCTTCTATATCCGGGGTTACCTTTGTTTCTGTTCCAGGTATGGTTGCGACTAACAGTCTTTCTTATCTGCAGATGGTCCTTGGATTTATGGTTGGTCAACTTGTTATTGCTTTCGTTTTGGTTCCTTTATTTTATCGAATGAGATTAGTTTCTATATACGGCTATCTTAGAGAACGTTTCGGCGTAAAAGGATATAAATCGGGTGCGTGGTTGTTCTTTGTATCCAAGATGCTTGGGGCAGCTGTTCGATTATATTTGTTTTCGTTGATTATGCAATTCCTAATATTTGACCCATATGGTCTTCCTTTTTGGCTTAATGTCACACTCTTTCTCTCTTTAGTGGGACTCTATACCTTTCACGGTGGAGTTAAATCGCTTATCTGGACCGATTGTTTGAAAACATTGTGCCTACTGCTTGCGGTGGGATTGAGTATCTATTATCTAATGAAAGGATTAGATTACGATTTTGCAACGACAGTTTCTCACATTCAGAATAATAGTATGGGACGTTGGCTTTTTCTTGATGATATAAATAGTAAACACTATTTCTGGAAATTGTTTCTAGCCGGCATATTTATTATGATAGCAACTACTGGACTTGATCAAGATATGATGCAGCGTAATATAAGTTGTCGAAATTCTCATGAATCAAAATTGAATATGTTTATGAGTGCCCTCATGCAATTTATGATTGTTGCCTTGTTTTTATTTCTAGGTGTATTGCTCTACTCTTATGCCGATGTCTATGGGATAGAACTTCCTACAGAATCAGATAAAGTATTTCCTATGCTTGCTACCGGAGGGTTTATGCCTACAATCTTGGGCGTTTGTTTTGTTGTTGGACTTACTGCATCAGCTATTTCTTCTGCAGGTTCAGCTCTTACTGCTTTGACCACTTCATTTACAATAGACATTGTAGGTACTTCTAATCGCAGTGACAATCAGATTACCAGATTGCGTCACCGGGTACACATCGCCATGACGATTATTATGGGAATCGTCATGATTCATTTCCATTTTCTAAATAGTACTAGTGTTATCGATGCCGTTTATGTACTCGCTAGTTATACTTATGGCCCTATTCTAGGTCTTTTCCTTTTCGGTATTTTATCCCGACGTCATGTACGTGATTCATGGATTCCTTTAATTGTAATACTCTCTCCGATACTTTGTTACATTTTGCAAGCCAATGGAGGTAGATGGTTCGGAGGATATAAATTTTCGTATGAATTGCTTCTAGTTAATGCCTTCTTTGTATGTATAGGGCTATGGCTTTTTTCGATCGGTAATCGGGGAATAGGACGGAACCGTAAAGGTTCACGTCGCTTTGTTCGTTCACTCACTATTATGTGTGCAATAGGTTTTCTCTCTTTTGTTGAGATACCATCAGTCCATGCACAAACTAAATTGTCGAACAAAATTGACCAAGAGATCAATAAGGAAATTGCTACACTGATTCCTAACAATCAGAAGATTGATGAGATAGTCGTTCAGTCAGTGACTACTAAACACGGTAAAGTGACTGTTTATCTAAATGACAAAGCGCATGGGTTGCCCTATGATGAGGAACTAGTCGAATCATTGTATAAAAAAATCACATTGCATCTTCCTGAGAAATGGCAACAATATCCAATCTCTATTCAAACTAAAGGGATAGCCATAGAACAATTGATTCCGCTTTATTGTCGTACCCGCCCATTGCAGTTAGCCTCTGGACAACCGCGAAGTATCTACGCCTCTTCCTCTAGGCTCAAACGAGTAGCTCAAGCTCAAGTCACTCCACTAGTCTCTTCACTTTCTTCTCTCTCGAGGCCTACACAAGGTCTAGCCAATAGGCATATAGCGCTGATGCCTAGTCATGGCTTTTATTATGAACGCAAGACTGACCGATGGGAATGGCAACGAGCCCGATTAAATGAAACTGTTGAAGATTTGTTACCTATGAGTTTGGTTATCTCTTATTTAGCCCCTATGCTTGAACACGCTGGAGCTAATGTCTTGATTCCTAGGGAACGAGATATCCAAACAGCAGAGGTGATTATGCATTCTGTTCCTGGACAACATCAGTGGGCTCCTAATATACCCCATGATGGACGCTATGCAGTCTACGTGCAATATAAATACACGCCCAATAACACTAACAAAGCACGCTATACTATCTGTCATAAGGGAATCAAAACTCAATTTGCTGTCAACCAGCAGATGGGAGCTTCCACATGGATTTATCTAGGTCATTTTGACTTTTCCGCCAATGACCCGTCTAACAATCAGGTATTGTTAGACGTTACTCAATCCACTGATACCGAAACGATTACTGCTTGTGAAGCCGTTAAGTTTGGTGGAGGCATGGGCTCTATTACTAGGGGAGGCACCATCAGTCACTATCCTCGTTTTGCTGAAGCAGCACGTTATTGGATGGAATATGCAAATATTCCCGATTCCATTTATAATCCATTTCATGGACAAGACGACTATAAAGATGACTATATGTGTCGAGGTACTTGGGTCAACTATCTAGCAGGAGGATCTAGTGTCTTGCCCCAAAATAAAGGATTACATATCCCTATCGATATGGCATTAGCATTTCATACTGATGCTGGGATCTACGAAAAAGATTCAATCACTGGTACGCTAGCCATTTTCAATACTACCACCTATAAAGGATGCTACCCAAATGGAGCATCTCGTGATTGGTGCCGTGATTTGGCAGACCAAATCGTATCGCAATTAGCAGGTGATATACGAAAAGTGTACGAACCGGATTGGACCCGAAGAGAACTGTTTGACAAATCGTATTTCGAAGCACGCATCCCACAAGTTCCCACCTTATTACTTGAACTCCTATCTCATCAGAGCTATCAAGATATGCGCTATGGGCTAGATCCCTCATTCCGTTTCCTTGTGTCCAGAGCAATTTACAAGGGAATATTACGCTTCTTAGGGCAACAATATAACCAAGATGTGACCATACAGCCATTGCCCCCTGACCACTTTGCTGTCTTGACAGATGCTGCAGATGCTAAGAAAATAACGCTTAGTTGGCAAGCCGTCAATGATAGTTTAGAACCTTCAGCCAAACCGACTGCCTATATTCTTTATACGCGTATCGATGATAGTGATTTTGATAATGGAACATTAGTAACTGGAGTGAATTATCAAACAGTACAACGTCTAGGCCATCTCTATTCCTATCGAGTAGCAGCTATCAATGCTGGAGGAGAGAGTATGCCAAGTGAAACATTAGCTGCCGGAATTGTAGCAAATAGCAAGGGGCAAATCCTTGTAGTTAATGCTTTTGACCGTGTCGCTGCACCCCATGCATTTAGTGATTCGATTCTATCAGGATTTCATGACCAAGTAGAATATCCTCTTCCAGATAAATCGGATATCTCATATATCGGATCTCAATACATTTTTCAGAAAGATAGAGACTGGCTCAGTGATGATATGCCTGGAGTAGGGGCTAGCCGTTCGACTTATGAAGGCAAAGTATTAGCAGGAAATACACGGGATTATGCCATTACACATGGCAAATCGATTATGGCTGCTGGATATAGCTTCTGTGCTATCAGCGATGAGGCTTTGCTTCAGCAATCACTGACTACTACTCAATCATCAGTCTCATTAGTCAAAAGATATCCTGTAATCGATTTCATCCTTGGCAGACAGCGAACTACTTATATAGGCAAGTCAGGACGATTAAACCCCCGTTTTGTTACCTATCCCCCTGCGGTTCAACAATGGCTCAAAGCCTATACCTTATCAGGAGGAAACCTTTTTGTTAGTGGGGCTTATGTACTTAGTGATGCCTGGGGAGATCCTTTGAATAAGGAACAAACAGCGAATCGTCGTTTCTTAGAAGAAGTTTTGCACGTCACTTATCAAACCAATCGCGCAGCTGTCACAGGGCAAGTCAGTACGATTAAACCAAGAGGACAAAAACAACTATTTACGCTAACCGATTATCAATATCAATCGACTCCTAGTGATAGTCTATATGTCGTGGGATCTCCAGATGCTATACTTCCAGCTGATGGTCGTGCTACATCTTTGATGAAGTACACTGAAAATAATACCACATCTGCAGTAGGATACCATGGTAAGTATCGTACGCTTGTCATGGGATTTCCGTTCGAAGTGATTCAGCAGCAATCCAAGCGTGACACGCTTATGAAAGAGACTTTGCACTATCTGCTCCAAAAAAAATAAAGATTTAACCTAGGTCAATCCTTAGGCTAAATCTTTAAATGTTAGTTAAAAAGGATGTCTTCCACCTCCTCTAGAACCTCTTCCGCCAGGTCCATCTCTTCCAGGCCCTCTCTGGTCTCTATTCGCATTAGGGTCTTTTCCTCCGAAAAGATTAAACTGATAAGTCACGTGAAGCATGAAGTAACTGTTTACTGCATTGTACTCTGAGTCAGTACGCATATTATTTGATATTTGACTCATGATATTGGTTTTCTGCTCGAGTAAATCAAGTCCTTGTAGCATAAAAGTCAGATTACCAAAGGATTTACTGACTTGAGCATTCCAAACCAATTGTTCATTATTCAATCCTGCATCGTATCCACGACGTATAGCGACACTCATGTCAGTACTTAAGCTCCAGTTATAAGGCAAGGTGATATTGGTTTCACCACCGAATCCATATTCATAAGTTTCGCGATTATTACTTATACTGAGTGAATTCTCCAGCTTTTGGTAGTTCAAAGTTCCAGTAGCTGCTACATCCCAATTATCTTCTCTAAAACCAAAACGTAAACGGTCTGAGATACCAAAAGAATTGGAACTATTTTTTTCTGCTTCTATAGTGGTTCCTTCAGATTGCAAGAAACTATTTTGCTCACTATAAGAAGGGCTGAACATATTACTGACAGTAAATTTCTTAGAAAATAGAGGAGTATTGAACCCAACCATAGAACGTATATTCCAATTGCCGTTAATGTTTTCAGGAGTCGTTTCACGGATACCTGTTTCTGTATCATACACTGTCCTAAGGCTAATATCGTTTTGTGCCACAGAACCAAAAGCTCCACCAAATATACTTGATTGTGTGGTCGGATTAAAATAATGATAACGCAATCTCAATGAATTGTCCATACTTGGTTTCAATGAAGGATTACCATTGCGAATATATAGCGGGTTACTTGTGTCAGGGATAGGACTTAGGTTAGACATGCTTGGCATACTAGTTCGTCCTTTATACTGAAAATTTAAACCATGAGTTTTAGAAAAATCTTTTTTCAGTTCTAAATATGGAGTCCAATTATATACCTTTTTAGTGATTTGATCGCTGGTCCCATCACTCTCATATTTTGTGCTAGAAGTTTGAGGGAAAAAATCCATACCTAGGGTGAAATTCAGTGATTTTGTTACTTTTCTTATTCCTAATCTGAATTTTTGAGACGTGTAATCATTGTCAAACGAACGACTTTCATCGGCTATCAATGTTCGATTTGATGAATCATCATTATTATAACGTTGGATATCGTAGTCACTATGTTTGAAATCATAGGTATAATCACCTTGTAGGTATAATCCCTCGCCAATAGGCTCACTGTACGACGCTTGTAGTTGGTAATTATAACTTTTGTCTAGGTTGTCATAATAGACATTCTTCGATTCGTCATTACTTGCTCCATTGTAATAAACTATTTGATTGAGACTTGTTCCGTCATTACTATCATGATCGATACCATACCTCATGCGAAGATTGATATTACGACCATTGTCACTAAGTCGTCTATTGAACTGTACATCGACATCTGCACCATAACTTTCATTATTACTTTGACTGTTGATCATTTGTTGATTGACTAAGCCATTGTAAAGAGAATCAGTTTCAAGTTCATTCATTTCTTTGATAAATGAGTTAGTCAATGCTTCATTTGATACCAAAGATTTTGAAGCAGAGATTGTTTTGCTTTTGTTGTAAGAAGCTGAAGGAATGATGTATAAACTAGTCATATCGTCGATAGTCCATTCCACTCTAAAATCAGCATTTACATTATCTGATTGATTTCTACTTATAGATGAGCTACGACCAAATTGACTCCCTTGCTGCAAATAGGTTTCACTAGTGCTGCTATTTTTGTTATCTTTATCATCATAAGTGTAATCAACAGAACCACCAAATTTCACTTTCTCCCAGTCTTTGGCGATATGTAAACCTGCTGATTTCTTATCTTCAAGTCCTTTAGCCATTTGGAAACGGTGAAATCCGACTCCTCCATATCCGGCATCCCCTATATTATTCATATTGATAATGGCAGATAATTGCTTATCATCCTTGAAACTATTAAGCATTCCTTTAGCAAGGTATCTATTCTCGGTTCCTGCTGCAACATCTGTATTGGCAAATAACCCTTTTTTCATGCCTTGCTTGATTGTTAAATCCAACACTGTCTCGTCATTTCCATCATCAATTCCAGTCAATTTAGTCATATCACTTTGCTTGGAATAAGTCTTGATATTTTTGATGGCATTGGCTGGTAAATTTTTCAATGCGATAGAAGAGTTATTGCTGAAATATTCTTTTCCATCTACCATGATTTTTTTTATGGTCTCTCCATTTACAGTAACTGTACCGTCATCAGACACCTCTGCTCCAGGAATTCGCTTGATTAGATCCTCTAACATTGCTCCTTTTTGAGTTCTAAAAGTCTCAGCGTTGTAAACCAATGTATCTTCTTTTGCCTCTACCTGAGCCGCTTCAGCAGTCACTACAGCTTCTTGTAACATCACCGCATCAGTAGCTAGTTCTATGGTAGGTATACTTTGATTGCTGTTCTTTCCAGTTACGTAAAGAGGAGATTTATTGGTTTTCATACCAATATAGGTCACTTTCAATAAGTAGTGACCTTTTTTTGTTTTGGCAATACTCCAATTACCATCAGCATTGGTAGCAGCACCTTGTATATACGTACTATCAGGCAATTGTAATAACTGTACAGTAGCTTGTTCGATAGGTGTTTTATCTGAATCTACTACACGACCTGATAATTTCACTTCTTGAGCTTGGATGCTGCCAGCAATAAATGCCAGTAAGCATAAAATCTTAAATCTATTTTCCATTAATTCTAATATTGTTTTGAATGTTTGCAAATATACGGTTCTAAGACACATAAGAATGTAAAAGGTTTATTTGGTTAACTATATTTATTGTTTCTACTTTTTAGATGCTATATGTATGAACATATACGATAGAATAATCGGATTAGCATACAAAATAATCTGATTTACATAATATATTTTGTCTTTTTACTCATATCTTTACTTTAACTTTGTAGAGACAAATGAAAAAAGTTAGCTAAATTTATATTTATGAAATATTCTAAAGGTCTTATCCCTTCTTTAATGATGCTGTTGTTCGTTTCTTGTACAACGAAATCTACTGTTGATCATTATGCTCTGTTAGCCGATTCGATACAATCCAATCAAGGTATTCAATATACGATGAAACGTGCGTTAGATGTCGTCAAAACAGGATTTAACGCGGGAGATGGTTATGGCGAAGTTTGGATTCGTGATTACAATACGTTTATTGAACTCTCTGCTGAGGTGTATCCCAACGAGACACTCAAAGAAAATCTACGTGTCTTCTTTTGTTTGCAACAAGCTGATGGAGGAATCGTTGATGGTTTCATTCCACGCTCCAAAGCCACTCAAACTAAGGATGGGTATAAATATGTCTTTTCCGATTTAGCTCCCAAATATGCAGGGCATAAAAATAATGTCGAGACCGATCAAGAGTCTTCTCTCGTACAAGCGGTTTTTCGTTATGTGACCAAAACAGGCGATACAGCTTTTTTAAGTGAAATGATTGGAGACCAAACAGTAGCTCAGCGTATTGAATTAGCTATGAACTTCTTAATGACTAAAAGATGGGATCAAAAGCACCACCTTATTTATGGAGCGACAACTGCTGATTGGGGAGATGTGCAACATAGTCATCCTTGGGGCGTATTCCTCACTCCTGATACCAAATATAGTCTTGACATCTATGACAATGCCATGTTTCTGATTGCGATAGATAATATGATGGCTATCGTTCCTAGTTCTAGGGCGCATTGGCAAAGCATACACAAAGATATTGCTCAAAATACCATGAAGTACTTATGGGATTCAAAACGAAATAAGTTTATCCCTCATGTCTATCTTGATGGATCTCCTTTCCCTGCTGATTTTGATGAAAATGCTATCTATTATCATGGCGGAACTGCCGTTGCTATCGAAGCGGGACTTCTTTCTAGAGAACAAGTCAAGCAAGCCCTTACTTATATGATTGCTGATGTAAAAGCTTCAGGAGCTGGGAGTATCGGGCTAACTTTATATCCTACCTATCCAAAAGGTTATTTTGAGAATGTAGGGATGGTTCCTTATGGTTATCAAAACGGCGGCGATTGGACTTGGTTCGGTGCTCGTATGATTCAACAATTAGTTCGATACGGTTTCCTTAAAGAAGCTTACGAACAGCTTTTGCCTATGACTGACCGAGTGTTAGCTAATAAAGGTTTCTTTGAATGGTACACAAAAGACAACAAACCTAATGGTTCTGGTACTTTTAGAGGTTCTGCAGGAGTCCTTTACAAAGCGATTGAAATGTTGGAACAGGCAACCGATACCAAAGTAAAGGAATCCAAATCACACGCTTCGAATGCACAGACTCTTCTTTGGAAAATAGGGGAAGATGATCAATCTGGAGATGAGTTTATGCTTGC
>Ga0172378_10003580_pt1 | contig 14603 bp, 15 predicted proteins | sample GrowelOW332metaG_FD_119755 | JGI IMG/M metagenome (GOLD analysis project Ga0172378, IMG submission 119755) | Groundwater microbial communities from an aquifer near a municipal landfill in Southern Ontario, Canada - Pumphouse #3_1 metaG | ecosystem: Environmental > Aquatic > Deep subsurface >... | reverse complement strand
CAAAACAACTGGAGAAATAGAACATAAAATATTTTCAAATGTTATAGATTATATTAATAAGGGAGATGTGCTTGTACTTAATGATACAAGAGTTCTTCCAGCCAGATTAATAGGAGAAAAGGAAGATACTAAGGGCAAAATGGAGCTTTTGCTGCTTAAAAGGATTGATAAAGACAGATGGGAAACGCTGGTAAAACCAGGCAGAAGAGCACATATTGGCAGCAGATTTTCATTTGGGTCAGGTAAATTAATAGGGGAAATAACTGAAGTATTAGATGACGGCAATAGAATTGTTGAGTTTACATATAATGGAATATTTGAACAGATATTAGATGAATTAGGTGAGATGCCTCTTCCTCCATATATTAAGGAAAAATTAGAGGATAAAGAAAGGTATCAGACTGTGTATTCTAAAGAAGAAGGCTCAGCAGCAGCTCCTACTGCAGGTCTCCATTTTACAAAAGAACTTCTTGAAGATTTAAAAAATAAGGGAATAAACATAGTTTACTTAACCCTTCATGTAGGCTTAGGCACCTTCAGACCGGTAAAAGAAAATAATATTGAGGACCATAAGATGCATTCTGAATATTACTTTCTAAGCGGTGAAGCTGCAAACATAATAAATCAATGCAGGAAAAGCGGAAATAAGATTATATCAGTAGGGACTACATCCTGCAGGACTTTAGAGACTTTAGGTGATGAAAATGGAATGATAAAAGAAGGATCCGGATGGACAGATATATTTATTTATCCAGGTTATAAATTTAAAGTTGTAGACTGCTTAATTACTAATTTCCACCTTCCTGAATCAACTCTTCTAATGCTTGTGTCAGCACTAGCTGGGGAGAATAGTATTAAAAATGCTTATAAAACCGCAGTTTCTATGAAATACAGATTTTTTAGCTTTGGAGATGCTATGCTGATAAAATAGTAAATTGCATAATTAAAGTTAGTTTATAAATTATGTAATTTTCTCAAATATGACTAAGGAGATATACTATGTACGAATTATTGAAGAAGACTGGAAATGTAAGAAGAGGCAGGTTAACTACAGTTCATGGAGTAATTGAAACTCCTGTATTTATGAATGTAGGAACACTAGCCGCTATAAAGGGCGGGGTTTCCAGTATGGATTTAAAGGAAATAGGCTGTCAGGTTGAGCTTTCAAATACATACCACCTGCATTTAAGGCCTGGAGATAATATAGTGAAAGAATTAGGCGGTTTACATAAATTTATGAATTGGGATAGGCCAATACTTACTGATTCAGGAGGATTTCAAGTTTTTTCACTGGCCTCTATAAGAAAAATAAAAGAGGAAGGAGTATACTTTAATTCTCATATTGACGGAAGAAAAATATTTATGGGACCGGAAGAAAGTATGAGAATTCAGAGCAATTTAGGCTCCACAATTGCCATGGCTTTTGATGAATGTGTTGAAAACCCTGCAGAGAGAGATTATGTAGAAAAATCTGTGAACAGGACAACAAGATGGCTTATCAGATGCAGGGATGAACTGGAAAAACTTAATTCCTTAGAGGGAACAATAAATAAAAATCAGCTTTTATTTGGCATAAATCAAGGCGGAACTTATGAGGATATCAGAATAGAGCATGCTGAGGAAATAGCAAAGCTTAATCTTCCCGGATATGCCATTGGGGGATTGGCAGTTGGAGAAACTAAAGAGGAAATGTACAGGATAATTTCGGCAGTTGTTCCTCACCTTCCTCAAAATAAACCTATATACCTTATGGGAGTAGGTACTCCGGAAAATATATTAGAGGCAGTTTCCAGGGGAGTTGACTTTTTTGACTGTGTTATGCCTTCCCGCAACGGAAGACATGGTCATGTTTATACTAAAAATGGTAAAATAAATTTGTATAATGCTAAATACGAAAAGGATGGCAGCCCAATAGATGATAGCTGTAATTGTCCTGCATGCAGAGATTACTCAAGGGCATATATCAGGCATCTTTTCAAAGCTAAGGAAATTCTTGCTCTTAGACTTTGTGTTCTTCATAATTTATACTTTTATAATAAATTAATGGAAGACATAAGAAATGCAATAGACAACGATGAGTTTGAAGACTTTAAAAAATTAAAGCTTGAACAATGGAGAAAATAATATTAAACTGTTAATGTATTTTAATTGCATAATTACAAAAAGTAAATTATAAATTGTGCAAAATTTTCCTACTAATAAAAAGGAGGTAATTTTATGCCTAATTCACAAGTATTATCATTTGTTATCTGGATTGGAGCAATGTTTTTAATGTTATACTTTATAGTATTTTTGCCTGAGAAAAAGAGAAAAAAGAGTTATCAGTCATTAATTGATTCTTTAAAAATAAATGATGAAGTAATGACAAAGGGCGGTATAATGGGTAAGATAGTTACTATAAAGGATGACTACATTATCATTCAAACAGGTCCGGAAAATGTAAGAATAAAGCTGCACAAAAATGGAATTGGATCTGTAACAAAAAAAACAGAAGAAGCATAGAAAAAGTTCACTTTAAAATTAAACTGTTTTCTAAGTTATAAAACACCTCGCTATAACATAGTTTTACATAGGAGGTGTTTTATATTGAGAAAATCTTTTGTTATAAATGTTATTAGAGGGGCTGTTATTGCCATAATCGTCACTGCATTTTTATCTTTAATTCAGGCAGCTGTTGCTACTTATTTTTTGATTGGATTTAAACTGACAGCATTTTTATCAATACTTATAACGTCTGTAAGTATATTAATAGGCGCTGCCTATTCTTCAAGAAAAGGAAAAAGAAAAGGATATTTATCAGGACTTATGGTTGCTGTAATTTATATGGTATGTATACTTTTATATTCTAAGCTAAACGGAAATGTTATTTCATTTGATTTAAATACAATAGGAAGAATTGTATTAGCAATATTAATTGGAATATTAAGCGGAATGCTGGGTATTAATTTATAAAATACTTTATTTAGAAAATTTATTATGTTATAATATTTTAGAAATTAAGATTTTGGAGGGATATTATGAAACACATTAAAACAGTAAATAAATCTAATATAAAAGAAAGCTTAAAAAAGCCCGGATGCAAAGAGTGTGCTAATTCATGTCAGTCAGCATGCAAAACATCCTGTACAGTAGCAAATCTTAGCTGCGAAAATTAGCTTTATGGCAGTAACCTTAGTTACTGCTTTATATTTTTAATAATTTAATAATTTCCTAATATTGACTATTATTTTCAACAGGAATATAATTAAATTTATCTTGAGCATAAAGGGGGATACTTATGAAGAGAAAAAGTACAATTTGGTTCATTATATGTGTAGTATTTATAGGACTACTGGCATATACAGGTGCAAAAGGATTAACAATAAGCGGATATCACTTTAAGTCATTTGGTGAATCTATAAAAAGAGGTCTTGATTTGAAAGGCGGAGTATCCGTTGTTGAGGAAATTCAAGAAACAAATTATGATGGTGCTGCTGTCAGCAGAACTATTGAACTTTTAAACAAGAGAGTAAACAAACTTGGAGTTGCCGAGACAGTAGTTCAAAAAGAAGGAGAAAAGAGAATAAGAATCGATATTCCAGGAGAATCTGACACTAAAAAAGTTGTAGAAAGTGTTGCTAAAACAGGAAAACTTACCTTTGTAGGACCTGATAAGGTTGTCATACTTTCAGGCTCAGATATTAAGGATTCTTCAGCTTATTTAGACAGCAGCGCAAAGCCTGTAGTAAGTCTTGAACTTACATCAGCGGGAGCTAAAAAGTTTGCTGCAGCTACTCAAAAATTTTTGAACCAGGCGATTTCAATTTATATGGACAGTGATTTAGTTTCAGCTCCAACAGTTGATGAAGTTATTAGTGATGGGAAAGCTGTCATTAATAATATTGATACTGAGGATGAGGCAAAATCAATTGCATCAATGATTAAATCAGGTTCACTTCCAGTTACACTAAAGACAGTATCAGCTAAAGTAGTTGGACCTTCGCTTGGGCAAAATGCTATGCCTCAAAGTTTAATGGCAGGAGCTGTTGGAATAGGCTTAGTTCTTCTGTTTATGCTGGTAATGTATAGGATGCTGGGCGTTACAGCAGATATAGCCCTTATATTTTATATAACTATACTTCTTGGAACCTTTGCAACACTTGGTGTTACATTGACACTTCCTGGAATTGCCGGATTCCTTTTGACAATTGGTATGGCAGTTGATGCCAATGTACTTATATTTGAAAGAATAAAAGAAGAATTAAGAGCTGGAAAATCTGTTAAAACATCTATTGATGCAGGTTTTCATAGAGCGATGTCTTCAATTTTAGATTCAAACATAACAACAATAATATCCGGTTTTGTTTTATACTTCTTAGGAACCGGCGGAGTTAAAGGTTTTGCTTTAACGTTAATCACAGGTGTTATTCTAAGTATGCTGACAGCAATATTTGTCACCAGATTATTTATAAATCTGATGTATAGAATGGGATGGTTCAATAAAAAGTGGGCAATTGGAACTTTCGAAATAACGGAGGTAGAATAACATGCTTAAGATTATAGAAAAGGCAAAGCTATGGTTTGCCATATCCTTAATAATCATAATAATTGGTGCAGGATTTGCTGCTGTAAAAGGATTTAATATTGGTATAGATTTTAAAGGCGGAAATATTGTAGTTGTTGACATGGGCGGAAAATTTGACAAGACAAAAGCTGACAACATAGTAAAAAAATACGATAAAACAGCTAATACTAATACTTCAGATGAAACAGAGTATGAAATAAAAAGCGGTTCTATGACAACGGATCAGATAAGCAGTATGTTTAGTGATTTAAAAAAAGAGTTTAATTTAAAAGATGCCGCTCTGATATCACAGGACTATATTGGAGGATCAATTGGAAAAGAAACAGCACAAAAGGCTATATGGTCTATTATTATAGCAACTATATGTATGCTTATTTATGTAGGTATAAGATTTGAATTTAAGTTTGGAATAGCTGCAATTATAGCACTGGTTCATGATGTTTTAATTACTTTAGCTGTATATGCAGTTTTACAGATACCACTTAATGCCAGCTTTGTTGCTGCCATGCTTACTATAATAGGATATTCAATAAATGATACTATAGTTGTATTTGACAGAATAAGAGAAAATGTTAAAAAGACAAGAAAGCCTGATTTTACTCAGGTAGCAGATATAAGTATAACTCAAACAATGACCAGGTCTTTATATACTGTTCTTACAACTTTGTTTACAATAGTTGCAGTAAATATATTTGTACCAACAGTAAGAGAATTTTCAATACCTCTAATTATAGGAATTATATCAGGATGTTATTCATCAATATTTATAGCATCTCCTTTGTGGGTTATATTTAAAAGTAAAAAGAAAGCTGCAGTAAAGTAGTAAAAGCTCCGACTTAGTCGGAGCTTTATAATTTTCTTAAAAATGTAACATTTAATAGCTTGAATAAATATCGTATAAATTATATAATAAATTTTGTTCAGAGATTAATTAGGAGGAGTAGAAATGGATTTAAAACAAAAAATCAGAATAGTGGATGGATTTCCTAAAAAAGGTATAAGCTTTAAGGACATAACTACATTAATTCAGGATAAGGATGCTTTAAAATATACTATAGATAAATTAGCTGAAAATCTAAAAGATAAGGGTATTGATGCTATTGTAGGACCAGAAGCAAGAGGTTTTATATTCGGTGTTCCATTAGCATATAAGCTGGGAGTTGGATTTATTCCAGTAAGAAAAAAGGGCAAGCTTCCTGCAGAAACAATTTCAATCAGTTATGATTTAGAATATGGCCAGGATGAACTTGAAATTCATAAAGATGGAATAAAAAAAGGACAGAGGATTGCAATAGTAGATGATCTTCTGGCAACAGGCGGCACAATAGAAACAGTAGCAAAGCTTGTGGAAAAGGTTGGCGGAGAGGTTGCATCCATAGATTTTGTTATTGAGCTTACGGATTTGAAAGGAAGAGAAAAACTAATGAAATACTCTGTTTCTTCTCTTGTAGAATATAATATTTAGCAAATAAATTGCAAATAATTAAACATTATTATATAATTATGTAAAGAATACGGCTGGTTTTACACCAGCCGTATATTTTACCTCATTACAGGAGATATATTATGAGTAGATTGATGGATAAAATTGGTAATAACAGTAATATTGATAAAGAATTTATAGAAAAAGTATATCAATTTGCATGTAAGGCTCATTGTAATCAAAAAAGAGTTTCTGGTGAGGATTATATAATTCATCCTGTAGAGGTTGCAATTATTCTTATTGATATGGGGATGGATACAAATACTGTAGCTGCAGGGCTACTACATGATGTTATAGAAGATACAAAATATTCCTATGATGATTTGAAATTAAACTTTAATGAAGAGGTAGCAAACTTAGTTGAGGGAGTCACTAAATTAGGAGAGATTGAATATAAAAGCAGGGAAGAGCAGCAGGCAGACAATGTTAGAAAAATGCTGCTGGCAATGGCTAAAGATGCCAGAGTTATTTTAATTAAACTTGCTGACAGGCTCCATAATTTAAGGACACTAAAGTATTTGCCTGAGGATAGACAAAAGCGAATAGCTAAAGAAACCATGGATATATATGCACCGCTGGCTCACAGACTGGGTATTTCAAAGGTTAAATGGGAGCTGGAGGATTTATCATTTAGGTACTTAAACCCAGAAGAATATTATGATTTAGCAAACAAAATTTCTATAAAAAGAGCTGAAAGAGAAAAGTACTTAGATAATATAAAGAATGAGATAAAAGAAAATCTAATGCAGTCAGGAATCGATTCTGATATAGACGGAAGACCAAAACACCTATATAGCATATATAGAAAGATGGTAAATAAAAGCAAAAGCCTTGATCAGATATTTGATATGATTGCTATAAGAATTCTTGTAGATAATGTAAAGGATTGTTATGCTGCACTTGGTATTTGCCATACAATATACAAACCTATGCCGGGAAGATTTAAAGATTATATTGCTATGCCAAAACCAAATATGTATCAATCTCTTCACTCTACTGTTATCGGACCTAAGGGACAGCCCTTTGAAATACAGATTAGAACCTTTGAGATGCATAAAACAGCTGAATATGGAATAGCAGCCCATTGGAAATATAAAGAAGGAATAAGCCCTACAACCAATAATAAGCTGGATTTGAAATTATCCTGGCTTAGAGAAATACTGGAATGGCAGGGAGAAACAAATGACCCTTCGGAATTTATTGAAGCCTTTAAGATAGATTTATTTTCTGATGAGATATTTGTCTTTACTCCAAAAGGTACAGTTATAAATCTTCCAAACAATTCAACACCTATAGATTTTGCATATAAAATACATACAGACGTAGGAAACAGATGTACAGGTGCTAAAGTAAACGGTAAAATAGTTCCTCTTGATTATAACCTTAAAACTGGTGAAATAGTTGAAATAATAACATCCTCCAGTAACAAGGGGCCTTCCATAGACTGGCTTAATATATCAAGCTCAAACAATGCAAAGTCTAAAATCAGAGCTTGGTTTAAGAAGATAAAAAGGGAAGAATATATAGATAAAGGAAAGGATGCCTTTGAAAAAGAAGCGAAAAAACAAGGGTATAATTTTGGAGAGCTTATAAAAGGGGATAACTTAGATATAATTCTAAAAAGATTTCATTTTAATTCTATAGATGACTTATATGCCGCTGCAGGAATTGGTTCTATAGTTCCTTCAAATATTATATTAAAGCTTAGAGAAAATGTAAAAGAAATAAAAACAAATGAAGATACAATAAAGGAAATTGAAAAAAATATTGAGAAAGAAACTAGTAAAAATGTAATTAAAAGCAGTAAAATAGGTGTAGTGGTTAAAGGTGTTGATAATATTCTAGTAAGATTTGCTAAATGCTGCAATCCGGTTCCTGGAGATGATATAGTAGGCTATATTACAAAAGGACGAGGCGTTTCTATTCATAGAAAAGACTGTAAAAATGCTGCTCTTCTTTCTGAGAATATAGATAATAAGATGGTTGAAGTAAGCTGGGGAAAGAGTGAAAATGCTTATTATACAGCTGAGATACAAATCAGGGCGGAGGATAGAGACAGGTTATTGTCAGATATTATGGAACTTATTACAGAATCAAAAATTCACCTTAATGCTGTAAGTGCTAAGGCTAAGAAAAACAATGTAGCTTATGTAGACATACAGCTTAGGATTAATAGTATAGAGAAGCTAAATGATTTAATTAAAGCATTTAGAAAAATCAAAGGAGTTTTAGAAGTATATAGAACAAAATCATAGGGGTGATATTATGAGAGCAGTAGTTCAAAGAGTTAAATCTTCAAGTGTTCAAGTTGATGGAAAAGTAATTGGCAGAATAGATAAAGGATTAAATATACTTGTAGCTGTATCAAAAGGTGATACAATGGAAGATGTAAATTTAATTAAAGATAAAATAATTAATTTAAGAATATTTCAAGATGATAATGAAAAGATGAATCTTTCCTTATTGGATGTATCAGGGGAACTTTTAGTGGTTTCCCAATTTACTTTATACGGAGACTGCAGAAAAGGAAGAAGGCCCAGTTTTATCGAATCAGAATCCGGAGAAAAAGCCAAGGAGCTTTATGATACTTTAGTTAAATTATTAAGAGAAGATGTTAAAAAGGTAGAAACCGGTGAGTTCGGAGCAGATATGCAGGTATATATCCAAAATGATGGTCCGGTTACACTGCTTTTAGACAGCAAAAAAGTTTTTTAAGGAGATAAACCATGGTAATCAAGAAAATATTATCAGGAGTATATGAAGAAAATACTTATATTCTGTGTGATGAAATATCAAAGGAAACTGCTGTAATAGATCCAGGCGTAGATAACCAGGAAGTTATTGATGAAATAGATAACTTAAGCGGAAACTTAAAGTATGTAATCTTAACCCATGGACATTTTGACCATACCGGAGGGGTTTACGGTTTAGTAAAGAAATATAGTGCTAAACTCATTATTAATAAAAAAGATGAGGATTTAGTTTTGGGAAAAGAAAAAATGTATGGACCTTACAGCCCGGATGGAAGCTTTATTAAGGCTGATATTTATGTAAAAGAGGGAGACGAATTTTATTTAGGAGAAAATAAGATTGCGGCAATTGAAACTCCGGGCCATACACCTGGCGGAATGAGCTATGTAGCAGAAGGAAGCTTATTTTCCGGAGATACTCTGTTTTTGCTTTCTGTTGGAAGATGTGATTTTTATGGAGGAGATTATGGGACACTTATTTCCAGCATAAAAGATAAACTATTTAATCTGCCTGAGGATACAGTAGTTTATCCGGGTCACGGGCCTAAAACTTTAATTAAAAATGAGAAAAGGTTTAACCAGTTTGTAAAATGAAGATATCACTAAATAATATAAAATATAAATATGAAATATTTCAGATTTTTAGTCTTTTTTATAATCAGGATGAAATAGAGTTTTCAGATATTGGTGAATTTAAAATTAATATTATAAAAAATAATATTATTATGGGGAACAATATTATTAAAGAGTATAGCTTTGATGAAGATTTGACAGAAAAGGAAAACATAAAAAAGTATGTATATTCATATCTGGTGGATACTTTTGGATATGGATTTCCCTATGGTACATTAGTAGGAATCAGGCCATCAAAGATTGCATCTAAGCTTTTAAAAGAAGGCTTTAATGAAAGCGAAATAATTAAATATTATGATAAATACTACTTAGCATCAAGTGAAAAAGCAAAGCTTTGCACAGAAGTTGCCGAAAATGAAAAAAAACTTTTAAATAATGACAGTCATAAGGTTAGCATATATGTGGGCATGCCCTTTTGCCCAACAAGGTGCATATACTGTTCCTTTGCTTCTAACCCAATCAGTTCAGTGAAACATTTAGTTCAGCCTTATCTTGAGGCTTTAACAAAGGAAATTGAGTATATAGGAAAGCTAATAAAGGAAAGAAATATTGAAATAGACTGTGTATATTTTGGAGGAGGTACTCCAACCTCAGTTGATGAAGAAAGTTTTGATAAAATAATGCGTGTTATCTATGATAATTTTGTCTGTGAAAAAAACATAAGAGAATTTACTGTAGAGTGTGGGAGAGCTGATTCCATAAACTTTAAAAAGTTAAATACAATGAAAAAATTCAATGTGGACAGAATAAGCATAAATCCTCAGTCTATGAATAACAGGACTCTTAAAATGATTGGAAGAAGCCATACTAAGGAAGATGTTATAAATATATTTAACATGGCCAGAAAATTATGTTTTGAAAATATTAATATGGATATTATAATAGGATTGGCAGATGAAGGAATTAATGAAATAAAAAATACAATGGATGAAATAGAAAAGCTTAATCCTGACAGTATAACCATTCATGGTCTTTCAATAAAAAGAGGTTCAAAGCTGAAGGATTCTGATAATAAGCAAGCGGCCAGAGGCTTTGACGAAATTTGTAATATGTATCAGGAAGCCCATGCTAGATCTAAAAAAATAGGAATGTTCCCTTATTATATGTACAGGCAAAAAAATATGATAGGCAACATGGAAAATACGGGATATTGTATGACCTCAAAAGAAGGTATATATAATATGGAAATGATTGAGGATAGTGAAAGCATATTAGCCTTTGGAGCAGACGGCGTATCTAAATATGTGGATACTAAAACCGGAAGGATAGACAGAACAGCTAATGTAAAAGACGTAAAAGAATATATAAATAGAATAGATGAAATGATAACAAGAAAAGTTCAGCTATTTTTTAAGGAGGAATTACAATGGCAGAATCACTAAACGGTCTTAAAAGGACCATTATGTGTGGTGAATTAAGAGAAACCCATATAGGAAAAAAAGAAACTGTAATGGGATGGGTAAGCAAGAAGAGAAACTTAGGAGGTCTTGTATTTGTAGACCTTAGAGACAGAACCGGTATAGTTCAAGTGGTATTTGGAGAGAAAGTAGATAAGGAAGCTTTTATAAAAAGTGATTCCTTAAAACCCGAGTACTGCATTGCAGTAACAGGAGAGGTAGTGAAAAGAGAATCTGAAAATTCCAATATGGAAACAGGCAGTATAGAAATTCTGGGAAGTACTTTAAAAATTCTTTCCGAATCTGAAACACCTCCAATTATAATAAAAGAGAACTTAGATACTGATGAAAACATCAGATTAAAATATAGATACTTGGATCTTAGAAGACCGGATATGCAGAAAATATTTATAATAAGGCATAAGACAGCCAAGGTTGTACGAGATTTTATGAATGAAAATGGATTCTTAGAGCTGGAGACTCCAATGCTTACAAAATCCACTCCTGAAGGGGCAAGAGATTATTTAGTTCCAAGCAGAAATTATGATGGAAGATTTTATGCTCTTCCTCAGTCACCTCAATTATTTAAGCAGTTATTTATGGTATCCGGATTTGACAGATATTTTCAGATTGTAAAATGCTTCAGAGATGAAGATTTAAGAGCAAACAGGCAGCCTGAATTTACTCAAATAGACATGGAAATGTCCTTTGTAGATATGGAAGATGTTATTGGGATAAATGAAAGATTAATACAAAAAGTTTTCAAAGAAATTAAAGGGATGGATATTGAAATTCCATTTATGAGAATGCCTTATAAAGAGGTTATGGATAAGTATGGAAGCGACAAACCGGATATAAGATTTAAGATGGAGATAAATGATATCAGTAAAATATTTGAAAATACCAGCTTTCAGATGTTTAAAGACACTTTAGAAAATGGGGGAAGTGTCAGAGCCATAAAAGTTGATGGCGGAGCAAACTTCTCAAGAAAAGAAATTGACAAACTGGGTGAGTTTGTTAAAACATATAAAGTTAAAGGGCTGTCATATATTGCATTTAAAGAAGATGGGGTTAAATCCTCAATATCAAAGTTCCTGTCTGAAGATGATATAGAAAAAATAAAAGAAAGCTTAAATGTAAACCTATCTGATATAGTATTTATTGCAGCAGATATTGACAAAAGAGTACTTAGTGCCATGGGAGCTTTAAGACTTGAAATAGCAAATAAGCTGAGCATATTAAAAGACAATAAAGAATTTAAATTCCTATGGGTTACTGAATTCCCTCTTCTGTCTTATGATGAAGAAGAGAAAAGATTTGTAGCAGAGCACCACCCGTTTACTATGCCTATGGATGAAGATATTAAATATTTAGACTCAGATCCTTTAAGAGTAAGAGCTAAAGCATATGATATTGTTTTAAACGGTGAGGAATTAGGCGGAGGAAGTATTAGAATTCATGATTCTGCCCTTCAGGAAAAAATGTTTAGTGTAATTGGTTTATCTAAAGAAAAGGCATGGGAAAGATTTGGATTTCTGCTTACAGCATTTAAATTTGGACCGCCGCCTCATGGAGGATTAGCTTTTGGCTTTGACAGATTTATAATGTTCTTAGCAGGTACTGGCAATATAAAAGATGTAGTAGCATTCCCTAAAAACCAGAATGCTTACTGCCCATTAACTGATGCACCAAGCACAGTAGACGAAAAACAGCTTACTGAACTTGGAATATCTTTAATTAATAGTGATATTTAAATAATTTTATTGTATAATATTAATATAGTCTATTGATAAATATTCCTACTGTGTACGCTGCTTTAATTAGCTTTGACCCAACACCTATCATATGGGATTCTGACTCGGGTTATGGATTGATGCTCTTTTTTGAGAACTTGAAGTAATGCGGAGGAAACCCACCTGCGAGAGCGGGATCTAAAATAATTAAAGTAACGGCACAGCAGGAATTTCTTTTATATTGAGGTGAAGTATGGAAAAAGAAGAAGTCATTAAAAATATTAATACCCGCCTTAAAAGGATAGAAGGTCAGGTAACAGGAATTGAGAAGATGTTTAACGATGGTGCCTGCTGCAGAGATATGCTTGTACAAATAGCAGCTGTTAGAGCTGCACTAAACAGAGTTGGCAGCATAATACTGCAGAACTACGCTAAATCATGTGTAATAGAAAATGAAGATAGTATTGAGGAATTAATTAAAACTTTAGATATGTTTTTAAAGTAAGCTAAATAAGCTTACTTTTTTACTGTAAAGTATAAAAATACTTGCTTATATTATTTATAAATAGTGGCAATACAATTGGAAAATAACATAAATTCAGTAAAAAAGGATGGGCGCAGGGAAGGTACTTCCTGCTGGTTTCAGGAGGGTGCAGAGCCGCAAAGCGGCGCCGAAGGGAACCTAAGGTTCCCTAGCGGAATCTGCGTCAGCAGATTTTTTTATTTTATTTATAAATTTTGATATTGTTCCTACAAAAAGGATAGAAATAACAATAATTACAGCAATCTGAAATGTATCCATGCCATATTTCAGAGCCTCGCTGTAATTCTCGGAGATTATGTAATACAATGTATAATATAATCCGCCCCCTGGAACTAAAGGAATAATAGCAGAAATAATAAATACTGTGACTGGAGCTTTTATTACTCTGGCCATAACCTCTCCATAAGTTCCAATAAGTATTGAAACAAAAAATGTAGAGCTTATCTGGGAGTATCCTGCTGATAATAATACATAGTAGAAAAGATAGCTTATTCCCCCACCCAGCGCAGAGTAAAACAGCTTTTCTCCTTTAATATTAAATAAAATTCCAAATGTAAGGGTAGCAATAAATGAAAAAATAAATTGTTTTATCATCTTATATACCTCCAAAAATAAAAGACCAAAGCTTTATTACAATACCTGTACCTACTGCAATTGCCAAAGCTGTTAATGCAGCTTCAAGGGCTCTTGTAAGGCCTGAAACTAAATCCCCTTCAATTGTATCTCTAATAGAGTTGATAAGAGCTACACCGGGAACTAAAGGCATAATTGATCCGATTATAATCTTGTCTAAGCTGAGAACTTTAAATTGTGAGCAGAATATTAAGGCAATAATTGATGTAATTATGCCTCCTATAACATTAATAAAGAAGTCATTTACATCATATTTGCTGGAAAAATTCATGTTAATCCTAAGCATAGCACCTATAATAAGAGATACTAAAGCATCATATATACTGCCGTTAAAAAGAAGAGTGAAAAAAAACGCAGCCAAAGAGGAGGATATTACCAGAACTAAATTACTATAGCTTCTGCTGTTGGAGATTTTTTCTAATTCCTTCTCAAATTCCAGAGGGGATATTACCTTATTCTGAACCTTTCTTGAAAGATCATTTACCATGGATACCTTTTCTAAATTTATAGTTCTATATTTTATTCTTTTTATTATTGAAAGATTATTGCCCCGTTCATCTTCTGCTGAAAACATTATTCCGGTAGGCGTAACATAGGAATCAGCATTTTTTATATTATAGGCCTGACAGATTAAATTAATAGTCTCTTCAACCCTATATGTTTCGCCACCGTTTTCTAAAATGATTTTTCCGGCTTCTACAGCCATATATGAAATATTCATAAAAATCTCCTTAAAAATGAAATGAGCAAAATTTTCATAATTAAAAATAGCCAAAGGTAATTATTCAATTTACTTAAATACTAAAGTATTATATCACACTATATTAATAAATTGAATAATTCTAATTTTACTGAACATAATAATT
>Ga0172378_10003579_pt1 | contig 14604 bp, 10 predicted proteins | sample GrowelOW332metaG_FD_119755 | JGI IMG/M metagenome (GOLD analysis project Ga0172378, IMG submission 119755) | Groundwater microbial communities from an aquifer near a municipal landfill in Southern Ontario, Canada - Pumphouse #3_1 metaG | ecosystem: Environmental > Aquatic > Deep subsurface >... | reverse complement strand
TTGGTCAAGGTTGGTTCTGACCGCACCCTGCAACAGGTAATCAGCGCCGATTTCCTTGCCCAGGGCCTTCGCCGTATCCTCACTGGCGAAGTACTGCTGCTCCTCGCGCTCATCACGGACCGAGGCTCGGAAGTTCTGGTCGGCCACCATGTCGACCTTGCCGGAATTCACCAGTTCCATCTCGTAGCGCTTGGCTATGATTGAGGTGTCAATATGTTCGCTGCTGCGGTTCATGAAGGTACCGACGATTACCACCGGGTTCTTGCCGGGATTCTTCATCTTGAACTGGTTGACCCAGGGAGAAGAAAGGCTGGACTCAACCAAAGCCTGTGCAACCAGACGGATATCCGTATCATTCCAATTCCCGCTCAAATCAATGTCCGTATCTGCACTCAGTCGGTTGACGGAAACTGCGGACTGGCATGAGATGAGCAGCCCGGTCAACAGGGCAACAAGCAACAACAGCAAAGGGATTCTTTTCATCGGTATTCTCCTCGTACAGGATGTTCATTTTTTTGGTCACTACATTCACAAAACAGGTTTGTGGCCACAGTGTAACAGATGACATGAGCGATGTGTAGGAATTCATCTGCGTGAACAAAGAAAATCCTGATAAAAATGTATCGGATTGTTGCGCCGGATAATCAGCAATGCTACATTGTGCCCATACAAGATTCTCTCTGCATTTTTTAGGAGACAATTGATTGTGAATAGGCACACACCTCTCTGCTTTCTGCTTCTTGTCACTCTGTTGCTGTCCGGCTGCTCCTCCCGCATTGACATCTCAAATGCCCAATCGCAGTATCTGAACAGCAACTACAGCCAGGCATTTCTGGATCTTGAGCAGCAAGCACCCTCTGTGCTCAAGGCCCAAGGGCCCATCATCCTGAATTACGATTTGGGTATGCTTGCACGCCTGAACAAGGCATACAAGGATTCGAACAACTATCTCTCAGAGGCAGAACGCCTGATCAGGGAAGCCTATACCCAAAGCATCACGGCAAATGTCGCCTCCTTCATCGTCAATGACAATACCAAAGCGTATACGGGAGAGGACTACGAGGACATCTACCTCAATGTGTTCAAGGCCCTCAACTATCTGCACCAGGGAGAGGAAGAGTCAGCCCTGGTCGAGCTGAACCGCAGCATCGAAAAACAGGCATTCCTGAAGCAGAAATATGAGAAACAGGTGGAGCAAGTCGCGTCCTACCGTGAGAAACAGGGCTTGGGTTCCGTGGAAGGCCAAAGCTATGCATCATCCTTCTCCACCAGCGCCCTGGCCAACTATCTCAGTGCCGTCGTCGCCGAAGGTATGGGAGAAGAGAATACCCGTTACTATGCCATGAACCAGGTGCGCCATGCGTTCGCAAGCCAGCCGGCTCTCTATGCCTTTCCCCTCCCCTCAACTGCTGCAGAAGATCCCCAAAAGGTGGAAAGCGGGATGGGAAGGTTGCACGTAGTGGGCTTTACCGGTCAGGCTCCGCTCAAGGAGGAACGGGTCGAATCAATCTATGTGTCATATGCCAACCGGGCAAAAATTGCCTATCCAGTGTTGGTGGGAAGACCCTCACAGGTGCAGGCCATCGAAGTCAGCGTGGATGGGAATCGGGTTCAGCGCCTTGAGCGCATCGAGTCCATCAAGGATATTGCCATAGACACCTTCAGAGCAACGAGTGAGCTTGCGAAACTGAAAGCGGTTACCCGTGCCATGGCGAAGGCAATCGGGATTGCAGCCTATGATGCAGCAGCGCTGGAGGATAACCAAGTCACTGCCGCCGAGGAGTTGCTCGGATGGATTTTCCGCATCGCCCGCGATGTCTCAGAATCTGCAGATGTCCGCAGTACTCACTTTCTCCCCTCAGAAGCTTGGGTAGGGTATCTGGACCTCCAGCCGGGAACGTATACCGTGGAACTCTCATTCCTCAATGCATCGGGCAGGGTGCTCCACCAGGAAATTCTCCCCAATCAGGTGGTACGGGAAAATGGGGTGAACCTTGCTGAGACCTTCTGCCCCTACTAAGCAGAAAACCTCCCCGAAGGGAGGTCTTCCGAACAGAGGAAGGATTCCTACATTCCTTCCTCATCTTCCCGCTCAAGGCGAGCTTCCTTGTCTATTGTCTTGGGTTTAGGCTCTTTCTCCACATCTCCCATCAGCTCTCGATCATCGGATTCCCACTGAGGATCCATTTCATGGTCCTTCGGTCTTCTGATTGTGTCCCGTGTGTTCTTTCTCATAATCCATCACTCCTTGTTCGATGAAATGCAAAAGAAAACAAAACCGTGGGGAACAACTCCCCTACTCACAACAATCATAGCAAAAGGGTGAAACGTCAAGTGGTTCGGCTGTGCCCAGGGTGTTCGAGAAAGGAGAGTACCAAATCAAACACGTCTTGCTTGTCCACCTCCATCAGAACCTCATGGCGCATGCCATCGAATACCTTGCTCTCTACCTGCGTATAGCCTATCCGATGCAGCGAATGCTTGGTGTCGGCAAGGCCTGCGGCACCTCCGGGAACAGGATCATCAGAACCGGTGATGCAGAGAATCGGGAGCGTCGGATTGGTACAAGCATACAGCTTCCAGGCATGCAGTTTTTGCACTGAGTCGAAAATGGTATGAATCGAAGCCAGCTGATACCGGTAATTCTTCCGGTAGGGATCTGAACGGCGCTCTTCTATGACGCTGGGATCTGAACAGACCCACTTCAGCGAAGCACTGGTGGTGAGTTTGCTGGAGATGAAGCCATACCCATGCTCGGAAAGCAACAGCATCAGGATGCGAACGAACGCCTTGCCAAACATAATGCCGGGAACGTGGAAAGGACAGCCGGTCATTGCCAGGGAGGAGAGCTGTCCATCATGCGAGCCAAGGTAGAGACGGGCAATGTTCGAACCCAGGGAGTGTCCAAGCATATGAAGGGGAACCCCAGGATGAAGATCCATGAGGAAGCAACTTATCTTGTACTGGTCCTCAACCAACACCCTGATGGGTGGCATATACCCTCGTACAAAACGGCTGTCAATGGATTCACCGTGTCCCCGCAAGTCACTTACCAAGGTGCAATACCCTGCCGCTTGCAAGATGCTGGCAACCTCATGATACCGCCCCTTGTGCTCGGCAGCCCCATGGATGATTTGTACCAAGCCTTTCGGGTTTTCAACCCCATAGAGCATGCAAGAGAGAAAAAACCCATCCATCGATGGGACCAGAACCGGTTCCATGGTTGCCTCCTCTACGAGTAAGTATCATGGAGGAGTCGAGCTGAAGCAAGCATAATTGCCCGGGGATGTTCTCTCCAAGGAGAGGAAATTGCGCCTTCTGTACTACTTTTTCCTTTCAAATTTGCAAAATATGTTCACTACCCCATAAGCGCCGAATTGACAAGCGGTCTTTTGCATGGTAGGGTACAGATGCTTTGGTTTTTGCGTTGCAGCTAGTCCCTTATCCTATCTTAGTATGTAAGCGTTCTTCACTGAATCCCACTTCCAGACAGGTTAAACGTTCAAGACTGCGCCAAAAAGAGCAAATACTCTATAGTACAGGCACAGGCCTGTGAAGGATGCTTTGAATGGCAAAGAAAATCTATGTTGGTAACATGAGTTACAACACCAGCGAAGAAGAGCTTCGCGACCTGTTCGCACAGTACGGTACCGTGCTGAGTGCAAACATCATCATTGACCGCGAAACCCGCCGCCCCAAGGGCTTCGGCTTCGTAGAGATGGAAGACGATTCCGCTGCTATCGCTGCAATCAGCCAGCTTGACGGCCAGGACTTTGGTGGTCGCAACCTTCGTGTCAACGAAGCTATCGCCAAGCCCCGCCCGACCTACAACCGCTACTAAGAGCGCTTGATTGAGCAACCAGGGAACCTTTCGGGGTTCCCTTTTTTTGGGCTCATGTTCTCTGATTCACCTCATCCAGTTGCGTTAGGAAAGCCTGCTCATTCACAGCAGGAGAGAAAAGGTATCCCTGATACTCATCACACCCAATCTCAGTCAGGAACGCAAGCTGCTGCTCGTCTTCCACCCCTTCCGCCAATACGACAGCCCCGACTTCCTTTGCCAGCAGGAGCACTGTCTTGTAGATGGTGATGGATTCGCTTTCAGGATATCTGCTGATGAAAGACCGGTCGATCTTGATTTTGTCAGCCGATAGCTCCAAGAGATACGAGAGGGAGGAGAAGCCGGTACCAAAATCATCGATGGCAATGGCAATGCCTTGGGCATGCAACTTTTCCAAGATGGAGTTAGTATTCACAAAGCTCTCCACTGCAGTGTGCTCGGTAAGCTCAACAGAGAGCATATCGTCAGGGATGTGGTACTGTCTGAGCAAGGCGCCCAACTGGTCGATGAGTGCGGGATTGGACAACTCTTCTGCACTGAGGTTCAGCGCAAGGGAGAATGAGGGGCAGAGGTTTTCGAGGGTTTTCCTGTTTCGATGCAGGAACTCTATCGATTCGGTGATCACAAACCGACCCAGTTGATCCAGTCGTCCTTGATCCTTGAGCATCGGCAGGAACTCATCCGGCCGGATGGAACCAAGCTCAGGATGGTTCCACCTGATCAAGGCCTCGGCGCCAATGATTTTTGCTGAAGCAACAGAGACTTGTGCTTGGTAATGGAGAGACAGCTGATCAGTCTTGAACACTCCTTCCAGGGCCTCACGGATGGCATTCTGCCTTTGGAATTGGGATCGCACCTCTTCACTGCAGAAGAGTAAAGGCCCATTCTTTCTACTCTCGATCATGGTACTGGCAAGCGCTGCATCCGAAAGCAAGGCAAACACTGAGGTAGAAGTGGAAGGCTTGAAGGAAACCCCACAGCCTAGGCGCACCGGGAGGCTCCCAGAATGAAAGGGATAGGGTCCTGACAGGTTTACAAGGATGGATTTCATCCGCTTCCCAAATGCCTCTGAGGGACCCTCATGTTCCATGAAAAGCACATAGTAGTCTAAAGAGAAACAGTAGACTGGAAAACGACTTCCGATCAGGTTGGCCAAGGTTGATGCAAAATTGGAAGAGAAAAGCACCCGTTCGGTCTGACTCAAACGCGTCTCCACTTCCCTCGTGTTCTCAAGATGGAAACAAAGGCAGGCAACCATCTGGTCTTCGGGAAATGAGGGAAGAATTGTGGCATGGAATTGGTGTGGAAGCGTTGCTTCACCATTTCGCAAGGAAGTCAGGCGGGCGGGAGTCCATTTCGAATTCTCGTAGATTTCAATGGTATGCTCCACCCGGGAACGTCTGTCAGTTATGGTGGTGATGGAAAGGTGGGTGAGAAACCTCTGTCCGGAGTGATGCAATACCCATGCAGGATTTGCAACCGTATCACCATGTGAAGAAGAAATCGGGTTCGCCTCATTGCGCATCCTTGGGGATGTCTTTCCTATCAGATACTCCTGCGAATAACCGGACAACTCTTCGAAGGCTTTGTTGCAAAACGTGATGCTTCCCTCGGCATTGCATACCACAATGCCGTTGTTTGCATACCCTGCTATCAGGGAACTGATGCGCATCTGCTGCTTATCCCCTGCCCTGAGTTGCTGAAAAACCACCAGTGCTGTACCAAGAGCCAGAATGAGAAACGCCAATCCGTACTTGATCAAAGGATTGTCCAGCCAGAAGTTATCAGCAAGATCGGGAAGTTGGCTCTCCTCGAAGTAACTGACCAGTGTCCACAATCTCACCGGTCCCGGAGACCAGGACAGACGCTCACTGGTCTTGGGGTATACCGCCTGAAAGGTATAGGTAACCTCATCCACAGATCTGCTCCCTTGCGTTGTCTCGATGAAGAGCTTTCTCAATGCAGGAACGTCTGAGAAAAGATTCCTTTCATCCGCATACACATCGGGACACTTTGCATCCCCGGTAAGCACGACCTCCCCATCGGTATCGATGAGCAGGAAGTTGAGATCTTTTTGAAGTGAAGATTGATAGGCGGAGAGGAAGGAAAACAAGTAACAGGCATCAAAATCAATGGCGACCACGCCCAGGAATTTCGAACCTTGGTATGCTGGCAACGCAAGGGTAATGATAGTCCTCTCCTGGTCATTCTCATCGGTTTCCACGGAAACCCCGGAAATATGGAGCACACGAGGGGCAAGAAAGCGGGTGTAGCGGAACAGCTCGCTGCGCCCAAGGTCTTCCAATTCCTGCCTCTCCGCAAGAGTGATGTAGTTCCCAGCCCTTCTGTCGACCTGCACCAATTCACGTCCGTCAGCACCAATGAACCGCTGACTGAGAATGTACTCTTTCTGGGTGGTGATGCGGACAAACAGCCGTGCCACGTCGAGCAGGGATTGCTCATCCACATTCTGGGTGTAGGAGGAAAACTCATTGGAATTATACACAACCAGAAGATCGGAAACAAACTGGGAAAAGGCCGACTCAATCTGATTGCCGATGATCAGCACACCCCGTTGCTGTTCTGCCTGCAGACGGAGAGAAGCCTGGCTGGAAACAGACCGTTCGTATGAGGAGAACAAGAACAAACTGATTGCCACAAAGGGAATCACCAAGAACAAGACATTACGGAAGATTCGTGAGTAGAGCTTGCCTTGTAGGGCCATAACAACTCCCTTTTTCCAAATCAAAACCCATCATCTTGCCTCAGCATACCACAGCCCTGAGCGCAACAAAAGCGGTATTCTCACCCAGAGGAAAGCATTTTTTCTTTCAGTGCAACGTAATGCCAACTTGTGACGTACCAACCGATACAGATTTTCGCCCGATTTTACATCCCAAGGGCTTCTTGCCATCGCTTGCGCTTTTCCGCATAGGGAAGCGTATAGGCTGGGGAGGTGGAAGGAAGAATGCAAACCTGCAGTCCCGGGATTTCCTGCGCAATCAGCTTGCGATGGAGCAGGTGTGCCTTCTGTCCATTGAAGAGCACTCGGTCAATCCGGTCATGCTCAGCAAGAAAGGATTTGATATCATTGGGAACAGCCTGGGTATACGCAGCATCACTCGAGCCCTTCCGCTCGAACCTTGCAAGCACATCCCAAAGGGCGATGTCGTGGTTCAGCAGAAGATGGTATTTCTGTTCGTAGGTTTCGATGCTGCCCCCAAGAATTTCAGCCATGATCGGCCAGAACGCATTTTGTTCATGGCCGTAGTACTGTTGTTTCTGCAAGGATCGGACACTTGGGCCGGTACCCAGGATGAGTATCTTGCTTTGGGGGCTCTCGATTGGGGGAAAGCCGCTCAGCATTCCAGATATGCCTTGACGGCATCAGCACTTGCCATACCGTCCATGGCAGCACTGACGATGCCTCCTGCATACCCGCTTCCCTCACCACAGGGAAACAATCCGTCCAGCGTTGTATGCATGCGTGTCTCAGGATCACGCACGATTCTCACCGGGCTGCTGGTTCGGGTTTCCGCTGCCAGCAAAATTGCCTCATTGGTCAGGAAACGCGAAGCCTTTCTTCCAAATGCCTCGAAGCCGAGAGCCAACCGCTCTGAGAGGAACTGGGGGAGCACACGGTGCAAATCACTGTTGACGAGGCCGGGAATGTACGAGGTCTCAGGAAGATCCTTGGAAATACGATGATTCACAAAGTCCACCATTCGCTGGGCAGGTGCCTTGATGGTTTCCCCACTTGCACGATAACAGCGTCTTTCCAGAGCCTCCTGGAAACGCATCACCCCCAAAGCTCCTCCAAACTGATCCTGTTCAAGATCTTCCGGCTTGAGTTCGACTACCATACCGCTGTTGGCAAACTTACCTGCGCGGGCTGCACTGCTCATCCCGTTCACCACCTGCTGCCCATTCTCAGTGGCTGCCGCAATGACAAAACCTCCCGGGCACATACAGAACGAATAGACGCCGCGGCCTTTGACTTGCTCGGCAAAAGAATATTCAGCGGCTGGAAGGTAGAGACCCCGCCCTTCTTTCTGCTTGTATTGCATCTGGTCGATGAGATGTTGGGGATGCTCAAGGCGAACACCAATGGCCAAAGCCTTCGGCTCAAGCGCAATGTGCTCTGCATCAAGATATTCATAGATGTCACGGGCACTGTGGCCGGTGGCCAGGATGACCGGACCGTGGAACGTCTGACCTGTCTGGGTCACCACACCGACAAGCTTGGAGGATTTTCTCACGAAAGAAATGACCTTTGTCTTGAAGTGAACCTCACCACCGTGGGAGAGGATGGTGTTCCGGATCGCTTCCACGATGACTGGCAACCGGTCGCTGCCAAGGTGCGGATGGGCATCACTGAGAATATCCAGGGAAGCTCCGTGCTGACACAGCTGGTCGAGTACACTGTTCACATTGCCCCGTTTGGTTGCCCTGGTATAGAGCTTGCCATCACTGAAGGCTCCAGCCCCCCCTTCACCATAGCTGTAATTGCTTTCAGAATTGACCTTGCCGGTCTTCATCAATGAGGCAATATCCTTCTTTCTCTGATGAACATCCACCCCACGCTCCAGCACGATGGGCTTCAGGCCCAGCTCCAGCAACCGAAGGGCCGCAAACAGTCCGGCAGGACCCGCTCCAACCACGATCACCGCTTTGGAGTTGTCCACCATCTTGTAGGTTGTTGGCTGGAAGGCTTGCTCCTCCTCACCAGAAAGACGGACCACCAGGTCAACTACGACAGGGGAACGCCTGGCATCGATGCTGCGCCGGATGACTCGGCTCGATGCAATGTCGGAAAGGGAAAGGCCAGCCTTTGCGGCTGCTTTCGTACGAATGAGGGAGGTATCGGCTGCTTCTTCTGCAGAGAGCCGGATGTTGATGTCTTTTTGCATTGTTTCATTCTACCTGCCCAAGTGGCAGACGGTCAATGAAGCAGGCTTCATACCAACTTCATATTGCTCCCTACACAGTACATCATCCCTTGAGCAAGACCACATCCTCACCGTGCTAGGTTGATGACACAAACGAAACCAACCGAACCAGGAGTCCAACATGAACCATCGTTCAGTCAGCCTGTTATTGCTGATGTGCATCCTCTCCCCGCTGGGAGCGCAAAGCATGAGTCTTGCAGATGCCATCAAACAGGCCAAAGCGTACAACACTGATGCGCAGAATGCTGCCATCACCCTCTCCCAAAAGCTCAATGAAGCACAGATCAATGAGTATTTGCCTTCCATACGACTTTCTGCAGGAGCAACTGCGCAAGCAAGCTTGCTCGATGCGAGCTACAGCGCCAATATCTCCCCCACCGCGACGCTCTCCTTCTCACTCTCCAGCGCCAACCGCTATACGGATGAGCAGCAGAGTCTGTCCGCACAATCGGCGCAATCCAGCTATGCCTCTACCATGCAACAGATTGAGCTTGCTGTTACCACAGCCTATTGGAATGTTGTAGCCGCCGAGCTCTCATTGCAAATGCAGCAACTCGAAGTTGCACAAAAGCAAGAGGCGCTGGAACGGGTCCGTTCCGAATATGAGGGGGGAGAGACTACCACGCTCGCAGTAAGCCAAGCCGAACTCTCACTTGCAGATGCAAAGCTGGGCAAAGGCAGTCGCGAGCGGAACCTGCAGGAAGCGAAAGACCAGCTGTCACTCCTCACCGGAGCAACAGTGGAAGGCAAGCTCGATGATTTGCTTCCGATTGGAGAACTGGAAAGCCTTGATGCACTGCTTGCGCTCGCCTCCTCAACAACAACCATCAAGAAATCGGAACTTGCGCTAGAACAGGCGAAGCTTGCCTATCTTGAAGCCCAGGCAAGCTCAGCATCACCGATATTGTCTCTGGACGCTTCCACTTCCTTTGCTGCAAACCTATCAACAACAGCTTCCACGCTGCGGGATGCAACAACCGTCGGGGTTACCATCTCGATTCCTGTCGACGCATACCTGAAAAACTCAAAAGCCAACATAACCTTGAAGAATCTTGATTCAGACATCGAAGTTGCCGAGAACACGCTTGAGGCAGGCAAAAAAACCTTGGCCTCATCCATAACCAGTGCCTATCGAAGCATCGAGGAGGCAAAGAAGACCATCGACTATCTTGGTGACTATGAGCTTTTGGCACAGCAGTCGGCAGACCTATCCCAACGTGCTTACGATGCGGGAGAAATCTCATATCGGGAGCTGGCTGAGAGCCAGAAGAGTCTTTCCCAAGCCCACCTCTCCCTGCTTGCCGAACAGGTAAACCACACACTTCTCATCCACGAGCTTGCCCATCTTCTGCAAGTACCTACCACCACCCTCTACAAGGAGTCCTGACATGGAAACAAAATCCCTCTTCGATCGTATCATCACCCTCATCCTGCTTACGCTCTGCATCGCTCTTGCAGCAGTCATTGCCATTCGTTTCACTTCGCAGGAATCCACTCAGGCAGGAGGCATGCCGCCTGCATCTGAGCAGGCAAGGATGCAGAATCAGATCAATGTATCGACGATCCAGGTACAACGGGATACCTTTGCAAAAACAACCGTCCTTGGTGCTGAATTGACCGGCAGCATGGATGAGGTGCAGATAAGCAGCACAGTGGCCGGCAAGGTCGTAACCTTGCCTCTCTCCCAGGGAGACCCGATACAGGTTGGTGATGTGATTGCGGTAATCGATCCCTCAACAGCCGGCAGCACCTACAAGAGCACCTCCATCACCAGTGCACTCACAGGCGTTGTCTCCGAGGTTCACACCTATGTCGGAGAACGGGTTTCCCAAGGCCAAGCCCTCATCAACATTGAAGGTGGTGGGGAGTTGCTCATCAAAGCCCAGATCAGCGAACGTTTCCTCTCCAGTCTCAAAGTCGGGCTGGGCGCAACCTTCACCACCAGTGCTTGGCCCGATGAGCCTTTTGAGGCCATCCTGACTGACATCAGTGCATCGGTGAATCCCACCAATCGCACGGTGGAGGTGACGCTCAAGCCCTCCCAGGTTGACTCCCGGCTTAGGGAAGGAATGTTTGTCAGCCTCAGTCTTGTCACAGAGCTGCAAGAACAGGTGATTGCCATACCTACCGAGGCCATCACCACGTACCTTGGTGAAAGTGTCGTCTATGTCGTTGAGGATGGGGTGGCCAAGAGAAAGGCAATCGTCACCGGTTCTTCTGATGACAGCAGGAGTGTCATCCTAGAAGGGTTGGAAGGCGGGGAGCTCCTGATCACTGCCGGTTCGGTGACCGAAGGCAGTCTCGTCAACATCATCAAGGAGTCTGTATGAAACTGAGTGAACTCTCTGTCCGCAGGCCGGTTCTGATCACCATGGTCTATGTACTGCTCTTGGTCATTGCCTCCTTGTTTGTGCAAAATCTCGATATTGCACTCTATCCCTCGGTCGGCATGCCGGTGATATCGGTAATGGTATCAGTAGAGGATGCCGGACCGGAGGAAGTGGAAATGCAGGTAACCAAGGTTTTGGAGAACTCTCTCAGCTCCTTGGAAAATCTCTCCTCCATCACCAGCCAATCTTCGCAATCCAGTTCCATGGTCATGCTGGAGTTTGCTTATGGTACCGATCTTGACGAGGCAAGTGACTCCATCACCACACTGATAAGTCGCATCTCCCGGGAGTTGCCCAGTTGGGCAGGAACGCCTTCGGTCATGCGCTTTGATGCCTCCGGGTCCTCCTCATTCATGCGCCTGATCGTCAACGGCCTGAACGACGAGGACGTCCTCAAGCAGGTTGCAGAAGATACCATCTCCCCACTGTTGCTGCGCATCGACGGGGTGAGCCAGGTTGAGGTGAGAGGCAGTGCAGATACGCAGGTGGCAGTAAGGGTGGATCCCATTCGCTTGGAAGGATACAACTTGACGCTGGGAGAAGTGAAGAATGCCCTCGCTGCGCGCAACACCCAAGGGAAAGTGGGTTCCATCACGCAGAACCTCATCAGCTATTCGGTTACCCTCGATGAGCGCTACGAATCACTGGATGCAATCAGAAATACGGTCATTACCACCATCGAAGGGGCAAACATCACCATCGATGATGTGGCGACGGTGGAAATGAAAAGTACCACCAGCTTCCGTGAGCAGTACTTGGACGGCTCTCCTGTGGTCTCTCTTTCGCTTACCAACGAGTCGGACAGCAATGCTTCAACGGTTGCGAAAGCCGTCAAACAGAATCTTGCATCAATCCAGGATGAACTTCCCGAGGGGGTGATCCTTTCCTTGCAACAAGACTCCACAACCATGATCAGTTCAACCATGCAAGAGGTGTACAAAAGCGCATTGCAGGGGGTACTGCTGGCCGCGCTGGTCATCTTCCTGTTTCTGCGCAACCTCAAGGCGACCTTGGTCATCTCCCTTTCCATGCCGATTTCCATCCTCTTCACCCTGATGGCTATGTCCTTCTTTGACATCTCCATCAACAGTATGAGCATGAGTGGTCTCATTCTTGGCATCGGCATGATCGTGGACGCCTCGATCATCATCCTTGAGAACACCTACAAATATCGGGAGAAGAACCATGGCAGTGCTGCCTCAGCCATCCTGGGAAGCAAGAACATGAGCACCGCCATTGTGGCCTCCACCCTTACCACCATCTGCGTCTTCATCCCCCTGCTCATCTATAAGAATCAGCTGGAGATGGTCGGTATCATGTTCCAGGACCTCATCATCACCGTCTGCATCGCTCTCATCTCCTCTCTCTTTGTTGCAGTCACGCTTGTACCCGCACTCAGTGGGAGCATTCTCAGGCTCGACACCAGGGTTCAGAGACCACTGAGGTGGGGTGTGCTGAGACAGCTGGACAGTTTGTACTGCAAAGCTGAGACTGCATTGGAAAACGCGTACGCTTCCTCCTTGGAGTATGTGCTCAAGCATCGCTTGCTGGTGATTGTCCTGCTTGTTCTCCTTTTGGTATTCAGCACCCAGTACTTTGGAGGGATCGGGATGAACCTCACCCCACAGATGGCTACCGATGACAGCATCAGCATCTCCCTGACCATGCCCAGCGGCTATACCAAGGAGGCAACCAAGGATGAACTGTTCAGGGTTCAGCGAGGATTGCTGGAAGAACTCAGCGCCGATGCCTACACACAGATCATGGTTGAGGTGGGTAGTGGCAATACCGGTTCGATTGAGATCAGCTTGCCGGATATCACTGAGCAGGTGTACTCAACAACCGAACTGAAAGCAACCATCTCTCCCCTTCTTGAACAAAATCCACGTGCAACGTGGACCTATGGGGGAGGAAGGGGCCCGATGAACAGCTCCCCGATCAATATCAGTGTCAGTGCAACCGATACGGCGCTGATCACGGAAACGGCAAACCAGATTGCAACCATCATTTCCTCATCAGTACCTTCGGCGACCAATGTTGCCACAGATTTGGAAAACGGTTCTCCCAAAATTCTCGTCGACATTGATGAACAGAAGGCACAAGACCTCGGATTGACAATGAGTGACATCTACTCCACTGTGAGCATTGCTCTTTCAGGGAGCACTGCCTCCACAATCTCAACCTTCAGCAGTGAACAGACCTACGATCTTGTTGTGGCAATGGATGATGCAAACTATACAAGCATCAATGACCTGGGAAGTCTTCTGCTCAAGACCAACTCATCGACGATACGGCTTGGAAGCATTGCAAGCTTCTCCACCAGCACCGCCCCGGCTTCCATCACCAGGGAGGACAAAGTGCGGGTGAACCATGTGACAGCAAGTCTTGCGGATGGGTATTCAGCCAACCAGGTGCAGGAACAGGTGCAGCAAGCGCTTGACGCCCAGCTCCTGATTCCTGAGGGCGTGGAGGTATCTCTTGGAGGAGACATGCAACAGATGACCTCCTATGGCCCTACCCTGATACTCATCATCGTGCTTGCCCTTTTGCTTGTGTACGCTGTGATGGCCGCGCAGTTTGAATCACTGGTAGATCCTTTCATCATCTTTGCAACCATCCCGATGCTTCTGATCGGAGTGGTGGGTATTCATCTGGTCATGAACCAGAGCTTCACCCTCTTCTCCATCGTCGGCATCGTGGCCCTGATCGGGGTGGTCGTGAACAATGGTATTGTGCTCATCGACTCGATCAATCAATTGGTTGCCCAGAAAGTACGTGTGCATGAAGCATGTCTCACCGCTGCAAGGACCCGTCTCAGGCCGATTCTCATGACCACCCTGACTACGATTCTGGGCTTGATACCCCTCGCCTTCTTTCCAGGGGAAGGTTCGGAGATGATGCAACCGATTGCCCTTACGTTCATCGGTGGGCTTGCCACCGGTTCCCTGCTCACGCTCTTTCTCTCTCCGACCTTGTATACACTGCTGAACAAGCGTCGTGAGAAACGTTATTTTGCTGCTGACAGCCTCGCCAACCAGCTGGCGCTGTTTGACCAGGAAGGCAGATAGATCTCTTCACAGACGTTCTCTCCAAACGTACTTGGGCATGGGCTTCGGTTCATGCCCTTTCATTGTTTACGAAACCAGACTCACTGTACTTTATGGACTCAACAGTACATATATTGGATAGAAATCTTAAGGAAGGGACAGCAATGGCAACAAAATCATTTTCTCGCAACAGCACCGTAAGCAGGAGAACTGCTACCACGTTGTTGAAGCTCTCCTTGAAGTGATACTCGATCCAGAGTGAACGTCGATTTGCAGCTAAGGCTAAAGCTAGTAAGTGCATATCAGATTTTGAAGAGGAAATGGGGTTCAATTGTCTACAGGTCTGATTAATGCTCCCATCTTGGCCAATTGAAGAA
>Ga0172378_10003578_pt1 | contig 14605 bp, 13 predicted proteins | sample GrowelOW332metaG_FD_119755 | JGI IMG/M metagenome (GOLD analysis project Ga0172378, IMG submission 119755) | Groundwater microbial communities from an aquifer near a municipal landfill in Southern Ontario, Canada - Pumphouse #3_1 metaG | ecosystem: Environmental > Aquatic > Deep subsurface >... | reverse complement strand
TAGTGCTTGATTTTCCCTTTCTTTAAATCTGATTTATTAAGATCTATACAAAAAAGTCCCACTCCTGTTCCAATCCACAATCGTCTCTGTTTGTCTATAAACAGAGCATACATATTAATTATTTTACCTAATGAAGAATTCTCCAGTACAGAAACAAATCTGTTTGTTTTATAATCAAAATAATTCAGTCCTTTATTTGTACTGACCCACAACACATTATTAGGTTTATCTTCAACTATAGCCGAAACAAAGTTACTTCGAATCGACTTAAAATCATTGTTTGCATAGTAATGTTCAAATGACAAAGGGGTTTGTTGCCTGTCTTTTAATCTGTTAAGCCCGTTTCCCCATGTAGCAAACCACATGCTTTTTTTAGAATCTTCTAAAATATAACTGACTGTATTGTGGCTTATTGAAGTAGGTATGCGAGGGTTATTTTCAAAGTGATCAAATCCTTTTCCATCTTTTGTTAGTCTATTTAATCCCCCTTCTACAACGCCTACCCACAAGGTTCCCTGAGAATCCTGATAAATGGCATTGATAGGATTTAAAGATAAGCTTTTAGAATCCTCTGAATCATTCTTATAAGATTTGATAAAAATACATTTCTTCACAAACTTATTAATTCCTCCTTTTTCTGTTCCTATCCATATAATACCACTCTCATCAATAAAAAGACTATTAACAAAATTGTTATTCAATAAATTCTTGTTGGTATGATTAGTAACTCTTAGAAAAGTGTTTTTTCGTGAATCATAAATAGAGAGTCCTCCTAAGGTACCGATCCAAAGATTTCCATCAGAATCCTTTCTCAAATCCATTATATAATTTTGAACCAAGGAATTCTTATCTTCAATATTATAATAATATTCTGCTAACTTATCATTTTTCACATTATAATCAAATAGTCCTCCCACCGTTCCAATCCATAGATGATTTTTATCAGACAAGAAACTAGTAATAGGAAATACTATTTTATTTTTTATTTTTCCGGGGGCCTCATTAATCTGAAAAATCTGGTTTCTATACACTAATTGTTTGATTGTACCATCATCACTGCCCACCCATATTTTATTATCAGACATTTGGGATAAAGCCTTTATATTTTGTTCTTTAATACCAATATCTATTTTATTAACTGATTTTATTCCACCATCTTGCATAAATGAAATGACAAATAATCCTTTGGTTGTTCCAAACCAAATGTTGCCCATTTTATCTTTCATTATACATCCAATATGGCTCTTAAAAAGAGGATTATCACTCGTAGTTCCTCTAGGCAAAAGGGTTATGCTTCCCGTTTTCAAGTTTATCACATTAACACCACTTTCAGTTCCGATCCAAAGCCTTTTAAAATTATCTTCAGCCACACTAGTGATATAATTACTTATCATTGGATTGACTACAGAACGAACATTATAGTGTTTAAACTCATATCCATCATAGCGATCTAAACCATTCCATGTACAAAACCACATAAATCCATTACTGTCTTTATAAATATAATCAATGGTATTTTGTGCTAAGCCATCGTCTATCGTTAAAAAAGAGGTACGATAAGAAGAAAGATCTATATTTGTCGCACGAAGATATATCGGCGTAAAAAATACGCAGAGAAAGAGCAAGTATATTTTTATATGTTTATCAATCATAGAACTATCAAGGTTTAGAGCTAATAAAAAATTATAAATATGTCTCAAATATAATTCTTTATTAGTAACAGGCATGCCAATGCAACCTGCCTTTTTTATTTAATTTTCAAAAGTAACAGATTTAGAAATTTTGTAAGTGGACAAATGTTCTCAAAAAGTGGATAAAATGCATTTTTATCTTTTTTCATGTAGTTTTTTTAAAGGAATCAGGCTTGTCTGTAAATATTATTACAAACAAGCCTGAAAATTCAACTAACCAAATAAAAAGCAAACCTAATTCTTTGGCAAAATTTACATCTTATTTTTATTTGATACGTTTTCCCCAAACAGAAAATCCATATTTATCCAATCCGGTAAATAAAATAGTTCGTTTTTGATTCTCCCAATCCTGACCAATGAACAAGGTCAAATCACTGACTTCCTCATCTCCCACTTTAAAAGAGAGTTTGTTTACTCCTGAAAGGCTCCAGGCTCCATTTTGTTCACCAACCATTTTACCATCATTTGTAAAAGTATATTTTAAAGAAATATTAACTTCATCTTCTTTTAATTCAGACTCTCCCCATAATATTTGTCCGGCCCAAAGCTTACGTTCATATTTACTATCTCTTATTAAAATAATCTCCCAGTCACCAACTAAATCATTGGAAGTAAACTGAAATGAATTTTGAGATCCGGCATATCGTTCCGGTGAAGCTACCGGCCACCCATCCTCTGTCCAGAAAAGCTCGCGAACATTTAAAACCATCAGTTGATTTTCGGGAGCCAAACGTGCCTGGTGAAACATAAAATAATGATTGCCATCACGTAGGACACCACAATGTCCTGTACCAGCCCATCCCGAGTGATTTTGAAATCTATAAGGGTGAGTAATAATTGGGTATTTATCGCTCTCCTGACTAAGATTTATACCAAATTTATCAAAATAAGGACCCTCTGGTTTATCGGAACGGCCAACACGAACATTATAGGTAGTCATTAAAGGATCATAAGAAACAAAAAGGTAATACTTTTTTTCCTGTGGATTATAAATTACTTCCGGAGCCTCTATGTTGTTCTTCATTCCATTAAAACGCCGGGCAACATTATGCCCAAAATCTTCTTTTTTCATAGTAAAGCCTGTCTCCGGATTAAGCTGTACACAATAAATACCTCCAAAGTAAGACCCATAAATCATCCATTGTTCTCCATTATCCGGATTAGTTACTACCGTTGGATCAATGGCATTCATTGGTGAATGAGAGGTTGTTTTTATTACAGGACCTTTTTGAATCCATGGCCCTTCCGGTGAATTTGATTCGGCCATGCCCAGATAAGAGATTGATTTTCCAAAAGCTGATACGCAATAATAGAGCCGAAATACATTTCCATATCTTACAATATATGGAGCCCAGATATTTGTACCCCCTTTATTGTTATTATTCTTATGAATATGCTCTACTGCTGCAACTGGTATCTCGGGGAATGCCCAACCTACAAAGTCCCAATGAACTAAATCCTTTGACTTACGAACCTGAATATATCCGATATTTATATTTTTTTCTTTTGCCTTTATCCTGTTTTCTCTAAAAATAGCATCAGTAGAATACATATAATATGTATCACCAACTTTCAAGCAGTAAGGATCATGTACATTATAAGTTCCCCATAACTTATAATTTTCCATACTGGAAATTGAAGTATAATCATCAGGCCAGGGATTAGGATTATCGCTTATTTTAAAAGAGACATTTTGTGCCTTACAAGGTATAAAAAAGATCAAAGGAATCAAGAGTATTCCCAATAAGCAAAATTGTATTTTATGTTTTTCCATAAGTAATGATATGTTGTTTTTGATATTTGTAGATTTAACATATTTTCTACCATGCAAAGATCTTTTTTAATGCAGATTTAGAAGTGGACAAATGTATTTAAATAGTGGATAAAAGAAAAAAAGGAGAACCTTAAATAAAGATTCTCCTTTTACACAATTCTATTTATTGATTTTCATTCAACTTTTTCTGTTTCTTTAAAATCTAAAATGCCATTTGATACTAAAATATTATACCAAGCAATTAATTTCTTAATGTCTGTTATATAAACTCTTTCACGATCAAAATCGGGCAATATTTCTGCAAAATATTTACGAAGTTCATCTGCTGTGACCTTTTTAATATTAATAGATGCCAATTCTCCGTTTTCTTTCTCTTTAAGAGAAGTAAGAACCTCTTTTAAAGGAACCTCAGCATCATTTGTATACATTGCAATATCAGCTAAAGAAATTACCTTTTCATTGCCATAGGCTGGAAAACGTTTTTTGTCTTCAGAGATTGATTCAACGATCAGCATATTTTTTCCCTGAGAAATTAACTTATACAAACCCGGTTTGCCCGAGATGGAAAGAATAGTCTTTAACATAGTGAAATTATATAATTATAGTTTGTCTGACAAAAGTAACATTCAGTAATGAAAATAGCAACGCTATTAGAATAAAAAATCGTTGTTTAAACAAATATTAGGAATAATTTTATAGCTGAAGTTGCTTTATAAGTGCTGTAATTTGAGGAATCAGCAGACACTCATCGTCATTATTAATAATAAACTTTGCGTATTCTTTCTTTTTTTCATTGTCCATCTGGCTTTTTATTCGGCTCATCACTAATTCTTTAGAAGATGAGTCCCTTTTTATTACACGATTAAGGCGTACTTCGAGTGGAGCATCAACCATAACCAAATAGTCAATTTCAGAGATAAAACCAGCTTCTACAAGTATTGCAGACTCCATAGCCACTATATCATTTGAATTGTGGGCTACAAACCAATTTCTTAAATCAGCTCTGACTTGTGGATGAATAATTTCATTTACTTTAGCCGCTTGTAGAGGATCATTAAAAATAAATGACGCAAGTAATGATTTGTTTAACTTCCCATTCTGATAAATATCTTTCCCATAGAGAGATCGCAGTTGATCTATTATAAATATATCAGATTCTGTAAGACGCTTTGATTCATCATCAGCTATGTAAACGGGAATCCCCATCACTTGGAGTAAATGAGAAACAACAGACTTACCACTTCCGATTCCACCGGTTATGCCTAATTTAATAACCATAAGCTGCAACTTGTTCTATTAAAAAATCAACCTGATCAGGAACTATGCGTACATGGTTAACACCTGCAGGAAGTGATTTGATTTTTATTTTATACTTATCCGATCCATTTTTCAATAATTCTTCGTAAGATACATTTAGAATAAAATCATCTGCTGAAATCGATTTAAAACGAGCCAATCCCACTTGAAAAATGACTTTCACTTTTGAAGGAAATGTACGTAACATTTTATCGGGAGGAAAATTAACGCCTTTCAATGGAACAAAGACTGTCTTTTCAGTCACAACATCAACAGGAAATCTAACATCAACAGTATTAGGTACAAACTTGGCTCCTTTAATTTTATATATTGAAGCACGCAACCTTACAGTATCTGTAACATCATTTAGATTAATGCTTTGAGTATATGCAGCTGTTATTGTGTCGAGTATTTTACTAGGCGCATAAACCAATACGTAGCTTGGCGAATAAAGTGTGTCTGATATATAATACTGGCGACCAACAATAATATTCCCTCGAAGTTTAACCGGCACACGTTTAAATTTTCCTATTGAATATATGTAATCCAAGTTATCAGGTTTGACATTTATCAGCTTCGAAGAAACACTAAGTTGATTTAATATTTTTTTTTCAAATTCGTTCCGGTAAATAATCACATGGCTGCCTCTGTTTTTATATTCGGCAAAGTCGAGTGTTATAGGAATAAAACTCTTTCCCAGCATATAATTCAATAAAACAGTTCCTTTATCTTTTATAGTGACCTTTATTTCAGTTACAGGATCTGAAGTAACAACAACATCAGCCGGAATGTTTTTTAATTTAACCGGAATAGATAATTCTGTTTCAAAATTATTCTTTAATGTCTGAAGTAACCAAAAACTTGTAGAAATCATAAAAAAAAACAAGAAGATTAGGCATTCTCTGCTTTTCTCATTAAGCATAAGATTCCTAATCTTCCGTATAAGTCTTAAATAATAAAATTTTATGCCCCTTGAACTGAACATATACTTTTGTTTCTATTTAGATGCATCTTTACTTTGATTAGCATCAGGAGCACTAGCAAAAACAGAATTTTTGTCAATCTTAATTTTTACGTTTTCTGCAATTTCAAGAATAACAGAATCTTCTTTAACTTCCTTTATTTTACCATGAATACCGCCGGCAGTAATTATCTTCTGACCAACTTCAAGAGTTTTACGAAAGTTTGCAATTTCTTTCTGCTTTTTGTTCTGCGGACGAATCATAAAGAAATACATAATAGCAAAAATAGCTATCATCATAATCCAGAAATAAGAGCCATCTCCTCCCATTCCACCTAGGCCTTGTAATAAAACAGTAAGTAAATTCATAGAATTATTATTTTAGTTGTCAAATTTATATAAAACAAAGATATTAGTTTTTCGTTAACTTTCCTTCTTTTTTCAATTGATTAACTATTCCATCAAGTGTTCCATTTATAAAACCACCACTTTTCAGCGTACTATACAATTTAGCAAGTTCAACATATTCGTTTAACGAAACTTTAATAGGGATATTAGGAAAGCTCAATAGCTCAGCAAGTGCTATCTGCATAATAATCACATCCATAAGAGCAACTCTATCCAAATCCCAGTTTTTAGTATTTTCACTAATTAAATGACGATAATAATCTGCATTCAAAATTGAACGGCGGAACAATCTACGAGCAAATTCCTGATCTTCATCATCTTTAAATTCGGGTAAAAGAGGTTGATCTGCACCTTTCTTTTCATCAAAACGTTTAATTGTTTTAAGAACAAACGTGTCAACAATCTCTTTATCATTATTCCAGTATAGACTTTGATCTTCAAGGATTTGGTCTAGCGATTCATTATTAAAAATAATCGCTTTATATATTTTTCTCCAAAAATCCCGATCTTCCTGATAAGAAGATTCCTCTGATACCATATATTCTTTATAAATATCAGAATCAGTAATTTTTTCAAATAGTTCTTTTATAAATTCCTGTTCATTTGCCCAAGTCTTCTTCTGATTGGCTACAAACTCCGAAAGTTGCTTATTTACTTCCAATTGTGCTATAAATCTATTTTCAGCGAATTTCATGTTTGGAGAAAGTTCTTCCTTAGTTGGAATGTGCTTACCTTTTCCAGTTTCAATTCGTTTCTGTGCATAGCTTGTTAGCTCAATCATGAGCAATAGCAAATAATTATAAAGGTCATAAGCTTTAGCAAGGCTAAAGAACAACTCTTTTTCCGCTGAATCTAAATTTTTACTTCCGTTTTGATAGTAGGCATATACTATTTGAACAATCTTAAGACGAATAAGAACTCTGTTAATCATAACTTTTAATCAATACATTTATAACGAGCTGCAAAAGTAGGCATTTTAATGACTTTCTACAAATAAAATACATTTTTTAATGCGTAATATCTCTATTCTGACCTAAAAAGAAAGTTTCTCAAGAACTTTATGTGTTTTTCTTTTGGCGGTTTAAAAAAAATACTCAATTTTGGAGCCTATTTTAAACAGAGACCTAAAAGATGGAAGATTTCAAAAAGAAAAGTGCTGTGGATATGAGCGACAAGGAGATTGTATTCTCTAAAGCAATCAAAGCTGGTAAACGTATCTATTATTTAGATGTAAAAAAGAACCGCAAAGACGAAATGTTTCTGGCAATAACTGAGAGTAAAAAAGTATTTTCAGGAGAAGGAGATGATTCTCAGGTTAGTTTTGAAAAGCACAAAATATTCTTATACAAGGAAGATTTTGAGAAGTTTATGCATGGATTGAATCAGGCCATTGCATTTATTAATGAAAAAGAGAATCCGCTGACAGAAACAGAGATTGACGAGCTAATTCCTGACGAAGAGATTAATTATAAAGACGATTCGACCGATAATCTTTCAGAAGAAATCAAGATTGATATTGATTTTGAATAGATAAAGACATAGAATACAGATAATATTAAGGTTGATACTTTGTTTTATCAAAAAGAAAGCGTAATTTTGCAGCGCTTTTGACACATCGTGTGATATACCACATCGTGTGATGGTGAGTTAAGCAAGAAATAACTTAATTTAGAGTAACACAAAATTTTAAAAGAAAATGAAAACAATTGAAATCAAAGGAACTATCAGAAATGAGTTCGGAAAAAAAGGTTCAAATGCTATTCGCAAAAACAATTTAGTACCTTGCGTTCTTTACGGACAAGGTGAAAACGTGCACTTTACCGTAACTAACGAGTCACTTCGTAATCTGGTATACACACCCAATATTTATATTGTAAACTTAGAAGTAGAGGGAAAGAAAACCAAAGCTATCTTGAAAGACATTCAATTTCACGCTGTAAAAGATACAATTCTTCACGTGGATTTTTACGAAATCAATGATGCTAAACCTATCGTAATGGAAGTACCTGTTGTTCTTGAAGGACTTGCTGAAGGTGTTAAAGCCGGTGGTAAATTGACACTTCAGCTACGCAAGATTAAAGTGAAAGCTTTTTTCAATATTATTCCTGAAAAGCTTACTATTAATGTATCAAAGTTAGGTCTTGGAAAAACAATAAAAGTTGGAGAACTTTCATTTGAAGGACTTGAATTATTGACAGCTAAAGAAGCTGTGGTTTGCGCAGTTAAATTAACTCGTGTTGCAAGAGGTCTTGCAGCTGCTAACGCATAATAATATAAGTTCATAACATATTGAATGAAATACTTGATTGTCGGATTGGGTAATATTGGAGAAGAATACCAAGACACCCGTCACAACATAGGATTTAATGTATTGGACGCCTTTGCAAAGGCGTCCAATCTTGTTTTTACCGATGGACGATATGGTGCCACTACCACTTTGTCTATTAAGGGACGTTCGCTCATTTTGCTTAAGCCATCCACCTACATGAATCTTAGCGGAAATGCTGTTCGTTACTACATGCAAAAAGAAAATATTCCCCTGGAAAATCTGCTGATAGTTGTAGATGATTTAGCTCTTCCATTCGGAACTCTAAGATTGAAAGGAAAAGGAAGCGATGCAGGACATAATGGGTTGAAACATATAGCCGCAACATTAGGAACACAGGACTATGCCCGTCTTCGGTTTGGGATTGGAAATGATTTTCCTCGTGGAGGACAAATAGATTTTGTGCTGAGTGCTTTTGCAGAAGAAGATTTAAAAACAATGGATGAGCGACTGAAAGAAGCTGGTGAGATTATAAAAAGTTTTTGTCTGGCAGGTATTCAGAACACCATGAACCAATTTAATAAAAAATAAAATGGCTGAAGCTAGAATTGATAAATGGATGTGGGCAACACGCATCTTTAAGACCCGAACCATTGCAGCTGAAGCTTGCAAAAAAGGCAGAGTTTCAATTCAAGGAATACAAGTAAAACCGGCTCGCACCGTAAAAGCGGGAGATATTATTCAGGTAAAGAAGCCACCAATAACCTATTCGTTTAAAGTTTTGCAACTTATTGAAAAGCGAATTGGAGCTAAATTAGTTCAGGAATACATAGAGAATGTAACAACACCCGAACAATATGAATTGCTTGAAATGAGCAAAGTCAGTGGATTTATAGACCGATCCAGAGGAACCGGTCGCCCCACCAAAAAAGACAGACGGGAAATAGATGACTTTATAACCCCTGAATTCACGGATGATTTTGACTTTGACTTCGATTTTGAAGAAACCAAATAATATAATACAAAAAAAGCTGATTACAACGAATAGGTAATCAGCTTTTTTTTTAAAGATTTTCTTTGACTGCCTGAATCAATTCCTGATATTCAGCATCGCTAAGATAAACTTTACCTGGATTCATGGCAAAAGTGCCCCCAAAGTCAGGACCATCCACATACTTCGGTGCTAAATGGAAGTGTAAATGAGAAAGCTTATCCGAATATGCGCCATAATTAATTTTCACCGGATGAAAGGCTTTATCCATAGCACGGGTAACTCTTGCTACATCAGCCATAAAAGAATTTCTATCTTCATCGTTAAGTTCATTAAGATCATTAATATGATCTTTATAAGCAACTAAACAGCGACCGCGGTAGGTTTGTTCTTTGAAAAGGAATACTCTGGAAACACTTAAAGAAGCAATTTCAATCATTAAATCGTGTAATGTCTGATTGTTCTGACAATACAAACAATCTTTTGGATCACTCATGGTATCTATTATTAATAATTAATGTGATGTAAAAGTAACTAATTTATTTATAAAGAAAGGGTAATTATTGAGACTTTTGAGCGACTAATTCGTATACATGGTCTTTTTCACCCACAACCCAAACTGTATCTCCTTCTCGAAAGGGTGTATTTACATCAGGAGTTCTTAAAGAGTTAGTACCACGTTCCATCCCCACAATCAGGCACTTATAGTTATCTCTGATGCCTGATTCACGAATTGTTTTGCCTAAGAAAATGGAATTCTCATCAATTATGAACTGTTTCAGGCACATTTCATTCTTATCGAAGTCCATCATGTCTGCTGAAGGGTTTACCCGCATCATTTGGTCACTGAACTTATTCAGTTCCTCGTCAGTTCCAATAACCTGAATTTTGTCCTGAGGATAAAGTTGCGTAGAAGCACCCGGGATATTAATACGTTGTTTCCCTCTGAGAATAGAAACGATATGAACTCCGTATTTTTTCCCCAGATTTAATTCCGAGAGAGTTTTTCCAACCCAAACAGATTCACTTGGTATCTCCAAATCGGTAAGATGGATATCCCTAGAAAGTAGTCTCCCGGCATACTCAGGCTTTTTCTGCCCCATATATTCTGCGTGTTGATCCTTGAAACGTAAGTTCTGAAAAAACCTTCTTTCGATAAGTATTGATTGTTTTTTTAATCTCTTGGAAATAACCATCAGAAAAACTAAAATTACCGCTGCACCTAAAGCTAATCCTATCGAGACTTCAAATAAACGGGATATAACAAACATAACAAATACCACTGCAATAACAATACGCAATACTATTGTAGAAACAAGAGGCCCTCTGTTTACATGATTATCATTCCATAAAGTCATAAACTCTTCTGAATGATTTTTTTTCACTACAATAGCCCGAAGAAAGGGTGAAATACAGAGAATTATAAATATCGAGCCCAGAAGCGACGCCCAAAAAGGATGAAGATTAGCTTCAAAAAGCGGAATAATAAAGCGGAAAGACAAAGCTATTACAGCTATAATCAAAATAGAATAAATAATAATATTACGGGTTATAGCCATCAGAAACTTCCGCCAGTTACTCTCATGATTAAGTGTTTGTGAACCGGAAGAATATCGATCTAAAAACCGCTTCCAGGAAAGAGGTAGTTTTTTCTCCAATCGGAAATATGCAGGTTCTGCCAATCGAATAATATATGGAGTAAGAAACGTAGTAATAACAGAAACGGCTACTACAATAGGATAAAGAAAGCTACTAGTTACTTTCAGAGCAACGCCTAACGAAGCTATGATAAAAGCAAATTCTCCGATTTGAGCCAAACTAAAGCCACATTGCATCGCTGTTTTTAATGGTTGCCCTGACAATAAAACTCCAAAAGTACCAAATATAACCTGCCCGAAGATCACGACAAGAGTTACTACGAGAATAGGTATGGCATATTCCGAGATCATAGCTGGTTCCACCATCATTCCTACTGATACAAAAAAGATTGCTCCAAACAGATCTTTTACCGGCTTAACTAAATGCTCTATTTTCTCTGCTTCGATGGTTTCAGCCAATATCGAGCCCATAATGAAAGCTCCAAATGCTGCTGAGAATCCTGTTTTTGCAGCCAGAACGACCATACCGAAACAAAGGCCTAATGAAACAATAAGTAATGTTTCATCGCTCATTAATTTTCGTGTTTTCTTCAAGAAAAGAGGTATTGCAAAAATACCAACTACAAACCACAATACCAGAAAGAAAATCAACTTGGCAATACTCCCCAACATCTCTCCTCCTTCAAAATTATTGCTTACCGCCATTGTCGAAAGCATCACCATCAACACGATAGCCAGAAGATCTTCTAATATAAGAATACTCAAAACCAGTCCTGTAAACTTCTTCTTACGCAATCCAAGATCATCAAATGCTTTATAGATAATGGTGGTAGACGACATGGCAATCATACCTCCAAGGAAAATACAATCCATCTGCTTCCATCCAAACCCAATGCCAACTGCAACTCCTACGGCTATCATACAGAATATAATGGTTGAAGCCGAAATAATGGCTGTTCCACCGGCTTTTACCAGCTTTTTAAAACTGAATTCGAGTCCTAATGCAAAAAGAAGGAATATAACTCCTATGTCCGCCCAGGTCTGAATGTTAGCCTTATCAACAACTGAAGGCGTCAGCGCTGCTTGAGGACTTGAAATAAATCCTGCAACAATATAACCCAGCACCAAGGGTTGCTTTAATTTTTTGAAGATTAAAGTGATAATGCCCGCACAAATCAAGATAAGGGCAAGGTCAGCTATTAGTGTAGGTAAATGAGACATCCGCAAGTTCTTTTTTAGTTGTTTACAAATATACTCAAAAATCTTAAAAAAGACAACAGAAATAACAACTTTTAGGCATGATGTAATAAAAAAGAGATTACACAAATCACTATGTAAAATACAAGATTACATAGTGATTTGTGTAATTCGCTCAATGCTCTGAATGTTTTAAAAAGAGACAATCAGATTATCATTTTTCATTTTCTAAATGGTGGTTTAACAACTACAGCCTTGAGAGCTTTTCCCCGAACATTAATATAGATGTCACTGCCAATTGATGCAAATGCTATTTTTACGTATCCCATACCAATACCGATTTTACGTGTAGGAGACATTGTTCCGGATGTTACTTCACCAATCTTAGCACCTGTAGAATCGGCTATTTCATAGCCATGTCGGGGAATTCCTCTGTCAATCAATTCAAATGCTACCAGCTTACGGGTTATTCCTTCTGCTTTTTGTTTCTCCAGTAACCTACGGGCTACAAAATCTTTACCTTCTGCAAATTTTGTTATCCAGCCAAGTCCGGCTTCCAAAGGAGATGTAGTGTCGGATAAGTCATTGCCATAGAGACAAAACCCCATTTCAAGTCGTAAGGTATCCCGGGCTCCGAGTCCGATAGGCTTGATCTCAAATTCTTTACCAGCATCAAAGATTGCATCCCAGATGACTTTTGCTGAGTCAGGATAAAAATAAAGTTCGAAACCTCCTGCTCCGGTATAACCGGTATTAGATATAATAACACTCTTCTCACCTGCAAATTCACCGGTAACAAAAGCATAATAAGGAATAGCCGAAAGATCAACCGAAGTCAATTTTTGCAATACAACCAAAGCTTTTGGCCCTTGAATAGCAAGTTGTGCCATTTTATAAGAAGCATTTTCCAATTCAGCATGCACTTCATTATGTGCAACACACCATTCCCAGTCTTTTTCTATATTTGAAGCATTTACCACTAGCAAATATTTTTGCGGTTCATAATGATAAACCAACAAATCATCTACAATTCCCCCTTCTTCATTAGGGAAACAGCTATACTGTGCTTTTCCCACAGGAATTACGGAGATATCATTAGAGGTTACTTTCTGCAAAAAGGCAAAAGCATTCGGGCCTTTCACCCAAAACTCTCCCATGTGCGATACATCAAATACTCCAACTCCGTTGCACACGGTAAGATGTTCATCTATAATTCCGGAATATTCAATGGGCATATTGTAGCCGGCAAACTCATGCATTTTGGCTCCGAGTGATATATGCGTTTCTGTAAATGGTGTGTGTTTCATCGTATTCTTATCTTATAGTGCTACTAATTCTGTTATTTTCACTATCACATTCATGGCTTTTTCCATAGATTGAACAGGTATAAATTCATATCGTCCGTGGAAGTTCAATCCACCGGCAAAGATGTTAGGGCACGGTAACCCTTTAAAAGATAGTTGTGCTCCATCCGTTCCTCCGCGAATTGGTTTCACGTTAGGGGTTAGCCCTACCGACTCCATAGCCTTGAAGGCTGTATCAATAATATGCATTACAGGTTCTATCTTTTCACGCATGTTATAATATTGGTCACGCAAATCAATAATTGCAGATCCTTCTCCAAATTCCGCATTTATTTTTCTAACCAGATGTTCCAGTTCTTTTTTACGGTTTTCAAATTTAGTACGGTCATGATCGCGTACGATATAAGTAAGCACCGTCTGTTCCACATCACCCTGAATGCCGATAAGGTGATAAAAGCCTTCATAACCTTCTGTGTGCTCAGGTGTTTCGTGGCGTGGTAGCATTGTTATAAACTGATTGGCAATACGCATCGAATTTATCATTTTATGCTTTGCATAACCCGGATGAACATTACGTCCTTTGAAAGTAATCTTTGCTACAGCAGCATTAAAGTTTTCAAATTCCAGTTCCCCAACTTCGCCACCATCCATGGTATAAGCCCAATCACAGCCAAACTTTTTAACATCAAATTTATGAGCGCCTTCGCCTATTTCTTCATCCGGATTAAAGCCGATACGAATTTTCCCGTGTTTTATCTCCGGATGTATTTTTAAATAATCTACAGCCGATATTATCTCAGCTATCCCTGCTTTATCGTCTGCACCGAGCAATGTTTTACCATTTGTTACAATCAGATCTTCTCCCTGATGATCCAGAAGCTCTGGAAAATCACGCGGTGATAGAGTTACGTTATCTTCCTGAGACAAGATTATATCTGATCCGTCATAAGCCTTGACAATACGTGGACTCACATGTTTTCCGCTCATATCAGGACTGGTGTCCATGTGTGCAATAAAGCCAATAGTGGGAACGTCCTTTTCTATATTCGAGGGTAAAGTGGCAAAAAGATAACCATGCTCATCAAGAGTAATATCCTCAAGTCCTAACGCCTGAAGTTC
>Ga0172378_10003577_pt1 | contig 14605 bp, 10 predicted proteins | sample GrowelOW332metaG_FD_119755 | JGI IMG/M metagenome (GOLD analysis project Ga0172378, IMG submission 119755) | Groundwater microbial communities from an aquifer near a municipal landfill in Southern Ontario, Canada - Pumphouse #3_1 metaG | ecosystem: Environmental > Aquatic > Deep subsurface >... | reverse complement strand
TAATTAGCATTTACTGATGTTCTTCTCTCAACAAATCATTCACTGTTTTCACCGGATTGAACGTGTTAATGGGAACTTCAACAAAAATGGTATTCCAGTCGCTCATTGCACCATTCCACAAACCCGGCAGTTCGAGAGCTCTTAGAGCTCTTCCGTTTTGAGATTTAGAAGAGATGAACCCGGTTTCTTTATCTATAAAATTGAGTAGATTAAATTTTTTGCCTTTATGATCCTTTATTCCACACACCAAATCCACAGGATTAAAATGTGTTGCTTTGCCGGCAAGAACTTTTGCTTCGTCAGTAACAATTTGTGAACCTTCCAAAATGTGTGGAGAAAAACTGCCATCTTTATTTTCAACAATAAAAGGACCTCCGCCCGGTTCACCTTCATTTCTTACCATTCCGCAAACACGAATCGGGCGATTTAGTTTTTTAATCATATATGAAACCATTTGTTCTTTATCATTACCGGAAAGTTTATCTGTAGTAATTGACAAATCGTTTTCGATAAAATCTTTTATTTCGTTTAAAGTATTGTCCGAATAACTTCCCGATTCCAATTTTTTTAAATAATCAAAAGCTTTTTTTTGTGTTTCTACCAACACACCGGCAAGCATTTTCTTATACTTCGCATCCTCTGATTTGAGTTTATCAGGCACAACATTGTCGATGTTTTTTATAAAAACAATATCCGATTGCAAATCATTTAAATTCTCGATAAGAGCGCCGTGACCACCCGGACGAAACAGCAGTTTGCCTTCATCTCTGAAAGGATTGTTTTCCATATCAACAGCTATTGTATCAGTGGATGGTTTCTGAATACTGAACGAAACATTGAAATAAGTATCCAAATATTTCTCTAATTCGCTTCTTTTCTCTTCTACTAATTTCGCAAAAAGCTCTTTGTGATGTGGCGAAATTGTAAAATGTACATTTACATTTTTCCTATTATCCTTGGCATAGATAGAACCTTCAACCAAATGCTCCTCCATGGGAGTTCTTTTTTTGTCATCGTAACTATGGAATAGCAAAAGACCTTTTGGCAATTCGCCATAATTCAATCCCTCATCGGTCAGCAACATTTTTATGATATCTTTGAAATGTTTTGCAGCAATAAGCTCATCAATATTTTTTTCATAGACCTTTACGCATATTTCATTCAAATCGTCATAAAAAGCGAATGATTTTATATTATCGAAAAACCCTTTTTCAAACTGTGTAGTGGGTTCATCGTAATTGCTTTCAGCGAAAGCAAACAAATCCTTAAACATTCTGCTGGCAGCACCTGATGCCGGAACAAATTTGGTTACTTTTTTGTCGGTTTTTAAATAATTATCCCAAATTGATATTTTCTCACTAAGCTCTTCTTTCGTTATCCGAAGAATTCCATCATCTACTGATGCTGGCTTTTTTATATGTAAAGAAGGAAATCCATTTTTGAAATAATTTAATTGCTCTTCAATTTTTTCTTCCGATATTCCTTTTGCTTCTAATTGCTCTTTGTCCTGAGTTGAAAAAATAAATGCCATAATAGTTACGATTAATTATATGAATTTTTTTATTCTTTTACTGTACCTATCAAAGTTAATAAAAAAAACAATAATAGAGATAACCTGCATCGAATTTCAATTTTTTTTGATGATACTCAGAAGCTACTGGTTTTCTGGCAGACACTATTTAATCTAAAAAAAATCATTTCTGACATATCGTCATACAAAGTGCCGATATGTTTTTTGGCATCAATTTTGAAGTCATAGAGATAGAAACTTAATAAACAACTAATAAATATAAATATAGTATGGGAAAAATTATAGGAATTGACTTAGGAACGACCAACTCTTGCGTTTCGGTAATGGAAGGTAACGAGCCGGTTGTTATAACAAACAATGAAGGCAAACGCACTACTCCTTCCATAGTTGCATTTGTGGAAGGTGGAGAGCGTAAAGTAGGAGATCCTGCAAAACGTCAGGCAATTACAAACCCAACAAACACAGTTTATTCCATAAAAACTTTTATGGGAGAAACTTATGACCAGGTACAAAAAGAGACAGCACGCGTATCATATAAAGTAGTAAAGGGTGATAACAATACACCTCGAGTTGATATTGATGGTAGATTATATACGCCACAAGAAATTTCTGCAATCATTTTGCAAAAAATGAAAAAAACCGCTGAAGACTATCTGGGTCAAGAGGTGAACGAAGCCGTTATTACAGTTCCTGCCTATTTTAGCGATGCTCAACGTCAAGCTACAAAGGAAGCAGGTGAAATTGCTGGATTAAACGTTCGAAGAATTGTAAACGAACCTACTGCTGCATCATTGGCATATGGTTTAGACAAGAAACACAAGGATATGAAAATTGCGGTTTTCGACCTTGGAGGTGGAACATTTGATATTTCAATTCTGGAATTAGGGGATGGCGTTTTCGAAGTCAAATCCACCAATGGTGACACTCACTTAGGTGGAGATGATTTTGACCACAAGATTATTGACTGGTTAGCAGAAGAATTCTTAAAAGACGAAAACATCGATTTACGCAGAGACCCAATGGCTTTGCAACGTTTGAAAGAAGCTGCTGAAAAAGCGAAAGTTGAATTATCAAGTGCTACAAGCACCGAAATTAATTTGCCATATATTATGCCGGTTGATGGAATACCAAAACACTTGGTAAAAACATTGACGCGTGCAAAATTTGAACAATTGGTAGACGGATTATTGCAAAAATGTGTTGGCCCAAGCAAGGAAGCGATTAAAGATGCAGGCATTTCAGTATCTGACATTGACGAAGTAATTTTAGTGGGTGGTTCAACTCGTATACCTGCAGTACAAGAGATGGTTGAAAAACTATTTGGTAAAGCTCCTTCAAAAGGTGTAAATCCGGACGAAGTAGTTGCAATTGGTGCAGCCATTCAAGGTGCGGTTTTGAGCGGAGACGTGAAGGATGTATTGTTATTGGACGTTACTCCACTTTCATTGGGTATAGAAACAATGGGCGGTGTTACAACCAAACTTATTGAAGCTAACACTACAATCCCAACTAAGAAGAGCGAAACTTTCTCAACAGCATCTGACAATCAACCTTCGGTACAAATTAATGTATTGCAAGGAGAAAGAAGCATGGCACGCGATAACAAGCAAATTGGTGTATTCAACCTTGACGGTATACCACCGGCACCACGTGGAGTTCCACAAATTGAAGTTACATTTGATATTGATGCCAATGGTATTTTGAATGTTTCGGCCAAAGATAAAGCAACCGGTAAAGAACAGCGTATCCGAATTGAAGCTTCTTCCGGATTGAGCGAAGAAGAAATTAAACGCATGAAAGATGAAGCTGCTGCCAATGCGGAGTCAGACAAAAAAGAAAAGGAGAGGATTGATAAACTGAACCAAGCTGACTCATTGATTTTCCAAACGGAAAAACAATTGAAAGATTTGGGGGATAAACTTCCTGCAGATAAAAAAGCTCCTATCGAAGCTGCTTTAGAAAAACTAAAAGAAGCTCACAAATCGCAAAATATTGAGGGTATTGACGCTGCTACAGCAGAATTAAATACAGTTTTCCAGGCAGCATCGCAAGAGATGTACAATGCGCAAGGCGGTCAAGCCGAAGGAGCACAAGGTGCACCAGGTGAAGGTCAGCCCGGACAAGATCAGAGTAAATCTGATGATGATGTAACTGATGTAGACTTCGAAGAAGTGTAAACGACAAATTATCATAATCAAAAATTTAAAAAAACCGCTGAGATTAAAATCTTTAGCGGTTTTTTTGTTGAAGCTACTCTGGGTGCAACTTCGAGTCGCACCCAGAGTTGAAGGCTTCAATCGCACACAGATTTAGAAAAAGTAATTTACTCCAATTGTTAAACCATCTTATCAATATTCGGTCTTAAGAGTAAACAGAAACGATAAACCCTTTAAAAACTACAGATATGAAAACGCTAAAAAAACTCAGCATCGTACTAATATTAGCAGCACTAACATCCTGCTATAGCGAAAGAGCGCTGGTGAATGCGCAGAACAATGTTCAAATTTCATTTCAAACGTTTTACAATGAATTGTCTCCTTACGGAGATTGGGTAGAAGATTATGACTACGGGTATTTGTGGGTTCCGCACGTACACCGCAATTTTCATCCCTACGCAACCGATGGTTATTGGACAATGACCAACTACGGAAACACATGGGTTTCTAATTACTCATGGGGCTGGGCACCTTTCCATTACGGAAGATGGCTGTATGACGACTACTTAGGTTGGGCATGGGTTCCCGGATACGAGTGGGCACCGGCATGGGTATCTTGGCGAAGTGGTGGAGGATATTATGGCTGGGCGCCAATGGGCCCCAGAATGCAAATTAGTCTTTTTGTGGATATACCTTATTCTTACTGGGTATTTTTACCTCAGAACCGTATGTACGGACCTTCAATGCACAGATATTACAGCAACAGAGGTAGAAACGTAAATATATATCATCAAACGAATATAATAAACAACACCTACGTTTATAATAACAACAGATTTTACAGTGGTCCCAGCAGACGAGACATCGAGCGCGAAACAGGAAGAAGAGTAAGCGAAAGAAGTGTGACAAATTCGGGAAGAGCTGGCAGAGCTACAGTTGACAATAGAACGGTAAGTATATACAGACCCGAAGTAAACAGAAGCTCAGGAAGAAGCGAACGTCCATCTGCTGTAACAAACCGTTCAAGCGTAAACAGAACAACCAGTAATTCTAGCTCAGGAAGAGTAACAACTACACCTGACAGAAGCACGAATGTAGACCGCAATACGAACACTACAACTACTCCACAAACACGGAGAAATAGTACAGTGAACCGTTCAACGGAATCACAGTCGACATCAACGCGCAATAGCAACAGAGAAGCGGTAAATCGTTCTACGACACAAGAGCCTACTCGAAATAGCAGCGAAGCTGTAAGTCGTTCAACACAAAAACAACCTGTGAGAAATAGCAGTGAAGCTGTGAACAGAAGCCAAAACAGCTCTAATTCAACACAAAGAAGTAGTGGAAATGTAAACACTCAAAGAGCGACGAATCAAAATACCCGTAGCACTACCAGCAGATCAGCTGTAAACACTACAGCTCCTGTACGTTCCACAAGCGCAGCTTCTTCAAGTAGTAGAAATACAAGTGTAAGTTCAGCTCCAACAAGAAGCACTTCAACGAGGAGTTCCTCGGCTAACAGATCAGGAAGCACCGAACAAGCAAGCAGTTCACGCTCATCGTCTACACGAACAAGCAGAACCAGATAGAATGTGATACAAAATATTACGCTAACAAAAGAGGTTGTCTGTATAAAACAAACAACCTCTTTTTTTTATTGTCAAAATTAGCAACAAGCTAATCCTTTTTACTTTTCAAATATTCCTGATACTCTTCTACCCTATTTAGCAAAACTAACCGCACGCGTCTCGCGTATAACAGTTACTTTCACCTGTCCGGGGTAAGTCATTTCTGTTTGAATTTTATGGGCAATTTCGTTTGATAATCTTTCTGTCGCATTATCATCAATTTTATCGGCTCCCACAATTACTCTTAGTTCACGACCTGCTTGAATAGCATAAGTTTTAAGCACTCCCGGATATGAAAGAGCAAGCTGTTCCAAATTGTTGAGACGCTTTATGTAAGCTTCCACAATTTCTCTACGAGCACCTGGCCGTGCACCCGAAATAGCATCGCACACCTGAACAATGGGAGCAAGCAAAGTTGTCATTTCCACCTCATCGTGGTGAGAACCAATTGCATTACAAATATCCGGTTTCTCTTTATACCTTTCGGCAAGCTTCATACCTAATATTGCGTGTGGCAATTCGGGTTCATCGTCCGGAACTTTCCCTATATCGTGAAGTAGTCCGGCACGTTTGGCTTTTTTTGGATTCAAACCTAATTCAGCAGCCATTATTGCACACAAATTAGCTGTTTCTTTGGAGTGCTGCAAAAGGTTTTGACCATAAGAAGAACGATATTTCATTTTCCCAACCATACGAATCAGTTCCGGATGCAATCCGTGAATACCTAAATCTATGGCAGTACGTTTTCCTGTTTCAATAATTTCGTCATCAATTTGCTTTTTCACTTTCGACACCACCTCTTCAATCCTTGCAGGATGGATGCGTCCGTCGGCAACTAATTGGTGCAACGATAAACGCGCAATTTCACGCCTCACCGGGTCAAATGCTGAAAGAACAATAGCTTCGGGTGTATCGTCCACAATTATTTCAACACCCGTTGCCGCTTCCAGAGCACGAATATTTCGTCCTTCACGTCCAATAATTCTACCTTTTATCTCATCCGAATCAATGTGAAAAACCGTTATGGCATTTTCGATGGCAGTTTCTGTAGCAACGCGTTGTATGGATTGAATAACAATACGTTTTGCTTCTTTATTAGCCGTAAGCTTTGCTTCATCAATAATATCGTTGATGTAGGATTGTGCATTGATTTTTGCTTCCTCTTTCAACGAATCTAATAATTGCTCTTTTGCTTCATCAGCAGAAAGCCCTGACACAGTTTCTAATTTCTCTACGGCCGCACGATGCGTTTTCTCTAATTCTAAAATGCGCTTATCAACTAATAAAAGTTGATTATCCAGAGTTGCTCTGATAGCATCATTTTCCAATCTTTTCTTATTAACTTCCTGTTGTCGCTGATTTAAAGTAATCTCTCTCTGCTTAAGCTTGTTTTCATTTGCTTGAAGCTGACTGTTTTTATTGTTTATCTGCTTCTCGGCCTCAGAGATTTGTTTTTCGGCTTCTGATACTTTTCTCTCAGCATCTGATTTCATTTGAAGAATTTGTTCTTTTACTTCCAAAAGTTTGTTCTTCATGACTACTTCGGCATCTTTTTCCGCATCACTCACAATCCGTTTGTATCGTGAGTTAGCAGAATATCCGGCAAAGTACCACATAATTGCGGCACCTATTAGTAATCCGACAATTCCTATTACTATTTCCATATTTTATTTTTTAATAATTAATTGAGAGCTCCTTGTCTTTACAAAGAGCTGATATCTTTATATAGTCTTTGCAAGAAAACAATCATAAAGAAGCATTTTCTTGTAGACATTATGTGCAATCTATACGAATAGATCAACGCTTTAAAATAAAAAAAGCACACGCTTGCATTTTCTCTAAAATGCATCACGGGTGCGTTTGTAGCGTATTCTCAACTGAACGAAAAACTATCTCAATCTATTCTTTTCCCAAGTATTGATCTAACTCCATTATAAGCGAACTTATTTTATCTTCGTAAGGCTGCGTATAATTATTTTTACCTAACGTAAAATTCTCAACCAACACCTGTATGGCTGTCATAGCCATAAAATCCTGCGAAATCAAACCGGAAGAATCACCGTATGTGACCCTGTACTGGTTTATTTTATTATTTATTTTTTTGGCGGCGTCACGAAAAGCTTCCTCTTCCGATCTACGGATCTTTATGGGATATTTTCGGCCATCAATAGTCAATGTTAATAAAAATCGTTCTTCGTTTTTCATAGTTTATCCATTAGTTATTTATTCAACAAACCAATGCATTTATCTACTTCTCGCACCAATTTTGATAGTTTACTTTGAGCTGTTTCTACATCCACACTTGCTGCTGTGATGGTTCGAACAGTTTTCAAATTATCATATTTTTTGTTCATCAAACCAAGTTCCTTCTTTGCCTTAATTAATTCCTCTTTTTTTACAACAAGTTCGTTTTCAAGCCGATTATTCTCTTGCTTTAGTTTGTTGCACAAGAGCATAACCTGCTTAACCCGCACTTCTAAATTGATCAGCAATTTGGTTCGATCTTCAATCATATTGAAACAAAAATTCACGCAAATATACTCATAGAAAACGGTTCATCAAAATTATTAATGCTAAATTTTAGGTCAAATAAATTAATTATTTACTTTATATTTTATACCTTTATTCTTTAGAAATGAATAAAATAATGATTTATTAAAAATGATCTCTATCTCCATTAACCCATTAATCTACAATGCATGTCCTCAATTTGTATCGGCTCAGCTTGAGTGTAGTGTAAAAAACAGCGAATTTAACAAAGACCTATGGACTGACATTGAGATCTTTATCAAAGAATTTAGGCAAAAAAGTAAAATAAAAGATATCAATAAATTTCCTCCAATTTTGGCAACGCGAAACACTTATAAAAAATTAGGAAAAGACCCAAATCGATATCGTCCGGCTGGCGAAGCATTGCGCAGAAGAGTTATAAAAGGTGCGGAACTTTACAAAATAAACACCCTTGTAGATGCCATAAACTTAATATCTCTAAAAACAGGCTATTCCATTGGTGGATTTGATGCTAACCTTGTGCAAGGAAGTTTGGAGTTGGGAGTGGGACAAAAGGATGAAAAGTTTGAAGCAATAGCACGCGGGTTTTTGAACATTGAGGGTCTTCCGGTTTATCGTGATTCTGTGGGCGGAATTGGTACACCCACCAGCGACGAAGAGCGCACAAAAATTAGTTTGGAAACCAAAAGACTTTTAATGCTTATGAATGCTTATTCGGGAAAAGAGGGATTAGAAGAGGCGATAGAATATGCGATACAGATATTAAAGAAATATGCGGGGGCGGAGGATATTGAGGTAAGGATTATTGAGCGGTAGGGACATATTGCGATACGCCATAATAAACATACCAATTAATCCTCAAACAATTCACCCATAATCCACAATTCAGATACACTTTCTTATCTCCTATTCATTTCTTTTTGTATTTTAGTGGAAATATTCTCTGAATACAACTATTTTCGTTGATTATTTATTGAAAGCGAACTTGAAGCTGACTGAAGTGTTATATAAGGTCAGTCTGAAATGAATTGCAGTATAAAAGAAAATGAATAACAAAAATTGTTGCAGCTTAAAATTTAATACAAAATATGGACGATTTTTCATTTGTTGGTAACAGCGATATAGCATCCATTGAAGAGCTTTATCGAAAATACTTAGAGAATCCGGAATCTGTGGATGCGAGTTTTACTCACTTCTTCAAAGGGTTCGATTTTGCCATGAAAAATTTTCAGCCGGTGGCCGGACAAGTCATCAGCAAAGAATTTAACGTAATTAACCTTATCCATGGCTATCGACAGCGAGGTCATTTTTTCACAAAAACAAATCCGGTACGTGCCCGCAGACAATATACTCCTACTTTGGATATTGAAAACTTTGAACTGGAGAAAAACGACCTCGATACAGTGTTTGAAGCAGGCACTCAAATTGGTATTGGTCCCGCAAAACTAAAAGATATAATTGCTCATTTAGATGAGACTTATTGTCAATCAATAGGTGTGGAATATCTGTATGTTCGTCGTCCTGAAGTGGTAGAATGGTTGAAAGAGAGAATGGAAACCACTCGCAACCAACCCAATTACGATGACCATCAAAAAAAGAACTTTTTTCATCAATTAAAACGAGCCGTAAGCTTCGAAGATTTCATTCATAAAAAGTTTGTAGGTCAAAAACGTTTTTCTCTGGAAGGAGGCGAATCATTGATAACAGGATTGTATTCTTTCATTCGCAAAGGAGCCTCGATGGGTGTCGAGGAGTTTATAATTGGAATGGCACACCGGGGCAGACTCAATGTGCTTACCAATGTATTGGAAAAACCTTATCGCAATGTCTTCAAAGAATTTGTGGCACAAGAATATGACGCAAGCGTTACGCTGGGCGATGTGAAATATCATCTTGGGTTCAGCAAAAGAGTAAAACTCGAAAATGAGAAAGAAGTCAATCTCGCTCTACTACCCAATCCATCGCATTTAGAAGCTGTTACACCTGTAGCAATAGGACTTACGCGCTCACGTATTGAGCATGCCTACGACAATGATTACGATAAAGTTGTACCCATTATTATCCATGGCGATGCAGCCATCGCCTCGCAAGGAGTGATGTATGAAGTGGTGCAAATGGCTAAACTCGATGGATACAAGACAGGTGGAACTATACATGTTGTAGTAAATAATCAGGTAGGTTTCACCACCAATTACATTGAAGCTCGCTCAAGCACCTATTGCACCGATATTGCAAAAGTTACACGCAACCCTGTGTTTCACGTCAATGGCGATGATACAGAAGCTGTTGCCTATGTGTTTGAACTGGCTATGGAATATCGACAGAAGTTCAACACTGATGTGTTTATCGACATTCTTGGCTACCGCAAATATGGTCATAACGAGGGCGACGAACCCCGATTTACACAACCACTACTCTATAAAACAATAGCCAAACATCCTACTCCGTTAGAGATATATGCTGCTCAGTTGCAAAAAGAAAAAGTGCTTTCGTCAAAAGAAGCTCGCAAACACATTGATGAATTTACTGATCATTTGGAAGAGGAGCTGACAGCATCCAAGGAAATAGACAAAGTAACTATTCCTCGATTTATGCCCGAATTGTGGTCATCATTCCCATTTCCCGAAGATGATGATTTCAAGCATACTCTTGCAACGGGAGTTGACAAAGATACAATTGACCGATTGTGGTCTCATATGAATTATGTGCCCGAAAATAAGTTGTTCTTCTCTAAAGTGCACAAGATATTGAACGATCGCCAAAAAATGTATGAAAGTGGTAAAATTGATTGGGCTATGGGGGAATTACTCGGTTATGCCACTTTAATTAACGATGGACATCCCGTTCGATTAAGTGGACAGGACAGTGAGCGAGGTACTTTTGCTCATCGACATGCCAGTTTTGCACAAGAAGATGTGCGCGAAAGATATATGCCACTACGCGACTCTGCCGAGTTTAAAGCTCCTTTCACTGCCTACAACTCTCCTTTGTCTGAGTATGGAGTATTGGGCTTTGAATATGGTTATGCACTGGGTGTTCCCAATGGTCTCACCATCTGGGAAGCACAGTTTGGTGATTTCCACAACGTTGCACAAGTAATAATTGATCAATACATTAGTTCGGCTGAAGAAAAGTGGGGTATTCTAAACGGATTGGTACTGTATCTTCCTCACGGATATGAGGGGCAAGGTCCTGAACACTCCAGTGGTCGAATTGAACGATTCTTAACCATGTCGGCGCGCAACAACATGCAAGTTATGAATTTAACAACACCCGCCAACTTGTTTCATGCATTGCGTCAGCAATTGATGCGCAATATCAGATTGCCGATGGTGGTATTTACACCCAAAAGCTTGTTGCGCCATCCCAAATGTATTTCAACCATATCAGATTTGGCAGATGGACAATTCCAGGAAGTAATTGATGACAATGATGTAAATATAGATAGCGTAACAAGACTGGTATTTTGCACAGGCAAAATATATTACGATTTATTGGAACGCAAAGAAGAACTGCAAGCCCGGAATGTAGCTATAATTCGCATTGAACAGCTATATCCTTTTCCTGAAGAGAAAGTTGCAGCCATTGCCAAGAAATATTCTTCGGCACTAATAACACTTTGGGTACAAGAAGAACCTGAAAACATGGGAGCATGGACATACATTCACAACAAGATGTCTGACTACAACATAGTGCCCATAGCACGTCTGGCAAGTGCAAGCCCGGCAACCGGCTTAGCAAAACTGCATACGGTGGGTCAAAACGAGATTATCAATAAAGTATTCAAAGGTTGTCATTGCAACAAAAAGTTGCCCTATTGCAACTTAGACTGTGTGGAAGGCAAGAGCCGTGAAGAAATATTGAAACAACATTATTACTTTAGTAATCCGCCACGATTTTCAATATAATTAGCCTTTTTTTAGATGAAAATATTTTAATCAGTTAACATAAACAATATGATGATAGAAGTAAAAGTTCCTTCTCCTGGAGAATCAATAAACGAAGTTGAATTAGCTACATGGTTAGTTAAATCCGGCGATTTGGTACACAAAAATCAGGAGTTGGCTATGATAGAATCTGATAAAGCCACTCTCTCCTTGATAGCTCCCGAGTCCGGCAAAATAGAAATATTGGTGCAAGAAGGCGAAACCGTGAAAGTGGAAACAGTTGCTTGTCAAATAGACACATCTGTTGAAGTGCCCGATGAAGACGATGAAGATCTAATTGATGCCGATGAGATGGACGAAAAAATTGAAAGAGGAAAAGAGGAAACTGAGAAGAAAGAAGATAAAGCCGACGCAAAAGAGAGCAAAAAAGAATCGACAGGTGCCGATAGCGAATTGGAAGAGAAAAGTGTAACCAAAGAACCGACTACTCGCTCCGACCAATCCAAACCATCCGAAGATTTGTCAAAAGTAAAAGTTACCCCACTGGCACGCAAAATGATGGAGGTAGAAAATATTAATGTCGAAGATATCATTAAAGGACTGAAAAGAATATCGTCGGACGAAGTAAGTGCAGTTTTAAGCCAAGGTAAACAAGCTGAAGAGACTCCGTTCTCAACTTCAACGCCTAAAGAGCGTACCGTTGAGCGCGAAAAGATGAGTCAACTGCGCAAGCATCTTAGCAAACGCTTGGTACAAGTAAAAAATGAAACAGCCATGCTCACTACTTTTAACGAAGTGGACATGCAAAATTTGATGAATCTGAGAAAACAATACCAACCAGAATTTGTGAAAAAATATGGTTACAAGATTGGACTCATCTCCTTTTTCTTGAAAGCATGCGCTTTGGCTCTGAAGCTACATCCAAAAATAAACAGCCAAATGGATGGCGAAGAAATTTTGCATCCCTCTTATGTTGACATTTCTGTGGCTGTGCAAGCGCCCAAAGGATTGATGGTGCCCGTGATTCGCAATATCGACTCACTCAGCTTGGCAGAAATTGAATCAGAACTCAAACGGCTTGCCGACAAAGCCTTATCAGGCAGAATAAGCATGGACGAAATGGCAGGTGGCACTTTCACTATTACCAATGGCGGCGTGTTTGGTTCCATGATGTCTACTCCTCTAATCAATCCGCCACAATCCGCAATTCTTGGTATGCACAATATTGTAGATCGCCCCGTGGCAGTGAATGGTCAAGTGCAAATACGCCCTATGATGTTCGTTGCCCTTAGCTACGATCATCGCATTATCGATGGCAAAGATTCGGTAGGTTTTTTGGTAGATGTGAAACGAATGATTGAAAATCCCGGCTCTATGTTGCATGGCGGGAAACAGGAAGGGAAGATGTTGTTGGGGTTGTAAAGTTGTAAGATGTCAGTGGCAAGTTGTAAGAAGTAAGCGGTGAGGGGTGAGTGGTTGAGTCATGACCTCAATAGCACGGAAGGATATCTGCGCCAGCTTGTGAATTGAATCTTTTGCTCATTCGCTTTTCAAAAGGTGTGCGGTTTACTAAATAGAATTCGCTTCGCAATACACGCTTTACAAAAGCGCGCGAGCGAACCTAAAAATTGTGCCCTATACATCACTCATTACACATCACCACATCAACACATCACCACATCAACACATCAACAAATCAACAAATCAACAAATCTCTCTATAAAGGAATCATCTTCGCATCGCTTCTTATCTCTGTGTGCCTAATTTCACCACCACTTGTGGCTACATATTTGGCTAAAACTCCAGTGGCTATTGCAAGTAACAATGTTAGCATTATAAGATATCTTGCATATTTCAATTTTTTAAGTTCCGCAACAAATGCAACCAATGATATTGCTCCTAAAATCAGAGTGAGAATAAAAAACAATTTGGCATATTCTTGGTGAGTGTGTATAAGTGTTTCGCTAATTCCCGCAAAATTTTCTACAACTTCTTTTGCGCCTTCACCCGAGAAAAATGCGAAAATTGATGTAATGGCACTGAAAATAAACAGACCAAGTGCAGTAAGTTTAACATCAGTTTTCTTGAACAACAATCCTGCAATAAGGACAAGGGTTCCTAACCAAAAGCCTATAATTGGCAGGTGATTTACAAACAAGTGAAAATGTGCGGCATTCATAATTAATTGAGTTGATTAAAATGGCTACTCTTTCATTCTTTTATAAGATTAAATGCTCCTTTTACCAAAAACTCGCTGTTTTCATTAAAATCACCAGCATTCATAATTTCAATATCATCATTATTTGAAACTCCTGTTTTAACTTCTTTCTTTATAAAAGTGAGACCAGCGTCTGATGAGCTTTCTAATACCAAAACATAATATCTGTTATCAACTTCAACCAAAGCTTCTTGCGGCAATGATGTACGTGAATCTGAAGTGGTGTAAATGTCTGCTTGGACATATACCCCCGGGTTAAATCTATTGGTGAGCTTTGCATCTGAGAGCTGACCAAGTATCCCAATAGTTCGTTTTTCGGCATCTACGGTTTTGTTAACCAAATAAACCGAGGCTTCGTATTGCTGACTCTGATCTTCCTGTATTCTAAAATGAATGGGCTGCCCTATTCTCACCTTAGCAAGATCCTTTTCAAAAATGTTCAATTCTAACTGTAAGTGGTCCGTATCAACAATAATCATCGCTACGTTGGAAGGATTCAAAAACGAACCTTTTGTGATATTTACGTCTGTAACATATCCATTTATTGGTGCTGTCACTGTTACTGTAGCTCTAATATTATCTATCGTCAGTGCATTGGGATTGATATCTAAAAGTTCCAGTTTCTTGCGGAGAGATGCGTGCCTGGCTCTCGTAACTGTGTAATCCGACTC
>Ga0172378_10003576_pt1 | contig 14606 bp, 25 predicted proteins | sample GrowelOW332metaG_FD_119755 | JGI IMG/M metagenome (GOLD analysis project Ga0172378, IMG submission 119755) | Groundwater microbial communities from an aquifer near a municipal landfill in Southern Ontario, Canada - Pumphouse #3_1 metaG | ecosystem: Environmental > Aquatic > Deep subsurface >... | reverse complement strand
TCACGTGGGACTACACGCAGGTCTCGCAGGAGCTTCTTGGCGTGGTCAATGCACTCTTCGCGCTGCTCGCCATCCTCGGCATCGTGGCAGACCCCACGACCGAGGGCATGGGAGACTCGGCGCAGGCGCTGACCTATGCGACGCCGAAGCCTACGGAAGGCACCGTGGCAGGAAAGAGGGAGGAATAGCATGTCAATGAATGGCATTGATATCTCGAATTTCCAGAAGGATATCGACCTCTCGAAGGTTCCGTGCGACTTCGTCATCGTCAAGGTGACGCAGGGAACGTGGTACGTGTCCGAATCTTGCGATCCGCAGGTCCAGCAGACGCTCAGTCTCGGCAAGCTCATGGGGTTCTACCATTATGTCGAGGGCGGAGATGCCCAGGCAGAGGCAGACTTCTTCGTCGACAATGCTGCCGGATATTTTGGCAAGGGCATTCCGTGCGTGGACTGGGAAGAGAAAGAGAACAATGCGTGGGGAGACACCGAATATCTCAGGCGACTCGTCCAGCGCATCATCGACAGGACCGGAGTCAAGCCGCTCATCTATGCTCAGGCTAGCGACTATCCATGGAACGTTGCCTCCGATCTCGACTGTGGAACCTGGGTCGCCCAGTACGCCTCGATGGCGACTGTCTATGGCTATCAGGAGACGCCGTGGAACGAGGACGCATATGCCTGCGCGATCAGGCAGTACTCCGGAACTGGCAGGCTTGACGGCTACGCTGGAGACCTAGACCTCGACAAGGCATACATGGATGCCGATGCGTGGGGCAAGTACGTCGGCGCAGCAAGCGTCACGGCTCCTGCTCCTACACCAGCTCCGGCACGCAAGAGCGACGAGCAGGTTGCCGATGAAGTCATTGCTGGCCAGTGGGGAGACGGAGACGATAGACGGAACAGGCTTGCACAGGCAGGATATGACCCGGATGCGGTGCAGGCCATCGTCAACGCGAAGCTCGGCGTATCTTCGCAGGTCCAGACCTACACAGTGCAGTCTGGCGATACCCTCAGCGGAATCGCTGCCGCATATGGAACCTCTTGGCAGCATCTCGCAGAGATCAACGGCATCTCGAACCCAGATGTGATCTACGCCGGTCAGGTGCTGACCGTCGACGGCGGAGGGCAGGCAATCCCGGCTCCACAGACGTACACGGTCCAGCCGGGCGACACGCTTTCGGGCATCGCGGCAGCATATGGCACCTCATGGCAGCGCCTTGCCGACATCAACGGGCTCGGCAACCCTGACGTGATCTATCCGGGGCAGGTGCTCACCATTGGATGATGCAAGACACCCGAGATGCCCACGATGCGGTGACGATTCTCCGCAATGGGTGAGCCAGTCTGCCGCTCCGGACGGCAGGGTGACGATCTTGTGGGAATGCACCGAGTGCGGCCATGAGTTCGAGACGCACTACCAGAAGCGCGAGCACAGAGACGCATAGAGAAGCCCCGGCCCTATATGGGTCGGGGCTATCTTTGTGTCTATGGGACTTGCCTAAAGCTCCCTGCGGAGCTGGGCGCATATGGCCTTGTCCGTGTCGGGCAGGCGGTACTGCATTGTCCCGGCCACCTGCCTATACTCGACGCCGGAAGGCCCAGTGAAGCTCGTCCATCTGCCCTCGCCCGAGTTGTTGGTGATGATGCATGCCTCGCGTCCGTCCTTGTGTGCATACAGGTGAATGAGTCCGCCGAAGCCATCGCCGAGGCTCTCGATCTCTGAAAGATCGTATTCGATGCCGTCCTCGTCCACGTAGGTGTGGTCTCCGGTCTGCTCGAGCTTCATATCTGCATCCTCTCCATCGTCATCCATCCGTGGAACTGTCAGTCCGTCCGTCCAGTCCACCTCTATGCCGCGCTTGTGGAGCGCTGCCGCAAGCATGCGGTTCGCGGCATTTGCCATGCGCCAGTCCCCCCCATCGTCTATATAGTGGTGGCGGTCATAGTCGCTCTGGCTGACCCAGTAGGGGAGCTGCACAGCATCGGGCGCTGCTCCGCACTCCTTCACGATCTCGTCCACCTTGCCAAGCGCTGCCGCTATGCCTCGCCTCTGGGTGTCGAGCGCATCGTAGAGCACGTCCCATGCATCCTGTGGCGGTCTGTAGCCGTCATAATTGGGCGACTCCCACCTGCGCACGCTTCGGGGGTTGACTCCCAGCTCCTCGGCGAGCATGCCCTGGGTCATGCCTACCGTCTCGCGGATGGCCCGGAACTCTGCGAGCGTCCTTGGTCTTCCATCCATTTCTAGCGCTCCATTGTGTGATATGTCTCGATGCCAGCTGCATAATCGTCGTGCGAATACCATGCTGTTTTGAGGCAGTCTTCTACGTTGCCTGTCTCAAGGTCATCAAGATATGCGCTGCAAAGCTCGTATCCTTCGCAAAAGTCAGGGTCGTTCTCCGCTATCCCGCCGTAGATGATGTTCTGCATGGCCATGTCAAGAGCCTTCTCAGCCTCTTCGCGGGTGTCGCAGATCTCATATACTTCATCGTTGTCGTATGCGGTAGTCCATCCAGGTATCTCTGCATATGGGCTATTGCTGCGCATGAATGCTGCGTGGCAGACCGCGTACTTGAGCTCATCATTGATGGTGCAGGAGTAATCTCCGAAACTGCCCTCATAATCCTCGCAATTCATTGCCTTCTCCTTCTTGTCGTCGTCCAGCATGTCTGTCTCCCTCTCTTGTAGTGGCCGGGCCCTCTGCCCTTGCCTTGTGGCTTCAGTATAGTCCTATGATAGGTCTATAGCAAGCCATGATGTGCCGTGAGCGGCATGAATTCTGCCGTGAGCGGCACCAGTAAAGAATGATGGCCCCTGCCGATTGGCAGAGGCCCTTCTTCCGTGCCTATCGCTCGTACTTTGCTGAGCAAACAAGCGAGCCATCCGGGAGCCATTTCCAGCCCCGGATGTTCGCCTTATCTCGCATGGTGCCCCCAACGGCGTCTATGGACGAACATCGGCCCTCCGTATCGTCGGGGCTTCCGATCGTGACCACTACGGCGCCCTCGCTCCGGACGGTCACGGCATGGGCCACAGCCTTCTCGCAGGCCTCGCGGGCGCTCGACAGCTCTCCTATGCGTGACAGTGCCGCCATTGCCTCAGCGGCGCTGAAATGTCCCTCTGAGCGCTTCAGGCGGGCTTCCAGCGATGCCCTGCGCCTGCGGAGCTCATCTATCCTCTCCTGCGTCCCGTCCGGCACGACGCCTCGCAGACTCCGCAGCCTCTCGGCAAACCCCATGATTCCTCCCTTGCCACGCTGTAAACGTTACTTGACAAGATAGGCAAGATTTATTGCCGCGACAACGAATTATTAGTTGACATAGGACGTAGGCTAGGTTAACGTTATAGCCAACGAGAGGAGGTTATGCCAATGACGGGACTTAGGTCGATTCGTAGGGCAAAGGTCGAGGAAGCCCACAAATACGCAGCAACAACCGTGGCGAAAGCGATGGGCGTAAGCCGCGTTACCTATGCCAAGTGGGAGGAGCACCCAGAGAGGATGAGCGTCGGCCAGGCAAGAAAGCTCGCCGACTACCTGGGGTGCTCGGTCGATGACCTTTTTTGTTTGACCGAAGACGTCAATTAAACCTACGTCTGAGGTAAGAAGAAAGCCCCCGGCCGATGCGACGGCGCGAGGGCAACGACAAGAGACAGGAGGTCTCACATGTCAAACGAGATTGTACCGCAAGTGTTCGAGAATCCAGAGTTCGGTCAGCTAAGGGTCACGCAGGACGAGAACGGTGAGCCGTGGTTTGTTATTGCCGACCTATGCAAGGCGCTCGACCTCAGTAACCCCACGATGGTCGCAAGCAGGCTTAACGAGGATGACCTAAGCACTACTGAGGTCACCGATTCGCTTGGGCGCAAGCAGAAGGCCAACACAACCAATGAGGGTGGCATGTACGAGGTCGTGTTCATGTCCCGCAAGCCGGAGGCCAAGCGCTTCAAGCGCTGGGTGACCCACGACGTGCTCCCCGCAATCCGCCGCGACGGCGGCTACATGGTCGCTCGAGACGAGACGCCAGAAGAGACCATGGCACGTGCCGTCCTTCTCGCACAGAAGACCATCGAGCGGCAGAAGGCCCGCATCGCCGAGCTTGAGCCCAAGGCCCTCTTCGCTGACGCGGTAGCCGCATCTGACGGCACCTGCCTCATCGGAGAGCTTGCCAAGATGATGACCCAGGCTGGCTTCGTCATCGGGCAGAACCGGCTCTTTGCGCTGCTCCGTGACGACGGCTTCCTCGGCAAGTCCGGAAGCAACCGCAACGTGCCGCTCCAGCGCTACGTCGAGATGGGCCTCTTCAAGATCAAGGAGACGGCAATCACCCACGCGGACGGCCACGTGACCATCAACCGCACGCCCAAGGTCACGGGCAAGGGACAGCGCTACTTCATCGAGCGCTACTGCGGGAAGGCGGTGGCGTGATGGAACGCATCAAGTGGGCGCTGTATGACCTCGGTGCGCTGACGCTCGACATGGCCTATGGCATCGACGTCGCATTCGATAGCTGGTCCCAGCGCCACGAGGCATTGGGCACGGCGCTGCTGATGGCCCTTGTGGGCCTCGGTATGTACGCAATCGCCTTCTTCGCGCTGCTCTAGCGCACGCAAGGCAACCCCAGCAGCGCTGGAAAGACAGACAGGAGGAAACGATGGACATTCATTCGCGTGCCTTCGCGCAATTTGTCGCGCTCCTTGTCGAGCGCATGCGCATGGCAGACAGGGAGGCATGCTAGTGGCAGTCAGCTTCACCGTGCCATTCGTGCACGGACTCCAGCGGCCACGCTTCCACGGGCACGCCTACGACACCGACCGCAACCGGGCGGACAAGGAGCACATAGCGGCCATGTACCGCATGGCATGCCGCGAGAAGGCATCTGCAAGGCCGGTCGTGGCGCCGAAGAATGTTCCGGTGGCAGTGCGCATCGTGGTCCATAGGCCGGTACCGGCCAGCAGGCCGAAGCGCATCACTCAGGAGCATGACGTATACAAGCCCGACATCGACAATATCGCCAAGCTCATCCTGGATGCCCTGAACAAGGTCGCATGGACCGACGATGCGCAGGTGACGCAGCTGGTCGCTGTCAGGGCGGCACGTGCGAGGGGAGTCGAGGAGCACACGACAGTGACCATTTCGAGACCTGATTGGGGAGACTGACATGGACGAAATGAAGGAAGAGAAGGCGCAGGAGGTCGAGGCAAGGGTCATAGAGCGCGACCTTGCAGATCCGACCGAGTACGAGCGCTGGATAGCCGCGATGCGCGAAGAGGTGCAGGGGCAGCTCTCGAATTTCGGGCCGCACACCATCGCAAGCGCCGACGACTACAGGCAGAGCGGCAGGGACCGCAAGGCCGCAAGGGCCATCATCGCAAAATGGGACGGGCAGCGCAAGGAGGCTACGGCAAGGTACCGCAAGCTCCTGTCGGACATAAAGGCCGATGTGGACGCAGCTCTGCAGCCACTCTACGACGCTGACGCCGGATACAAGGCTGCTCTCGACGAGTGGGACGAGCGCACGATCGATGACAAGCTCTCGGAGCTTGCGCAGCACTACGAGGCTATGGCGCCCGACCTCGTGCCGCTCGTGCCCTTCGCGAAGCTCGACGAGGTGTATGGCAGCGCCGACAAGTGGCACCTCAAGTCCACCAACATCCAGCGCATGAAGCAGCAGCTCGAAGCCCACGTGTCCGGCATCGCCGAGGACGAGCGCACGATCGATGAGCTAGACATGACGGACGCGGAGCGCACGGCCCTCAAGGCCGAGTACTTCGGGACGCTCGATCTCGGCACGGCCCTTTCCCACGCAAGGGAGCGCAGGGAGCAGAGGGAGCGCGTGGAGCAGCTCGAAGCCGAGCGCAGGGAGCGAGAGCGCCAGCAGCGCGAGGCGGAGGCCCAGGCGCAGAGGGCAGAGGAGCTCGCAGCGGCCAAGCGTGCTCACGAGGCCGACGCGGCCATCGAGACAGGCTCCGTCGTGACGCCTGAGGAGCTCGAGCGCACGCACGCAAGCATCGACCAGGGCGCCACATGGCAGGAGCCGGAGCCCGAGCCCGAGCCAGAGCCGGAGCCCGAGCCGGAGATGTGGCACGTGGTCCTCGACCTCGGGACGATGGACAGCGCAAGGCTCGAAGAGGTCAAGCAGGTGCTCCGCACCACAGGAATCAAGGAGGCCCTGCACGGCATCGGTGCCGGGTGCAGGCTTATGAGAGGACGTGCATAGACATGGCAGGACAGACAGCAATCGCGGCGGCAAAGCCTAAGACGATGAGCATGGCGGACGAATTGAGCTTCGCCCAGACGGTGGCAGACAGCTCGCTCCTGCCGCAGGCATACCGTGGCAACCCCGCGAATGTCTTGATAGCGGTCAACCTGGGCCAGGCCATGGGCCTGGGACCGGCAGAGAGCCTCTACCGCATCAATGTCATCCAGGGCAAGCCTACGGCGTCGGCCGAGCTCATCGCCGCACAGGTGCGCAAGGCAGGCCACAAGCTCCGCATCGACAAGGACGAGGCACGCCAGAGCGTGACCGCGACCATCGTCAGGTGCGACGATCCCGACTATCCCATCTCCGAGACGAGGGATGCAGCCTGGGCCAAGTCGATGGGCCTTGCCTCCAAGGACAACTACAAGAAGCAGCCGATGACGATGCTCACATGGAGGGCCATCACTGCAGCAGCGCGCGAGGCGTGCCCTGAGGCCCTCTACGGCGTCGCGTACACGCCGGACGAGATGACGGACTTCCAGACGGAATCCAGGGCCGCAGAAGCCTCAGCAGCGCCCAGGAGCGCAGCCCCTGCAAAGGCGAAGCCGAAGGCGCAGCCGAAGCCGGCACGCAACGCGGCGGAATACATGCAGCCGGTGCGCGATCTCTTCAGGTCCTGGGCCGCTGCCCTCGACCTGCATGCGCAGGATGCCGCATCGCTCCTCGCCGAGAAGGCCGGAGCCGCGAGCATGGCGAGCATGACGGCAGCGCAGGCGGCCAAGGCTGTCGCAATCATGCAGGCAGATATCGCCGAGGCCCAGGAGGACGAGCAGGCCGCAGATCCTGAGCCTGTCTACGAGACCGATGGAGGCTGCTCCGAGGAGGTCGACTTCTAGGCGCTCAGGACGGCTCAGGAGCGCCGCACGGCAGCGGAATGGGCAACCAGCCGGCTGCACGGAAGACGGCATCCCAGAACCGCTCTCAGAGGCCCACAGAGCCTCAGCAGATGCAGGCAGACCTCTACGACGAGGACATACCGTTCTAAGGAGACGGAAATGGCGAATTTCAATCAAGACGGCACTCCGGAGCTCACGCACGAGCAGAGGGCTGCGGCCCTCGCGAGGGCGGCCGAGGCGAGGCACGACCGGGCGGAGCTCCTGCGCAAGGTCAAGACAGGCGAGGTCAGGCCCGAGGACGTGCTCAAGCGCCGCGACGATCTCGTCAGGAAGACCCGCGTCCTCCGCTTCATCGAGTCATGGCCGGGAGTGGGCAAGCAGACGGCCCCGAGGCTCATGGAGGCATTCCACATCGCCAGGGAGCGCCGCATCGGCGGGCTCGGCCCGAAGCAGCTTGCAGCCATGACGGAGTGGCTCGAAAGGCGCACCGCGAAGGAGAAGGCCGATGAGTGACGAGGACGTGGCCTATGAGGCGCTGCTGGCGCAGGCGGATGCCTATGAGAGCGCGGCCATAGAGGCGGCGCAGGACGAGGAGGAAGACGATGAGGAAGCTTGAGGTCGCTTTCGACGAGAGCGTCTATGGCAAGGATGGACCGCAGTACGCCCACGAGGGGGACGCAGGCATCGACCTGCGGTGCGCAGAGGACTTCGTCCTGGAGCCGCACTCGGTGCGGTTCGTCCGGTGCGGCCTCTCGGTGAAGCTCCCAGAGGAGACCTTCGGCGCGATTCGCTCGCGCTCAGGCCTCGCTCGGAAATACGGCGTGGACGTGATCGACGGTACCATCGACGAGGGCTATACGGGAGAGATCGGAGTGACCATGCGCAGCATGGCGCAGGGCACGTGCCATTTCGCCAAGGGCGAGCGCATCTGCCAGCTCGTGATCGTGCCATGCGTGCATGCATGCATCGTGCGGGTCGATGCCATCGCAAAGGACCCGCGCAGGGGCAGCGCTGGCTGGGGCTCGACTGGGCTGGTGTAGGCCATGGCAAAGAGCGAGGGGCCATACTTCGGCATCGGCGCAGGCTTCTGCTCCGAGCAGGGCGTGAGCATCATCGGGCGCAAGCTCGGTACAAAGGGCCAATGGGCTCTAGTCAGGCTCTTCTGCCTCCTTCTCTCTGAGGATGGCGGCAGGCTCCTGCTCTCCACAGAGGACGAGTGGGAGGACCTCGCCTGCCGCATCGGGCTGGAGACGGACGAGTGCCGCGAGCTTATGGCCATCTCCGAGCGATACGGCCAGATCGTGAGGCCGGACGGCGGGCCATACATCTTCGCTCCGAGGGTGACCGACGGCCTTGCGGCAAGGCAGGCTGTCAAGGAGCGTGCGCGGAAGGCCGTAGAGACGCGCTGGGCGAAGCAGCACAAAGCCGATACGCAAGCAGATACGGACGTACATACGGACGTATCTACGGACGAAATACACTAACCAACCTACTTACTTACCTACTTACTAACTAACCAACTAACAAGAAAGGTTGACTTACTTGTTAGTCAACCTCACAAGCAAGTAGGCTGGGCTCATTTGTAGAAAACTCAGATTTTGTTGAAAACTTGTCGTGGCGGCGCTTGGCGGGGGCCTTGTGGTGGCCCCGCCAGCGCCCGGGAAGACGGAGCGATGGAACTGGAGGAGCCATGAGCGTCGATATAGTGAGCCCGGCCGATGCGGTCTTCCGCTGCATCGGGACGGCAGGCATGTCAGACAATGCCGTAGCGCATGAGGGAGACGTCTCAAGAGGAGCGATCTCCTTCATCAGGCGCAGGCGTGATGAAGGGAACTTAGGCCTGCAGATGTACATGCGGACGTTCATACGGGTGGCGCATGCATGCGGCTACCGCATCATCCTCGCGACGGAGCCGGGGAAGACCGATGCAGACGCCTTCGAGCTCGGAGAGGAGACGCTGCTGCCCAGCGGCGGGGATGCGTCCCGGAAGGGAGAGGAGTAGCAGGTGTACGAGCGGAAGACGGCGGAAGCGTACGTCTACAGGGCGCCTGACGGCTCCTTGAGGATCCAGTGCGGGAACTGCGGAGCGCTGATGCCGCAGCTGCGCATCCTCGCGGGGCAGCGCACGGGGAAGTTCGTGCCGGCACGGTGCCCCGAGTGCGGGGCTGAGATCGTAGGCATGCAGGGGACCGAGGACTGGTGCGATGCGGAATGACGAGCGAAATGACGGTGACCGTGGCTCTCATGGCGCTCTGCGGGGCCAATCTTGCCATGATCTGGCAGATATCCACGCTCGCAGACAGCGTGCATGACGTGCAGGAAGACATGCATGCCACGGCGAGGTGGCTCGCACGCATGGAGGCATACAGGCTCAGGGTGGCCGAAAGGCAGAAGGACGGAGACGGCGATGGCGAAGAGGATTAGCAACTGCATACGCAATTGCGACGAGCTTCGTGCTCTTGCAGACCGCATAGATAGCGAGATGGTAGAGCTTCCGAAGGATGCTGACGACGTGCCAATCCATGTGGGAGACACGGTATGGGGATGCAGGAGCCACGTCAAGATGACCATTGCAGCGCTGCGCATAGAGGATAGCGGGTTGGCTGTCTATGTAGACGGAGGCACATGCCGCGTCGATGCATTGGATGTTTCCCACAACCGCCCCGACAGCTGGGAGCGTATCGCGTACGACATAGAGACGATCGTGCCAATTGACGATGAGGGCGATGAGCGATTAAGGCACGAGCTGGCCGACCGTATCCGCAGGCTTGCGAAGAAGGAGGACAAGCAATGTCAGTGAACATCGGCGCGCCGCAGGCAATCATTCTGGCGCTCTACTTATCGAGCCTTGTTGTCAACTGCGTCAAAGACGGCGAGCAGAGCACCATTCACTGGTGGTCTGGAGCAATTGCCATCGCAGTTGTTTTGGCTATTTTGACGTGGGGCGGATTCTTCTCATGATGGATGACATGGATCAGCGAGGCAGGTGCCTGACGTGCCGGTATGCGCAGATGATTGACAAAGAGGACTATGACGCCGTGCCCGACTGGTGCGACTACGAGTGCCATAGGCATGCTCCGGCAATGGTGCCTGTAGGCGAGGGCAAGGTCATGTCTTTCTGGCCTGGCGTATCAGGCTTCAGCTGGTGCGGGGACTACGAGATGACGGATCATGAGGAGGCAGAGCATGGCAAGCGCTGAAGTGGTAGAGCTGCCCCGGGACCGCAAGGGCAGGACGCTGCACATAGGCGACGAGGTCCTGGTGTACAGCTACAACAGGGAGCCAATCGCACAGGGTGAGGTCGTATCAATGATGCTGGTGCTGCTGGAGCCTACCGCCTGGTCCGTGGGCCTGCACATGGGTGCCATCGGGGACAGGCGCTACCGGACAAGCTGCGGAGGCTTCGACCCGCACGAGCTCGAGAGGATAGAGGTGGGCAGCGATGACTAGCGCGAAGAAGCTGCGGTGCGTTGTATGCGGCAAAGAGCTGGATGACGGCGGGTTTATTGCTCTCGATAACTGGCTGCAATGGCATCACTACACGAAGATAGGCCCGTCTGCCGTGGCTAATTGCTATTGCTCGGAAAAGTGCTTCGCCGATGACTGGATGCTCACGTGGATGGATGCTGAGGATTTCGAATGGGGTGATGACGATGACTAGCAGAGAAGAGCGCCGCGAGGTGGCGGAGAGGCCGGAAGCGTGTACGGAGACGTGAAGAACGCCGGGGCTGCGGTGTGACTCATGGTGAGGGCCGCCATGAAGGAGTTCGGCGAGGACGACGGCAGGGCGTATACTCCGATCATGAAGCTGTTCGGAAGGGCCGCGATACCGGAGACCACCGCGAGGGGAGTCAAGGCTCTCATAGACCGCAAGATGAAGTCCGGCGAGATAAGCAGCCCGTGGGAGATATTCGAGACCATGATGGGTGATACGTATGGCAAAGACGGGAAGGCCGACTAAGTACAACCCGAAGTACCACATCCCGTGGGCGAGGGGTCTGGCGCTGAGGGGTGCCACTGTCGATGAGATAGCCAAGGAGTTCGGCGTCGCCAAGTCAACGCTGTACAAGTGGGCCAAGGAGGACGAGTCGTTTTCGAACGCCCTAAACGAGAGCCGCGACATAGCGGACATGGACGTCGAGAGAACGCTGTACCAGCGGGCGATGGGCGGCAAGTCGCGGGAGACGAAGAAGGTTATCGAGATTGTCGATGGCAAGCCGCAGGTGAAGAGGATGGAGGAGACCGAGAGGGAGCTTGCGCCTGACGTAACCGCCTGCATCTTCTGGCTGAAGAACCGACAGCCGCAGCTGTGGCGCGACAGGCAGGACGTCGCAATCAGCGAGGAGCAGGACGCGAGCATCAAGGAGTGGATCGACGCGCTCGGACTCGGGAAGACGGAATGATAGAGTTCAGCGACAAGCAGAAGCGCCTTGCCACGTGGTGGTCGGGCGCTTGTCCGTATGACGGCGTGATTGCGCAGGGTTCCGTGCGCTCGGGTAAGACGCACTCGATGATTGTCGGGTTCGTGCTGTGGTCGCAGAGGACGTTCTCCCACCGGAGCTTCATCGTGGCGGGGAGGACGATAGGATCGCTCACGAGGAACGTCGTCCTCCCGATGCTCGGAATCCTCCGTTCAATGGGCATGGCGTATGACTACCACCGTGGGGACGGCTACGTGAGGGTGGGCACGAACACGTACTGGCTGTTCGGTGCAAGCTCGGAGCAGTCGCAGGACGTCATTCAGGGCATGACAGCAGCCGGGTGCCTGCTGGACGAGGTTGCGCTGATGCCTAGGTCGTTCGTAGACCAGGCGATGGCCCGATGCTCGGTGGACGGCTCGAAGTTCTGGTGGAACTGCAACCCGTCGTACCCTACGCACTTCGTGAAGAGGGACTTCATCGACAAGGCCGAGGAGAAGCGGATACTCGTGCTCAAGTTCACGATGAGGGACAACCCGACGCTGAGCGACGAGACGATAGCTAGGTACGAGCGCATGTACTCCGGAGTGTTCTACGACCGGTTCATCCGTGGCCTTTGGGTTCTCGCCGAGGGTCTTGTCTACCAGAACTTCCGCGAGTCAACGATGTGCGCCGAGCTGCCGGAGGAAGAGCTGCGCAAGTTCCCGCACTACGTCTCAATCGACTACGGCATCACTAACCCCTTCGTGGCAATCGACTGGGTCGTAAAAGGGGGCAAAGCCTACGCAGTGGACGAGTACTGCTTCGACTCGAAGGCAGAGGGGTACCGCAGGACGGACGAGGAGCACTACGAGGCTCTGAAGAAGTTCATGGCGAAGAAGTACGTCGAGCTTGTCGTGATAGATCCGTCCTCGTCGTCGTTCATGGAGTGCATGCACCGCCACGGCGACTGGGACTTCATGGGGGCTGACAACGCCGTCATAGAGGGGATCAGCAACGTCATGACGGCGATGGAGCAGGGAGACCTGCTGATAAGCCACAAGTGCGAGCGCCTGCTGTCGGAAATCGGGCTGTACCGATGGGACAGCAAGAAGAGGCAGGAGGAGGTCGTCAAGGAGGACGACCACGCCTGCGACGCGATGCGCTACTTCGTGCAGACGGTCGGGCTGCGGGAGCTGTCGTGCTTCCGGTGGCGATGACGTAAAATGTGACGAGCAACGCGAAAGGAGACGATATGGGATTGTTCAACAGCGTGCTGGACAGGCTGGCCAGGAGCCTTAACAGGCGCATACAGGGCATGGAGCAGAGCCAAGCCTACCGCGACTCCGGGAAGAAGGGCACTGAGTACTCGGTCGAGGCGATGGTGAGCGAGAGCCTTGCCAACCTGATGGCGATGCAGTTCACGATGCCTGTCGTGGGAAGCTCGCAGAGGGCGCGGTTCCTCGACTCCGTAAGCTCAGACTTCGTGAGGGACAGCTTCGTCAACGTCGTGTCGATGGCGTTCATGACCGGCGACTGCATCACCGTGCCGTCGTGGAACGGGCGCGGCATGGACTGCGCGATCGTGTCGGCTGACGACTTCGCAATCCTCGGTGCCAACGGCAGGCAGATCACGTCGTGCATCTACGTGGTGGACGAGAAGAAGGAGCGCTACGGCAGCAGGTACACGCTCCTGCGGCTCGTGGAGCTTGTGCCGTACGTGGCGGTCGATGGCACGAAGGCGTACGCGAACCACTACAAGACGTTCGTCGCGAAGGACGGAAACATCCAGGGCGACGTGGACTGGTCGAGGTTCCCCGACTGGGCAGAGACGAACGAGCAGGAGTGGTGGGTTCCGAACGTTGACCGACTGCTCATCGGGCGGTATCGCTCGTTCACGCTGGACCCGCAGCACCCGAACGCGCAGAAGGGAACTCCCATCTGCTTCGGTGCGTCAGCGCCAATCAGGGAGATTCACTACCTCACGAAACAGATGCACAACGAGTTCGGTCTGAGCGAGAAGGCAATCATCGCCGACAAGTCGATGTTCACGAAGGAGTTCAGGCGCGACCAGAACGGGAACATCGTGGCATCAAAGCTCACGATGCCGAAGGGACGCGAACGGCTCTTCATGGACGTACGTGGGGACTTGCGCGGAAACGGCAACCTCATATCGGAATGGGCACCGACAATCCAATTGCAGCCGTACGTGGACGCGTTGGAGAAGCAGTACCAGGAGGTCGAGAAGGCGGTTGGCGTAAGCTCCGGCATCCTGAGCAACCTGAACGACATCAGCTACCAGAACGTGGACAACGTGCGCAAGGCGACGGTGAAGACGCAGAGCTTCATCGAGACCGCGCGAGGCGTTGCCGAGAGCTACCTAGACGACATGGTGTACGCGTGGGACGTTCTGGCGAGCTACTACGGAATCGTCCCGGTCGGCCCGTACGACGTCGAGTACAAGTGGAGCGACGAGTACATCAACACGTTCGCAGACCAGCAGAGCGCAATCCTGGCTGGAAACGCCATCGGCGCGACTGACGCAGTGGACTACCGGATGATGGTGATGGGCGAGAGTCCGGAGGTGGCTCGTCAGAGGGTGGCAGAGATTGCGGCTGCGAAGCCGTCCGTGCCGGTGTTCCAGGAGCTGTAAATGGACGAGCGGCGCGAGGAGCTGGACATATCGAGGGTGGCGCTCGCGGCAGAGGTTGCCATCCTGTGCGTCATCGTCAGGAGCCTGCGAGACGTTGACGGAGACACCGGGTACGACGACGCTGCGAAGTGGCAGGTAGCAGGCATGGCCGACATATCGGCGATAGCTGCAACGCTGTCGTCGATGCTCGGAAAGAGGGCGGACGCGCTGTTCGGTGCCGGTGCAGACGCAATCGACTCGTGGTCGAAGGCGATGTTCGAGGCGTCAGGCAGGGCGTTCCAGAGCGTCATGGGCAACCCGTTCTCAAGGCAGTCGGTCGTGTCCGGTGTGTCGAAGGCTCGCAAGGACGTCGATGGCATGTGCCGCACGTCCGTCATGGCGGTCGTGTCGCACGACGGGAAGGTGACGCCTATTTCGCAGGCATACAGGGACTGCCTTAACAGGGCCGTGAGCGCCGT
>Ga0172378_10003574_pt1 | contig 14613 bp, 13 predicted proteins | sample GrowelOW332metaG_FD_119755 | JGI IMG/M metagenome (GOLD analysis project Ga0172378, IMG submission 119755) | Groundwater microbial communities from an aquifer near a municipal landfill in Southern Ontario, Canada - Pumphouse #3_1 metaG | ecosystem: Environmental > Aquatic > Deep subsurface >... | reverse complement strand
GTTACTCCCGTCTTAGAATGGGAATCTCTTTTTCGACTAAACGCGGCATAACGTCTTTGGAGGTCGAATCAGGTGGGAGGTGGGAAACGAGGAGTGCAACCGGTGGTCACATTTCGGGTATGTTTGATAAAGTGCTTGATATAGACAAATGCTGGTTGCAGGACGATATATCAAATCGCATTCGCTTATCAATCAAAGATTTTTGCCTGAAAGAAGGTTACAGTTTTTTTGACCTGAGAAATCAGGAAGGTCTGATGCGTAACCTGATTATCAGAACATCTTCGACTGGTGAGATCATGTTGATTGTGGTTTTCTTCCAGGAAGAAAAAGAAAAAATTGAAGCTTTGCTGCAACACATCGAAGTTAACTTTCCTGAAATTACCTCCTTAATATATATCATTAATGAAAAGGCCAACGATACCATCGGCGATCAGGAAATCCATGTTTTCAAAGGCCGTGACCACATTTTCGAAGAAATGGAAGGTCTTCGTTTTAAAATAGGACCTAAATCCTTTTATCAGACAAATTCCGAACAAGCTTATGAGCTTTATAAAGTAGCACGTTCTTTTGCCGGATTAAAAGGTGATGAGCTTGTTTATGATCTTTACACTGGCACAGGCACCATCGCCTTGTTCCTGGCTCGTTACTGTAAAAAGGTCATTGGCGTAGAATATGTTCCGGAAGCGATTGAAGATGCCAAAGTAAATGCAGAGCTGAACGGATTGGGCAATACGATGTTCTTTGCCGGCGATATGAAAGATGTACTCAATAAAAAATTTATTGATACGTACGGGCAACCTGACGTCATCATTACGGACCCTCCCAGAGCAGGTATGCACGCTGATGTCGTGAACACCATCATTCAGGCATCCCCTCAACGCATCGTCTATGTCAGCTGTAATCCTGCTACACAGGCACGTGACCTGGAAATGCTTGACCTCGATTATGAGGTAAAAAAAGTTCAACCTGTGGATCTATTTCCCCATACACAACATGTTGAAAATGTTGTGCTTCTTGAAAAGAGGGCTGTAAGAAAAATCAAACCGATTGTGGAGATTCCAAAAATTGAGGTTCCAGAAGAAGTGGAAGAAGAACCTGAAGAAAGACAGATTCGGATTGGATAAAGAACGGATGACATCCCTTGAAGGGATGTCATCCCTACTTTTTGATTACGGATGACATCCCTTAAAGGGATGTCATCCGTTCTTTTTAATTAAGGATGTCATCCCTTTGAGGGATGACATCCGATAGCAATCGCTTCAATTTCCACCAAAGCTCCTTTTGGCAAAGCTTTTACAGCAAAGGCCGAACGTGCTGGAAAATTTCCGGTAAACTGAGCCTTGTAAACCTCATTCATGCCTTCAAAAAGAGACATGTCAGCCAAAAAGACCGTTGTTTTTACAATAGCATCTACACTGCAACCAGCTTCGGAAAGAATTGCCTTCAGATTGGCAAAAGACTGCTTCGTTTGTCCTGTAATGTCTTCGGCTTCTATATTGCCGGTAGCTGGATTTACCGGTAGCTGACCAGATATAAAAATCATATTTGAAACTTCAATAGCCTGGCTATACGGGCCAATGGCTGCAGGTGCATTTTTAGTTGAAATAACCTTACTCATAACTTAATGTATTAATATTTATAGTAATCAGAAACCCATCCAATAGCCAGCCAGACCAAAAAGCAGTCCAATCATGACATTGATAAGTTTCACTGCAAGAAATCCTCTTTTAGATTCAGCCAGTAACGGCAAAGTTGAATGACCATCCTGGGTTATGGAATTGGCCAGAAGGATGCTGAATGGAATGGTTCCTCCCACAAAGAGGGAAATAAAAACCAAATGTGGACCAGATTCTGGGATAATCCCTATTAGAACGGCAAAAAGCAGTACCCAAAGCTGATTTTTTTCAACCCACGCAATCATATCCACTGAGCTCATCAAAAAATGAATGAGTAACAGGGCTGCAAACGTCCAAAGGAAAATCTTTGGAACATGCTGTTTGATAATATGATGCCAAAGATGTTGTTCCAGAAAATGGTCGTTTACGAAAACAAAAGTGACAAGGACTATGCTGGCCAAAATCAGAAAAATATTGTTAAACCAGACTTCATCGAATGGGAGACAGAAACTGTTTTGGGCTGCTTGTTCAACGATATGACCGGTTTGCTCATGGGGTTCATGGTTGAAAAAACCGGTAAGCATACCTAAAATAAAAAGCGCAAGCCCCGTAATCAATAACCCCCTGGTAAAAGTCAGTTGACGAAAATTATTTTTACAGCTTCCGAACAAATCATGCAGACATACTTGTTCGTGTTCATGTACCACCAAGTGGTTTTGCATATTCTTCGGTTGGGCCACCTTTATGCCCAGTTTGTCAATGATAAAACCGACCACTATTCCAATGAGGAAAAGTATTCCAAAAAGAAAAAATGCTTTCTGAGGCATCTGCACCATCATGACGAAAGCTTCATCTCCCACACAGGCAATCATGGCAGCAACCAAAGCACCAAAACTGATGACTCCGTGCGTCCACATGCCAACCACGGCAAAACCGCCGAAACATCCTGGTATTAACGCCAAGATGGAAGAAATGACAATCTGGAGTGATTTATATTTTCCAAGCCATTTGCTCCATTTACCTTGTGTAAATAGGTTGAGCAATTCAATAAAAAGCATGATCACCAGCACAAAACAAGTGATCATCAAGGTATTACGTAAGACATCTGTCAATACTTCTGTCATAATCATAATTTAAAATGAGAAATCAACAGACTCCATCAATGGCAAACATTGACGGAGTTGTCCTAACTAAGCCTGAACATCTGAACGGTGCTTGACAGCTTCGTACATCAGTATTCCAGCAGCAACTGAAACGTTCAATGAACCGATTTTTCCAAGAATGGGAATTTGCACCAATTCATCACAAATCTTGATGTTCTCGTTGGCAATACCAGTATCCTCAGCTCCCATCACGATGGCTACCGGGCCTGAATAATCAGCCTGGGTATAATTGTCAGAAGCTTTTTCGGTGGCTGCAATGATGCGTACACCAGAATTTTTAAGAAAAATGATGGCCTCTCTAATGGAACGTTCGCGACAGACGGGCAAAGTATGCAAAGCTCCTGCGGAAGTTTTCACGGCATCAGCATTGACGCTGACACTATCTGTCTGGGGAATGACAATGGCATGCACACCTGCACATTCACAGGTTCTGGCAATGGCTCCAAAATTCCGGACATCGGTGACACCGTCCAATAATACGAAAAAGGGTGTCTTGCCTTCCTCATAAAGGGTTGGGACAATGTCTTCCAAACGTTGGTATGTCACAGCAGAAATAAAAGCCACAACACCCTGATGATTCTTCATCGTGACGCGATTCAGTTTTTCGACCGGCACTCTTTGAACAGGAATTCGCGTGCCATGGAGCGCATCAAAAAGTTCTTTTGTCAATTCAGTTTCAAGATCCTTCTTCACAAGGATCTTATCTATGTCTTTACCTGCGAGAACAGCTTCCAGTACGGCGCGAACACCGAAAATGAACTCATTGCTACTTTCGGAAGATTTACGTGGCCCAAAAGGCTTACGCGGGTTTTTGTTGTACATTGTTTGCATAATTGATTATTGATTTTCGAGCAAAAGCGCGTGGGCATTGCTTACAGCTGCTTCGCTGACATTGGCACCACTCAGCATCTGAGCAATCTCAAGCAGGCGTTCATCTTCCTGTAAACGTTTCACTGCGGTAATGCTGCGATCGTTTTGTTCTGTTTTAAATACTTTAAAGTGTGATTTTCCTTTGGCTGCAATCTGAGGCAAATGGGTGATACAAATCACTTGTCTTTTTTCAGCAATATCTTTCATGATTTGCCCCATCTTATGGGCAATTTCACCAGAAACACCGGTGTCGATCTCATCAAAGAGCAACGTCGGAAGGCTGGTGTAATCCGCAATCAAGGATTTGATGCTAAGCATAATGCGCGAGATCTCACCGCCTGATGCAATCTGATTGATGGGTAGTGGAGTCGTATTTTTATTGGCGGAGAACAAAAAATTAATCTGATCCTGTCCGTCCGTTTCTATCGTTTTTTTGTGCTGTTCTATCTTTAAAACGGCCTTGGGAATTCCGACCTGAATCAGTTGAGCAACCAATCTTTCTTCTATCGGTTTGCGTATGGCTGACCTCGACTTAGATAATTTGTCCGCCAAATTCCGGGCCCGATCTTCAGCTTCCTTCAATTTGTTCTTTAAATCTGTCAATTCATCTTCGAAGGAATCGATGACAGATAGTTTTTTAGCCAAATCATCCCTGAGAGTTATAAGCTCTTCGGTATTTCTGACCCTGTGCTTTTGTTGTAAACTATAAAGTTCATTGATCCTTTCGTTTACTTGCTCCACCCTTTCAGGATTAACTTCCACATCATTCAGAATAACCTCAAGTTCCTCTGCCAGGTCTTTCATATCCAGGTAACAAGAGTGAATGCGTTCCCTTGGTTCCTGTAATTTTGAGAATATATTCTGAAGGCTTTCAGCCTGATTCAAAGCAGATTTGAGCGAGATGTTCACTCCATGTTCCTCAGCATCGAGCAAATTGAAAATCTTACCCAATCCAAGTTTTATTTCTTCAGCATGATTAAGCATATCACTTTCAGCTTCCAATTCTTCCTGTTCGCCGTTTTTCAGTTTTGCTTCTTCCAATTGATTGAACTGGAAACGTAAGTAATCTTCTTCTTCCTTCGCTTTTCGGGCTGTATCTTCCAGTTTTTTAAGCGTTGACTGTAATTCTTTAAAATGTTGAAATGCTAATTTATAGCTATTCAGGAGATCTTCATTTCCTGCAACAGCATCCAGAACATTCAGCTGATAAACATCATTTGCAAGTAAAAGGTTTTGGTGTTGGGAATGAATGTCAATGAGTTGGGCAGTCAACTCTTTTAATACGGAGAGAGATACAGGAGAATCGTTCACAAATGCCCTGTTCTTTCCGTTACTAAACAGTTCACGCCTGATCAGGCAACTTTCAGGATAAAATTCCAGATCATTTTGTTCGAAAAAAGAATCAAGTCCATAGGCATGTATATCAAATTCAGCTTCGACTATACATTTATCCGAACCTTCTTTGATAACACGTGATTCAGCACGCTGTCCCAGAATCAGGGACAGGGCACCTAATAAAATGGATTTTCCGGCTCCGGTTTCTCCGGTAATCACGGTAAAGCCATTGTCGAAGGAAAGATCCAAACGATCTATCAAGGCATAATTTTGAATATAGAGCTTTTGAAGCATACTGTTTTACTTTTTCGTTTTTATTCCCTGTAAACGATTTACAGAAGCCGGATACACTTCGGTTAAAAGGTCAAATACAGATTGTTTTTCCTGTACCGTGGCCTTGGAATAAATATTGATCATCTCATCCGCTTTTGTCTCCATAAAGTTGGACAATAATGGAGAACGTGATTTTGCCTGCTTGGCTGTCTTCAGTCCGGAAAGTGCTGAAGTTATCTGTGAACGGCCCTCTTCTGGATTTTCAGACATGACATCAAGTCCTAATCGATGGTACGTATAGGATAAAATACGCATGGCCGGCTGATTTTCATCTGTGAGGACATTGGTCCATCCCCAATGATTTTTGTCTTCCTGCGCTTTCCAGTTGTCACCAAGTGATCCTTGGGCTATTGACGTTATTTCCTGTGCTTTTTGAAAAAAAGGAGTACCTCCCAGTTTGGAAAAGCTATCAAAGTCCAGTCCCAAAATCACATACGACCAAAAGGCAAGAGTGGCAGTAAGATTATTGTCAATGGAAGTTTCATTGTATGTAAGATTTTGATTTTCCTGAAATTCAAAGGTGAGTTCCTCTCGTGTATTCAAAATTGTCGTGGTATAAGTCGATCCATAAACAGGTCTTGATGATTGAATCTGCAAGTCACAGGTATGATTACTACCATCCCTGGATTTCATGATAAAAAGAAGGGTGCACTCTATTTTTTCCTGATTTTTCAATTGCAGGTTTGACCATTGCTGGGAATTCATAAATTCCTGCACCACATTCTTCAGACTTTCATACACGCTTTTATCTGTACCCGAAATCTGCTCGGTGTTTATCTGCACCTTGCAATTCAGTTCCTGTGCCTTTAGTTCCAAATGGCAGAAAACCAATGCAACCAATATTACGACAAAGAAAATCGCGCGCTTATTTTTCATACACTATTAAATGGTATGCAAAGTTAGTATATTAAATATATATTTATTATTTATTATCTAAATATTCAGATAATACATTCAGAATATCTTCAGCCACTTCTTTTTTCGACTTTAAGGAAAAAGAGAACTGATACCCTTCTCTATTCAATATCGTTATTTTATTGGTATCATGCCTGAAACCAGCACCAGCATCATTCAAAGAATTCAATACGATAAAATCCAAATTCTTACGTTCCAGCTTTGACTTGGCATTCTTTTCTTCCTCGTCAGTTTCCAACGCAAAACCAACCAACACCTGACCATCTTTTTTGGCTGTACCCAGAGCTGCTGCAATATCTCTGGTCGGCTTCAGATCCAAATGAAGATCATCCACTCCCCTTTTTGTCTTGTGCTCAAAGGCCTGTTCAGGCGTAAAATCCGCTACTGCAGCACAAAGTATGGCTGCATCTATTTCGTGAAAACGTGACGTCGCCGCCTCATACATCTGAGCAGCAGACTCAACATCCACCCGATTAATATTCGGATGTTGAGTGGACAGGGCAACCGGACCTGCAATCAATAGTACTTCAGCTCCTCTTTCAGCGCAAGCTTCCGCCAGAGCAAAACCCATTTTTCCCGAGGAATAATTTCCGATAAAACGCACTGGATCAATCTTTTCATAGGTTGGTCCTGCCGTTATCATGATTTTTTTTCCAGCCCATGGTTGAAGTTCAGACATGAAGTCAGAAAGAAGTTTAAAGATGGCCGCGGGCTCTTCCATCCGGCCTTTGCCTATATCACCACAAGCCAGTTCTCCAACTGACGGCTCAATAAAATGCACACCTGCTTCACGAAGATATTGCATATTCTTTTGGACAGAAGGATGTTCATACATTTTACAATTCATAGCTGGTGCCACAAATACTGGTTTATTAAATGCCAGAAATATTGTAGATAAAGCATCATCTGCAATTCCACCGGCAAATTTTCCCAGTATATTGGCTGTAGCCGGAGCTACCAACAAAAAGTCCGCCCAATCGTTCAAGGCAATGTGTTCGGTGGAATACTCATTGATATTGTCAAAAGGATCAACATATATCTTGTTTTTAGAGACCGTTTCGAGTGTTAGTCTCGTTACGAACTCGAGCGCGTTTCTGGTAGCAACGACCTGAACACTGGCTCCGGCTTTTACAAAAAGACGAATCAACTCCGGTGTCTTATAGGCTGCGATACCCCCGGATATTCCCAGTAAAATGCGCTTACCTTTCCACATAAAATCACTTATTTAATGAACGTAAACGAATGCGTGTCAGTACATTTTTTGTATTCAGGGAAAAATCTCCCTGCATCATCCAACCATAATAACCCGAATCACGTTTCAGAATTTCCTCGACCGGTTTATCCTTGTATTTTCCAAAATTGAAAACCTCAACATCATCGTCATTCAGCACAATCTTACCTGCAAAATCGACATTCCGGTTAAAAGTGGAGAATTCAGATAAAAACTGAACATCATTTTTCAAGTCAGGATACATGTCCAACTGCGATTTGAGCACTTCATAAGTGGCACGCGTATCAGCCTCGGCACCATGAGCACCGTCCAGATCTTTACCACAATAGAATTTATAGGCAGCTGTCAGCGTACGTTGTTCCATTTTATGGAAAATCACCTGTACATCGATAAATTTACGTTTTGTCAAGTCAATATCAATATCATAACGTAAAAATTCTTCCACCAGCATGGGGATGTCAAAACGGTTGGAATTGAAACCGGCAATGTCACAACCTTCTATATCACGGGCAATTTGTTTCCCGATTTCTTTGAATGACGGACAATCGGCCACGTCTTCATCGAGGATATGATGAATATCAGAGGCTTCTTTTGGAATGGGAATTCCAGGATTCACTCTATAGGTTTTAATATCTTCCTGACCATTCGGAAGTACTTTGAGATAAGATATTTCGACGATCCGATCACTGTTGGGATTAACACCTGTTGCTTCCAGATCAAAAAAGACAATGGGATTCTTGAGATTCAATTGCATAATTACGCAGGTATAAAGATGGACAATCCCACAGCTGAAAAAACCGTGGGATTGCTGTTGTATTTTATGAAAACCAGCTTAATCGTTGAGCAACATCGGCATCAACAACATCAGCAAATCTTCGTTTTCTTCATTCTGTAAGGGCAAAAATAGCCCTGCACGGGAAGGATCAGCCAATTCCAGCACAATTTCCTGAGTATTCAGATTGGAAACGATATCAATGATGAACTGGGCTTTAAAACCGATGGTAATGCGTTCACCTTCATACTGGCATGATATGGTTTCTTCAGCAGACGTCGAAAAATCAATATCCTGGGTGGTTAGTTCAATCTTATTGTTGGATATAACCATTTTAACCAAACTGCTGGATTGATTGGCAAAAATCGCCACACGTTTCAGGGTATTCAGGAAAGAAAGACGATCAACCAATACTTTATAAGGATTATTCTGTGGAATCACCACATTGTAATTGGGGAAACGGCCTTCAACCAGACGACAGAAAACAGTATAGTTTGAAAGGCGGAACACGACATTGCTGTCATCGAAAGAAATAATGACGCCACCTGTCTCTTTCGGCAAAATGGCCCGAAGCAGGTTCGCAGGCTTCTTAGGTATGATTAGCATGGCTTTTTGGTCCCCGTGAATACTGGAATTTTTCAAGCGTACCAACTTGTGGGAATCTGATGCCACAAAAGTAACATTTTCTGTAGTGATATCCATCACAACACCATTCATGACCGGGCGAAGTTCATCATCTGCAGAAGCAAACACGGTGGAATTGATGCCGTTCAAAAGAACTGCTGCCGGTATTTCAAGATTACTGCTATCTTCTTTCAACTCTTTCAGTTTGGGAAATTCATCGCCATTTTGGGCTACAAATTTATACTTACCATTCTGGTAATAAATGGTCACTTCCAAACTATTTTCATCAATCTCAATGGTCAGCGGTTGTTCCGACAATTCACGCAATGAATCCAGCAACGTTTTGGACGGAATGGCAAAAGATCCGTCTCCGTCAGCCTCTATTAAATCGAAATTGGTCACCAAAGTCGTTTCTGTATCCGATGCCGTTGCTGTCAATTTATGACCTTCAATTTTCAACAGAAAACATTCTAAGATCGGCAAGGTGTTTTTTGAATTTATTACCCGGCTGATAGCCTGAAGATGGCTCAACAGAGCCGAACTGGATGCAATGAATTTCATACGAACGGTTTTTATTTTTACATAGAGGTTGCATGAATACACCGCACATGATCGTTAAGTTCAATCATGCCATCGGTTATCGCATTCATACAATCGAATTTATTATTATATTTCTGTTACTGATTTCCCTCATCGGTTCTACAAAAATACTAAAAAAATAGTACGTAAGTTGCCTCAATTATATTTTTTTACGTTTTGAACATAAATGAACCATAAAGCAATTATTGATGACCAAAAAATGTTTTATATACTTATATATCAATCTTTAAACCATCATAGGCCAGTTGTACGCCAACAGGCAGTGACGGGTTCACATCTGCATACAGTCCCATGTCGTGACTCATGTGGATAAGGTATGCCCTCTCCGGCTTAACTGTTTCTATTAAATCCAAAGCCTGCCGCAACGTGTTGTGAGAAATATGAGCTTCGGGTCTCAAAGCATCCACAATCAGCACTTTAAGATTGCGCAATTTATCGATCTCAGATGGTTCAATGTGATTAAAATCTGTCAGATATGCCATATCCAGAATTCGGAACCCCATCACTGGCAGACGATAATGCATCACCTCAACGGGAATAATTTTCAGATGATTGATGTAAAATGGCTTCATTTCTATAGGCAAAACCTTGAAAAGAGGCACTCCCGGGTAAGGATTCTCTGCAAAACTATAAGGCATAATAATCTTGAGCTTTTCCAATACGCGACCAGAACCATAAACAGGAAGCTCCCTATAGGAGCAAAATGGTCTCAAATCATCCATTCCACCTACATGATCATAATGTTCATGAGTCAAAAGGACTGCATTTATCTGACGAATGTGTTCACGCAAGGCTTGTTGACGAAAATCCGGACCACAATCTACCTGAATGGCAACATCTTTGTCTTCAATATATACTGATGTCCGGGTACGAATGTCTTTGGGATCTTTCGACATGCAGGTGGCGCAACTACAAAGCAACTGGGGATTTCCCGTCGATGTTCCAGTGCCTAAAAATGTAAGCTTCATGATTCAGATCTTAAATGAACAAAACTTCGGGACGCAGAACAATGCCGAATTGAGCCTTCACATCGTAAATAATCCGATCTGAGAGCGCAATAATATCAGCAGCGGTAGCATTACCGGGATTAACCAAAACCAAAGCCTGACGATCATGAACAGCAGCATTACCCAGGCTTTTGCCCTTCCATCCGGATTGATCAATAAACCAAGCCGCAGAAACTTTCACTTTACCGTTTTCTAAAGGCCAGCCCGGCATCTGAGGATAACTATTTTTCAGGACCTGATACTCGTCAACGGGAATTTCCGGATTCATGAAAAAGCTTCCGGCATTACCTGCAATAGCAGGATCCGGAAGCTTTTCGCCACGAATTTCCAAAACAGCTTGCCTAATATTTTGAAGGCTGGCACCACCCTTTTCCTGAACACGCTGAAACATGTCACCATATCTTATATTCGCAGTCAAAAATAATGATAATCTATATGTTACATAGCAAACAATAAACTTATTCTTTAATATTTTCTTGAATATACTGCTGCGGTATCCAAACTGACAATCGGCATTATAGAAAAGTTCCATCTGCAAGGTTTCCAGGTTGAGCGCTTCCACTGTCTCTATCGTATCCTTTGCTTCAGCACCGTAAGCCCCAATATTCTGAACAGGACTAGCTCCCACTTCACCGGGAATGCCTGAAAGGTTTTCAATGCCACACCAGCCTTTTCCAACTGCATATTCGACAAAATCGTCCCATACAACACCAGATCCAACCCGTACCAGTACCGATTGACCATCATTTTGCATCAAATCAATGTTTCGAATGTTTGAATGCAACAAAAGACCAGGAAAATCATTGGTAAACAGCAGATTGCTACCTCCTCCCACTGCTAGCTTGCGAAGACCTTTGAACTTCTCATTGCGCAACAAGTCACATAAATCTTCCTGAGAATGGAAATCAGCCCAATAGCGCGCTTTAGCATCAATATGAAAAGTATGTTTATCTTTAAGAGGGCAATTTTCAAGTACCTGCATGGCTGTGTATTTATAATGCAAAAATACACGATATTTTCTGAGCATGCAAATTGGGACAGAGGTGAATGATTCGAATTATTTAATTGTATATTTGCATTACAAAAGCTTAAATTGCAATGTTATCAATACTAATACCAGAGTACAATTACAACTGTACAAAACTCGTGTCCGACCTTGCTGCACAATGCAAGGGGGCCAATGTAGCCTATGAGATCATAGTACTGGATGACGCTTCTACACTTTACATATCCGAAAATCAAAAGATTATAGAGCTTTCCTGCTGCCATTTCGTGAAATCAGAACAGAACCTGGGTTCAGCCAAAGTTAGAAACGAATTGGCTAAAATGGCAACCTACCCTCATTTATTGATGATAGACTGCGACGCAGAAGTTTGCAACAAAGATTTTATTCAACGTTATCTGGACATCATGGGTCAACACCAGGTCATCATCGGTGGTGTCGCATATCAACACAAAGCGCCATCTATAAACCATTATCTTCGTTGGTTTTATGGAAAAAACAGAGAATGTCCAGCAGCTGTATTGCGCAATCAAAATCCCTATAAGTCGGTACTTTCATTCAATCTGATGATTGAAAAGGATGTTCTTCTGAAGTATCCTTATGATGAAAATTTTACTGATTACGGACATGAAGATTCCGTAATGGGCTTTACATTTAGAAAGGCGGGAATCAGCATTTTACATATTGACAATACCCTTATACACAACGGATTGGATCTGAATGAGGTTTTTTTAGCCAAGAGTCTCAAAGCCGTAGAAAAATATTTTACATGCCCGGTTTTTCAATCCAAGGAAATGGTAGAAGAAATCAAGATATTCAGGGCGTTTGAGAAAGTTAGGGATCTTGGTTTGTGCAGAATCATTGCTTTTAAATATAGAGTTGCAAAAAAAGTCATTGTGCATAATCTGTGTGGCAAACACCCGTCAATGCTCCTTTTTGATTTTTACAGATTGGGCTATATGTGCAATTACTTCTTGAATTAAAAAAAAGAGTGATTAACAGATTTTCAGTAGTCTTTTCCACCCTTACAAATAAACATACTTCCTGCCTGTTTCATTCTAATGAAATGAAAGACGGAAACGCCTTCTCGTTTTAAATCCTTCCACCGACGAACAGCTGCCAGGTAATTCCTCAAGAAGGCCATCCTACCATACAAGACATAAGCTTGGGCACCTGTGGCAAAAAGCGTTTGATCGCTGTATGGCGGCTGATTCTTCGTTGTACTTTGAAAGGGATGTTCCACAGTGAAAACAGGAAAATACCGAATGGTCAGCTTACTTTTCAGACAAGCATTCAGAAATAAGAGTTCCTCCCCATTATTGGCTTTTCGGCCAAGACCGAACCTTTCGTCAAACCATATATTTTTGTCAAGAATCGACTTTAACCTGAAAGAAATCTCGATGGAACTGATCGATTTCAACTCCCCGGTTTCATGTAATACTTTTTCTTCCACGGGATAAACCTTATATTCAGGTTCACCATCTAAAGTCTTTATTTTACAGCATGCTAAATCTACTTCAGGATGATCTTTAAATATTGATCTGATGGCTTCTATATAATCAGGTTGTAACCGTACATCGTCATCCAGCAACACAACGACGTCACCGTTTGCACAACGAATTGAATTGTTCCGGTTTGCCGAGATGCCAGTACCTGAAATTTGAAAAATAGTCACGTCTGGCCTTATAAGCGCCTGAGGGATATTCCTGTATTCCTCTTTTGTACATTGGTGAGAAACCAAATACGACAAGTCATCCCTCGGGGAAAGCAAAATATGCTCTACCTGTTCAATCCTTTCATTATAGGTTGATATCAGCAATTGAATCTTCATGCAATCATTATTCATAAATGGCAACTGACCGGAAAATATATCCGGAATGTTGCCTGTATGACAAAAATAACATTTAATTCTAATATTATCATTCAATTGTTATATTCTACATTTATAGTACATTTGTCATGAATATGCGGTATTGCCATGAATGATCCCCACAAGTCTTATTTGATATCCATTGTCATTCCAGTTTATAATCGTGAGAAACAACTGGAAGCGACTCTTCAATCAATTGTATGTCAATATTATAGGCCAATAGAACTAATCCTCGTTGATAACGGATCACAAGATAATTCACTGGAAAGGTGTCAACAATTCAAAGACAAACAAAACAATCCTTTTTTTAAAGTTGAAGTCATTCAGGAACTTAAAAAAGGGGCAAATGCAGCCAGGAATGCGGGAATGTCAAAAGCCAGCGGAGACTACCTGCTATTTTTTGATTCAGACGACCTCATGTATCCCGAATGTCTATTCAACATTGTCTCACATCTTAAGATCAATAATTTTCCGGAAGCGATAGCCTACCCATCGGTCATCAGTATGCCCGATGGGAAAATCACACAACGACCTCATTTTTATTCAGTTGACCCTGCCGACCAACTTTTTGACACATTGATTCCAACTCACAGTTTTTGCATAAAAAAAGAAGCTTTGGACAAAGTAGGCAAATGGGATGAGCAACTGCAACGATGGCAAGATCTTGAATACGGATTCAGGTTACTGCAATTGATCGATCGCCTGATCTGGATTACCGAAAAACCGATGTATGAAGTGATCAGACACCAAGATTCCATCAGTGGGAATACTTATTCTTCCGATCACGAAAAAATGTACGCTTCTTTGGAAAAGATTGGTTTATCCATTGAATCACAACCTGATAGTAGTGAAAAAGAAAGGCAAAAAAGAGCACTTTGTTATAAAATCTGTACCATCGCCTCTCAGATCAGAAAAGAAGGAAATCTGAATCTAGGTAAAACGTATCTGAGCAAGGCCATTGAAAGTTTGCCTGAATCAAGGAAGTCTTTTGCGACACTCTTCCTGAATTTTCAATTTTTCTATGAAGGAAATGGCGGCCGTGGACTTTGGCGTATAGCTCGATTGTTGTTATGATCATCCATCAGGTCCAGCCAAACCTGTCCGATTTTTTCAATATTGAAATCCGTCGCTTTAATTATGGCATTCCTACTCATAGATGCCCTAAGAAAGTCATCTTTCATAATTATTAACAGCTCTTTAGCCAAAGCCTCTTCATCAAAAGATTCAACAATCATACCGTTTACACCATGATCAATAATGTTGCCAATAGCTTC
>Ga0172378_10003573_pt1 | contig 14616 bp, 12 predicted proteins | sample GrowelOW332metaG_FD_119755 | JGI IMG/M metagenome (GOLD analysis project Ga0172378, IMG submission 119755) | Groundwater microbial communities from an aquifer near a municipal landfill in Southern Ontario, Canada - Pumphouse #3_1 metaG | ecosystem: Environmental > Aquatic > Deep subsurface >... | reverse complement strand
TGTTGTCTTACCATGATCTACGTGTCCTATTGTTCCAATGTTTACATGAGGTTTTGTTCTTGAATATTTTTCCTTTGCCATTTTTATATCTCCCTTCTAAATTACTTTGTTCCAATTATCTGCTCTTGAATACTCTTTGGTACTTCTTCAAAATGATCAAATTCCATACTGTAAGTACCTCTACCCTGTGTTCTTGATCTTAAGGATGTAGAATACCCAAACATCTCAGACAGTGGAACAAACCCTCTTATTATCTGAGCTCCGCTTCTTGGTTCCATTCCTTCAATTTTTCCTCTTCTTGAAGAAATGTCTCCCATTACATCTCCCATATATTCTTCAGGAACTGTAACTTCAACTTTCATCATTGGCTCTAAAATCACTGGGTCAGCTTTTTGCATTGCATTTTTAAATGCCATTGATCCAGCAATCTTGAAGGCCATTTCAGATGAGTCAACTTCATGATATGAACCATCAACAAGTCTTACTTTAAAGTCTATAACCGGGTATCCAGCGAGTATTCCCGAATGTGATGCTTCTCTAATACCATTATCTATTGGCTGAACATATTCCTTTGGAACTGATCCTCCAACTGTGGCATTTTCAAAAACGTAATCTCCTTTTATTGGTATCATCTCAATTACAGCATGACCGTACTGTCCTCTACCACCAGACTGTCTTACAAACTTACCTTCTGCTTTAACAGCCTTTCTGATAGTCTCTTTATACGCAACCTGTGGTTCACCAACGTTACATTCTACTTTAAATTCTCTCTGAAGTCTGTCAACAATTATCTCCAGGTGAAGTTCTCCCATACCTGCAATGATTGTTTGACCTGTTTCCTGATTTGTATAAGTTCTGAAAGTTGGATCCTCTTCAGCAAGCTTTGCTAAGGCAATTCCCATCTTTTCCTGGCTGGCTTTTGTCTTAGGCTCTATAGCTACGTTAATAACCGGCTCTGGGAAATCCATACTTTCCAGTACTATAGGGTGATTCTCATCACATAAAGTATTACCAGTTGTAGTTTCTTTTAAACCTACGATGGCACCTAAGTCTCCAGCTCTAAGCTCTTCAACTTCTTCTCTGTGATTTGCATGCATCTTAACAAGTCTTCCTATTCTTTCTCTCTTTCCTTTATTGGAATTAAGAACATAAGAGCCGCTTGTCATAACTCCGGAATATATTCTTGCAAATGCCAGCTTTCCTATAAATGGATCTGTAGCAATCTTAAATGCCAAAGCTGCCATTGGCACATCATCAGATGCTGGTCTTTCTTCAACAGTATCTTCATCTGGTACTGTTCCTTTTATAGCAGCGATATCAAGTGGAGACGGCATATAATCAACAACGGCATTAAGCATCATCTGAACACCCTTATTTTTATATGATGATCCACAAATTACAGGTACAAGCTCATTAGCACAAACAGCTTTTCTCATTGCCTTTTTAAGCTCATCAACTGTTATTTCTTCGCCTTCAAGATATTTCTCAGTAAGATCTTCATCCAGTTCAACAATGGATTCAATCATGGCTGCTCTATATTCAGCTGCTTTATCTTTTAAATCAGCTGGAATCTCTGTTTCTTCAATTTTAGTTCCTAAATCATTTTCATATATTTCTGCTTTATTCTTTATTAAATCTATTATTCCAATGAAACCATCTTCGGCACCAACCGGAATTTGTATTGCAACAGCATTAGCGTGAAGTCTTTCTTTTAACATTTTTATGCAGTTAAAATAATCAGCTCCAACAGAGTCCATCTTATTAACATATACCATTCTTGGTACTTTATAATTATCTGCCTGTCTCCATACTGTTTCTGTCTGTGGTTCTACACCACCTTTTGCATCTAATACAGTAACGGCACCATCAAGAACCCTTAAGCTTCTCTCAACTTCAACTGTGAAGTCCACATGCCCTGGTGTATCAATAATGTTTATCTGATGTTCTTTCCAAAAACATGTTGTTGCAGCTGAGGTTATAGTTATACCTCTTTCCTGCTCCTGAACCATCCAGTCCATTGTGGCCTGACCCTCGTGAACTTCTCCTATTTTATGAGTTTTACCTGTATAAAATAAAACACGTTCAGTTGTTGTGGTTTTTCCAGCATCTATATGTGCCATTATTCCTATATTTCTATATCTACTTAGTGGAACATTTCTAGCCAAAACTTCTCCTCCTCTTTCTAAAACTTGAGAAAACTGCTTTGGCAAGGCCAAAACAGTTTAATATTAGTATCTGTAATGTGCAAAAGCCTTGTTAGCTTCAGCCATTTTATGAGTATCTTCTCTCTTTTTTACAGCAGCTCCGGAATTATTTGCAGCGTCTAAAAGCTCTCCTGCTAATCTTTCTCTCATGAACTTTTCTCCTCTTTTATCTGCTGCTGCAAGAAGCCATCTGATACCTAAAGTCTGTCTTCTCTCTGGTCTGACTTCCTGTGGAACCTGATATGTTGCACCACCTATTCTTCTTGCTTTTACTTCAAGAAGAGGCATGATGTTGTTCATGGCTGTTTCAAAAACCTCTAAAGGTTCTTTTCCTGATTTTGCTGCCATTATATCAAAAGCATCATAGCAAATTTTCTCTGCTACGCCTTTTTTACCGTCCTCCATTACGTTATTAACAAGCTTTGTTACAACCTTGCTGTCGTAAACTGGATCTGGCAATACATCTCTTTTTGCGATATGTCCTTTTCTTGGCACTTTTCTTCCCTCCTTAACAACTATTTATTTAAGTTCATCGGTACTCGACAAGATATCTTGCCGTAAAGCGCTTGCATCCTATTTATATTATATATAAACCCGATACATAGCACTAATCAAGTTACTTTTTCTTAGGTCTCTTAGCACCATATTTACTTCTGCTCTGCATTCTGCCGGTAACTCCTGCAGTATCCAAAGCTCCTCTGACAATGTGGTATCTTACTCCTGGAAGGTCTTTTACTCTTCCTCCTCTTATAAGAACAACACTGTGCTCCTGCAGATTATGTCCTACACCTGGAATATAAGCAGTAACTTCATAACCATTTGTAAGTCTAACTCTGGCAATTTTTCTTAAAGCTGAGTTTGGCTTCTTAGGTGTAGTAGTTTTAACAACTGTACATACTCCTCTTTTTTGTGGACATTCTTTTAATGCTGGTGCTGTTGACTTGCTAGATACGGTTTTTCTTCCTTTTCTAACTAGTTGGTTAATTGTTGGCATTTAGTGCACCTCCTTTTTAATATAATCTATATAAAAAAGATTATAACAACATTATAGTGTTATAGCTGTAGCTGCTCCTACGTCTATACCACAAAGTCTTCCGAGTTCTTTTTTCGACTCAACATAAACTATTTCTACAGACTTTTCATGAGCTAATTTAACTACAGGTTCTATTAAATCTTTGTCTGCATTAAGAGCTATATAAACTCTCTCACCTTCTCCATTATTGAGGTGCTTTAATGTCTGCTTTATACCTACAGCAAACTTACCTTCAAATCTTTGGATCAATGTGAACCCTCCCTGCAAATTACGTAGAGAAGGAAAATCCTCCTCTACATACAAAATGTATTTTATCATTTTAACCTGCGAATGTCAATAAACTTGGATTATATATTATGATCTTCCATGTTATTCACAGTATCGCTGGCATTTTCTATGGTTATCCTTCTGTATTTAGGCATTCCTGTTCCGGCTGGGATCAGCTTGCCTATAATAACATTTTCCTTAAGTCCAATAAGCGGATCTATCTTTCCTTTTATTGCTGCATCTGTAAGAACCCTTGTTGTCTCCTGGAAGGATGCTGCTGAAAGGAAGGAATCTGTAGCGAGCGCTGCCTTGGTTATACCAAGAAGTGCTATTCTTCCAACTGCTTCTTTGCCTCCCAATCCAGATACCCTATTGTTCTCTTCTGCAAAATCAAACATATCAATCATTGATCCTGGAAGCAGATTAGTGTCTCCAGCATCTTCAATCTTTATCTTTCTTGTCATTTGTCTTATTACAACTTCCAGATGTTTATCATTTATATCAACACCTTGGAGTCTATAAACCTTCTGAACTTCTGAAAGCAGGTAATTTCTAACTCCATTAACTCCCTTTATCTTTAAAACATCATGAGGATTAACGGAACCTTCTGTAAGCTCATCTCCTGCTGATATTTCTTCATCTTCGAAGTTCTTAAGTCTGGAACCAAATGGAAGATCATAGGTGAATTCTTCTCCACCTTCTGTTGTTATTACTACAGATCTCTTTTTCTTTGTTTCCTCTACTCTTACCTTACCGGATACTTCAGACACTATAGCTAAGCCCTTTGGTTTTCTGGCTTCAAAAAGTTCTTCAACTCTAGGAAGACCTTGAGTTATATCTGATCCTGCAACACCACCGGTATGGAATGTTCTCATTGTAAGCTGTGTACCTGGCTCTCCAATGGACTGAGCTGCAATAATTCCAACTGCTTCTCCAATATTAATTTCCTGAGCAGTTGCCATATTCATACCATAGCATTTAGCGCAAACACCATGATTGCAATTGCAGGTAAATACAGATCTTATTCTTGTCTTTCTTATTCCTGTTTTTACTACTTTCTTAGCAAGAATCGGGTCTATATATGTGTCTCTTGCAACTACTATTTCACCCGTCTTTGGATCCTTAATATCCTCAGCAATATATCTTCCTGTAATTCTTTCCTCCAGGGATTCTATTACCTGATCTCCTTCTTTAATCTCAGATACCAGGAAGCCCTCTTTTGTTCCGCAGTCCTCTGTTCTTACTATAACATCCTGTGATACATCAACAAGTCTTCTTGTTAAATATCCAGAGTCTGCAGTCTTCAGCGCTGTATCTGCATTTCCCTTTCTAGCTCCATGAGTTGAAATAAAATACTCTAATACATCAAGACCTTCTCTGAAGGAGGATCTTATAGGAAGCTCCAGTATCTTACCGGAAGGACTTGCCATAAGTCCTCTCATACCTGCCAGCTGTTTAATCTGACTCTTGGAACCTCTGGCTCCGGAATCTGCCATCATATATATTGGATTAAATTTATCCAAGCTGTCCATTAGTGCATTTGCAACTTCTTCTGTTGTTTTTGTCCATTTATCAATTATCTTTTGATATCTTTCTTCTTCTGATATAAATCCCCTTCTGAATGACTTTTCGATAGTATCAACTACCTTATCAGCATCAGCAAGAAGTAATTTCTTAGCTTCTGGTACTGTCATGTCAGATGTGGAAACTGTTATAGCACTAATTGTGGAATAATGATATCCCTTAGCTTTAATATTATCAAGCATGATAGATGTCTTAGTTGGTCCATTTAACATATAACATTTGTCAATTATCTTACCCAGTGCTTTTTTATTAACTAAGAAATCAACCTCAAGTTTAACTTCATTACCTGGAACTTCCCTGTCTACAAATTCTAAGTTTTGAGGAATTGATTCATTAAATATAAGTTTTCCAGGAGTGGTATCTATTATACTTTCATATTCCTTGCCATTGTATATGGCTTTTCTCTTTACTTTAATTTTAGCGTGTATATCAATCTTATGCAGTTCATAAGCCATAATTACTTCATCTGGGTTGGAGAAATATAATCCCTCTCCCTTTGCATTATCCTTATCTATAGTCAGGTAGTATGACCCTAGAACCATATCCTGAGTAGGAATAACAACCGGCTTGCCATCTGAAGGCTTTAATATATTATGAGCTGCCAGCATAAGAAATCTTGCTTCAGCTTGAGCTTCAACAGACAGAGGAACGTGAACTGCCATCTGGTCACCGTCAAAGTCAGCATTGTAAGCTGTACATGCAAGAGGATGAAGCTTTATCGCTCTTCCCTCAACTAAAACTGGCTGGAATGCCTGAATTCCAAGTCTGTGAAGTGTGGGGGCACGGTTTAATAAAACCGGATGATCTGAAATAACCTCTTCCAGTATATCCCAAACCTGAGACTGAACTCTCTCAACCATTCTCTTTGCACTTTTTATATTATGAGCTGCACCGCTGAGTACCAGCTTTTTCATAACAAAGGGCTTGAAAAGCTCCAGTGCCATTTCTTTAGGAAGTCCACACTGATACATCTTAAGCTCAGGACCTACTACTATAACGGAACGGCCTGAGTAGTCAACTCTTTTCCCAAGTAAGTTTTGTCTGAATCTTCCCTGCTTACCCTTCAGCATATCAGATAATGATTTAAGAGGTCTGTTTCCAGGCCCTGTTACAGGTCTTCCTCTTCTGCCATTATCAATGAGTGCATCAACTGCTTCCTGAAGCATTCTTTTTTCGTTTCTTACTATAATATCCGGAGCTCCTAAATCAAGCAGCTTCTTAAGTCTGTTATTTCTGTTAATAACTCTTCTGTATAAGTCATTTAAGTCTGATGTGGCAAATCTGCCTCCATCTAGTTGAACCATAGGTCTTAAATCTGGCGGAATTACTGGAATTACATCTATTATCATCCATTCAGGCTTATTCTTAGAATTTCTAAAGGCTTCAACAACTTCAAGCCTTCTTATAACTCTAATCCTTTTCTGGCCTGTGCTTGTTTTCAAATCATTTCTTAAATCATTGCCCATCTTATCTAAGTCTATCTCAGATAAAAGCCTTTTTATTGCTTCCGCTCCCATACCTACAGTAAACGTAGTACCATACTTTTCAATGGCATCTCTATACTCTTTTTCAGATAAAATCTGTTTTCTGGAAAGAGGAGTTTCTTTAGGGTCTAATACAATGTAGGAAGCAAAATATAGTACTTTTTCCAGCGATCTTGGTGACATATCAAGTATAAGTCCCATTCTGGATGGTATGCCCTTAAAATACCAGATATGAGAAACAGGGGCAGCAAGTTCTATATGCCCCATTCTCTCTCTTCTTACTTTAGATGTGGTTACTTCAACTCCACATCTGTCACAGACAATCCCTTTATAACGAATTCTCTTATATTTTCCACAGTGACATTCCCAGTCTTTTATAGGTCCGAATATTCTCTCACAAAACAGACCATCCTTTTCAGGCTTTAATGTTCTGTAATTTATGGTTTCAGGCTTTTTTACTTCTCCTCTTGACCATTCTCTAATCTGTTCTGGTGAAGCTAAGCCTATTTGAATAGCATCAAAATTATTAAGCTCAAACAAGGGTTAGTCCTCCCTTCAAATTAATGTTCTTCATCATAATCATCTATTTCAAGTCCTGACTCTAAATCCTCTAAAGATATCTGATTATCATCAAATTCTTCATCGACATCATAACTTTGTCCTTCCAGGTACTCATCTCCAGCAGGTGTCTCCATTAACTCTTCTGTACCTTCTAAGTTAATATCGCCTTCTACTGTTTCATCCTCTGTCAAATCCTTAATACTCAGTTCCTGATCTTCATACAATACCTTAACATTCAAGCATAATGCCTGAAGTTCTTTAATCAATACCTTAAAGGATTCTGGTACACCAGGTTCTGGTATGTTTTCACCTTTAACTATTGCTTCATAGGTTTTAACTCTGCCTACCACATCATCTGACTTAACAGTTAGGATTTCCTGAAGGGTGTGAGCAGCACCATATGCTTCTAATGCCCAAACCTCCATCTCACCAAATCTCTGACCACCAAACTGTGCTTTACCGCCAAGTGGCTGCTGAGTTACAAGGGAGTATGGCCCGGTTGATCTGGCATGAATTTTATCGTCTACCAGATGAGCAAGCTTTAATATATACATATATCCAACGGTTACTCTGCTGTCAAAAGGTTCTCCGGTTCTTCCATCATAAAGAACTGTCTTACCGTCTTCATCATACCCTGCATCTTTTAGGCATCCTCTTATTTCTTTTTCAGTGGCTCCGTCAAATACTGGTGTGGCAACATGCCATCCAAGCTCTGCGGCTGCCCAGCCTAAATGAACCTCAAGTACCTGCCCTATATTCATACGGGAAGGTACGCCCAGAGGATTTAAGCATATCTGAAGTGATCTGCCGTCCGGAAGGAATGGCATATCCTCAACAGGGAGTACTCTGGAAATAACACCCTTATTACCATGTCTTCCCGCCATTTTATCTCCTACTGAGATCTTTCTTTTCTGTGCTATATAACATCTTACCAGCTCATTTACTCCTGGCGGAAGTTCATCATTATTTTTTCTCTGGAATACCTTAACATCGACTATTATACCTGCTTCTCCATGAGGAACCCTAAGAGATGTATCTCTTACTTCTCTTGCTTTTTCTCCAAATATAGCTCGGAGTAGTTTCTCTTCTGCAGTAAGCTCAGTTTCTCCCTTTGGTGTTACCTTTCCAACCAGAATATCACCGGATCTAACTTCAGCTCCAATTCTTATTATGCCTCTTTCATCCAAGTCTTTAAGAGCATCATCACCAACGTTTGGAATATCACGGGTTATTTCTTCAGGTCCGAGTTTTGTATCTCTTGACTCTGATTCATACTCTTCTATATGAATGGAAGTAAATACGTCATCTCTTACTAATTCCTCAGAAATCAGCATAGCATCCTCGTAGTTATAACCTTCCCATGTAATAAATCCCATTCTGATATTTTTGCCTAAAGCTATCTCGCCAAGATCTGTGGAAGGTCCGTCTGCTAAAACTTCACCCTTGCCAACTATCTCTCCTTTTGATACTATAGGCTTCTGGTTTATACAGGTTCCCTGGTTTGATCGTTTAAACTTAAGCATATGGTATATATCATACCCGCCGTCGCTGTCTCTCTTAACCCTTATTTCATTTGCACTTACATATGAAACAACACCTGCATTTTTAGCTTTTGGAAGAACTCCGGAATCTACAGCTGCTTTAAACTCTATTCCAGTTCCAACTATTGGAGCTGACGGCATTAAAAGCGGAACTGCCTGACGCTGCATATTTGATCCCATAAGAGCACGGCTGGCATCATCATTCTCAAGGAATGTGATCATAGCTGTAGCAACTGAGACAAGTTCTCTCGGGGATACATCCACTAAATCAACATCGTGCTTATTAACTACAAGAACATCATCTTTTGATCTTACAGTTACTTTATCATCCAAGAAATGTCCTTCATCGTCTGTTGGTTCATCAGCCTGAGCTATAAGGTAATGATCTTCTACATCTGCAGTTACATAAATTATTTCCTTTGTAATTCTTCCATTTTCTTTATCTACAACTCGGTATGGAGCTTCAATAAAGCCATATTCATTAACCTTAGCATAAGATGCTAAAGAGTTGATTAATCCTATGTTTGGTCCTTCAGGAGTCTCTATAGGGCACATTCTTCCATAATGGGAATTGTGAACGTCTCTAACTTCAAATCCCGCTCTTTCTCTTGATAATCCTCCAGGTCCTAAAGCTGAGAGCCTTCTCTTATGAGTAAGCTCAGAAAGAGGATTTGTCTGGTCCATAAATTGAGAAAGCTGTGATGAACCAAAAAACTCCTTAATTGAGGCAGCAACCGGTCTTATATTAATAAGTGCCTGAGGAGTCACTACATCCTGGTCCTGTATAGTCATTCTCTCTTTAACAACTCTTTCCATTCTGGAAAGTCCTATTCTAAATTGATTCTGAAGGAGCTCTCCTACAGATCTTAATCTTCTGTTCCCAAGATGGTCAATATCATCCACGTTACCTATTCCATAGCTTAAGCCCATTTCATAATTTACTGTAGCAAACATATCATCTCTTACAATGTGCTTTGGAATAAGCTTATGAATATTCTTCTTTATTTCTTCTTTAATCGCAGCTTCATCTTTATTATTATCTAATATTTCTTTAAGAGTAGGATAATGTACCTTTTCTCTTATTCTTATATCATCTATATTAAAATGGATAAAGGAATGGATATCGACAAAATTATTGCCCATAATCCTAACAATGCTGTCCTCTATCATTATGTCAACAACGTTAATACCGCTGTTTTCTATCTCAAGAGCCTTTTTTCTTGATATCTTTTCTCCATTAGATACCAGAATCTCTCCAGTTTCATTATTAATAATATCTTGAGCTGCTACTCTATCTTCAATTCTTAAAGATATTGCTAATTTTTTGTTAAATTTATATCTTCCAACTCTTGATAGATCGTATCTCTTTGGGTCAAAAAATAAAGAGTCAATCAATGAAACAGCACTCTCTACTGTAGGCGGTTCACCTGGTCTTAGTCTCTTATATATCTCAAGTAATGCTTCATCCTTTTTTGTAGTATTATCTTTCTCTAATGTAGCCTTAAGCCGCGGGTTATCTCCAAATCCCTCTAAAATCTCGCTGTCTGTAGAGTACCCGAATGCCCTCAATAAAACAGTTATTGGAAGCTTTCTCTGTTTATCAATTCTAACATATACTATCTCGTTTGAGTCTGTCTCATACTCAAGCCAAGCTCCTCTGTTTGGTATAACAGTGGAAGAATATAATTTCTTTCCTGTTTTATCCACAGAAAAGTTATAATATACTCCAGGAGACCTAACTAGTTGACTTACAATAACTCTTTCAGCTCCATTAATAACAAAAGTACCTTGATCTGTCATAAGTGGAAAATCTCCCATAAATACTTCCTGATCTAAAGATTCTCCTGTCTCAGAATTAGTAAGTCTTACAGTAACCTTTAATGGTGCAGCATAGGTTGAATCTCTATCCTTGCATTCTTCAACATCATACTTGATATTCTCCATATCCAGCTTATAGTCAACAAATTCAAGAATTAATCCTCCCTTGTAGTCTGTAATAGGATTAATATCATCAAATACTTCCTCTAATCCTTCGTCAAGGAACCATTTATAGGAGTCCAGCTGCACTTCTATTAAATTAGGCATTTCCCCTACTTCTTTAAGCTTTGAGAAGCTCATTCTTGTTCTTCTTCCAACCTTCACAGGATGTACCATTGACTCTCACCCCTTGCATAAACTAAAATAATCATAGGCATAGTATCCCTGCGGACCTATGCTTATGAATTTTCAAATGGAATTATTGCCAATCTTTACAATTTTAATTCAAAATGCATTTATTTTAAATTATTTTGTTTATATTGGTGCATTTTCTTATAGTAACACATGGCTAATTCCATGTCAATACCAGAAATAAAAAAGGCACATATGGTGCCTTTTTATACTACTTTATTTCAACAACTGCCTTTACTTCTTCAAGTTTAGCTTTTATTGATTCAGCTTCGTCTTTTGTAACTCCTTCTTTAACTGCCTTTGGAGCTCCATCAACTACTTCCTTTGCTTCTTTTAATCCAAGACCTGTTATTTCTCTAACAGCCTTTATAACCTTTATCTTTTCAGGACCTGTTTCTTTAAGAATAACATCAAATTCTGTTTTCTCTTCAGCAGCTGCTGCTGCTGGTGCTGCTCCTGCTGCTGGTGCTGCTGCACTTACACCAAATTCCTCTTCACATGCTTTAACTAATTCGTTTAAATCTAATACACTCATTTCTTTTATAGCTTGAATAATTTCTTCTCTTGTCATTTAATGACACCTCCAAATTTACATTATTTATTCTAAAGATTGTTGTTTTTCGCTGATAGCGCTAACTAAGTATACAAATTTTGATAGTGGAGCTTTTAAGCTTCCAAGCAATTTCCCGATAAGTACATCCTTTGGTGGTATAGATGCAAGAACTAATGTCTTTTCAGTATCATATACTTCACCTTCAACTATAGCTGCTTTAAGCGCAAATTTCTTATGATCTTTTGCAAAATCATTTAAAACTCTGGCTGGAGCTGTTGGATCCTGGTATCCTAATGCAACAGAAGTAGGTCCTTCTAAAAATGTTGATATTCCATCTAGTCCTAATTCTTTAGCTGCAAGATTAGTTAAGGAATTTTTATATACCTTATATTCAATACCTGCTTCTCTGAGATTCTTTCTAAGTAATGTGTCTTCTTCTACTGTAAGTCCCTGATAATTAGCAAATACTACACCTTTTGCTTTTTCTAATTTTCCCTTGATTTCTGCTACTTTGACTTCTTTTACCTGTCTATTGTTTTCTGGCACTTTCGTCCACCTCCTCACATTGGAACTTTAAAAATTAAAAAAGTCCCTCCAAAGAAGAGAGACCAATAATCAATTTATTGTAACCCTGGGCAGGTTGATTTCTCGTTATGCATAAGCACCTGCTTTCTTTGGAGTTTTTACATATTCAATTTTAAAATTCTTAAATGCTGATTACAAATTAATTATAATTATTTTTATATATTAGTCAAGTACTTTAGTTGGATTTATCTTAACTCCAGGCCCCATTGTGCTTGAAATAGATACTGACTTTAAGTACTGACCCTTAGCTGCTGCTGGTTTTGCTTTTACAATAGCTTCCATTATAACTTTAAAGTTCTCCATAAGCTTTTGAACTCCAAAAGAACTCTTTCCTATTGGAACATGAATTATAGATGTTTTGTCAACTCTATATTCAACTTTACCGGCTTTAATATCTGCCAGTGCTCTGGCTACATCAAATGTAACTGTACCTGACTTTGGGTTAGGCATTAATCCTCTAGGTCCTAAAACCCTTCCTAATCTACCAACTAAACCCATCATATCAGGAGTAGCTATAACCGCATCAAATTCAAGCCAATTTTGCTTTTGGATTTTATCCATATACTCCTCAGCTCCAACATAATCTGCACCAGCTTCTTCAGCTTCTTTAACCTTGTCACCCTTTGCAAATACCAAAACCCTAACTGTTTTACCAGTTCCATGTGGTAATACAATGGCTCCTCTAACCTGTTGGTCTGCATGCCTGGGATCTACTCCAAGTCTAACAGCAAGTTCAACTGTTTCATCAAACTTAGCCTTAGAAGTCTTTACTACTAAATCTACTGCTTCTGCAGATGTGTAAAGAACACTCTTATCGACAAGCTTGGAACTTTCCAGATACTTTTTACCTATCTTTGTCATATTAATCCTCCTTTGTGGTAATTACGGTTTATACCTCCCACAGATTTAACTATTCCTCTACTACGATTCCCATACTTCTTGCAGTACCGGCTACCATGCTCATAGCAGCTTCAACTGTTCCTGCATTTAAGTCCGGCATTTTAAGTTCAGCTATTTCTCTGAGTTTAGCCTTTGAAACCTTAGCAACTTTTGTTTTATTAGGTACTCCTGATCCACTTTCAATTCCAACCGCCTTCTTAAGAAGAACTGCTGCCGGCGGAGTCTTTAGTATAAAACTAAAGGATCTATCCTGAAAAACTGATATTACTACAGGAATTATTAGTCCAGCTTGCTGTGCAGTCTTTGCATTGAATTCTTTACAGAATCCCATAATATTAACACCGTGTTGTCCTAGTGCAGGTCCAACCGGTGGTGCTGGTGTAGCCTTTCCTGCAGGAAGCTGTAATTTGATCATTCCTACTACTTTTTTAGCCATATTTACACCTCCTATTTGTGGTAAATTGCGGGGCTTTTGCCCCTCCCACTTATACGACTAATGTCTTATAAGTTAATCAAGCTTTTTTATTTGATGAAAGTCAAGTTCAGCAAGAGTATCTCTGCCAAACATACTGACTAAAGCTTTGACCTTTTGTTTTTCAAGATTAATATCTTGAATTTCAGCTTCGAAGTTTTCCAATGGGCCGGATATAACCTGAACCTTTTCGCCTATTGAGAAATCTGCATCTACAAGCTTTTCAGCTATGCCCATATTTCTAACTTCATCATCACTTAGTGGTACTGCTTTGGAATTAGGTCCAACAAAACCTGTTACACCTCTTGTATTTCTGACAATATACCATGTTTCATCTGACATAATCATCTTTATAAGTACATATCCTGGAAATTTCTTTCTTAAAGTAATTTTTCTTTTTCCATCTTTATTCTCCACAAACTCTTCTAAAGGAATCTGAACATCCTGAAATAAGTCGTGGATATTTCGATTATCAATTGTCTTTTCCAATGTTGCTTTTACTTTATTTTCATAACCAGAATAAGTATGTACCACATACCATCTAGCTCTTTCTGTCATAAAAATCACAGATGAAGCTAAGCCTCATCTTAACCTCCTTTTTTTTATTTTACAAATAATAATCTATAGAGGTTACTAAAACCATAATCGAATATACTTATAATTACTAGTAATATTAAGCAAAACACAACTGTAATTAAGGATGACTTTTTAACATCCTTCCATGTAGGCCAGGTTATTCTTTTTAATTCTGCTTTTAATTCTCTGAAGATACCAACTATACCTTTTCTTTTTGTATCATTAGTATTTAATACCTTCTCATTACCTGCCATAATTTCACATCCTTAATAAATTACTTCGTTTCCTTGTGTAGAGTATGCTTGTGGCAGAATTTACAATACTTTTGCATTTCTAATCTATCAGGATCATTCTTTTTGTTTTTCATAGTATCATAGTTTCTTTGTTTGCATTCAGTACACGCTAATGTAATCTTTACTCTCATGGGTTACACCTCCTACTTAAAATAAGACGTGGTGCACATCTTATTAAAACATTCATTTATTAATGTATCATATAAGAATTTATGTGTCAATAAATTGTTCAAGTTTTAAAAGGACCAGGTATTAACCCAGCCCTAATTGGATTACTCTAAAATAGTAGTAACAACTCCTGAACCTACTGTTCTTCCGCCTTCTCTTATAGCGAATCTTAATCCTTCATCCATTGCTACCTGTGTTATTAATTCTACAGTCATATCTATATGAT
>Ga0172378_10003572_pt1 | contig 14618 bp, 11 predicted proteins | sample GrowelOW332metaG_FD_119755 | JGI IMG/M metagenome (GOLD analysis project Ga0172378, IMG submission 119755) | Groundwater microbial communities from an aquifer near a municipal landfill in Southern Ontario, Canada - Pumphouse #3_1 metaG | ecosystem: Environmental > Aquatic > Deep subsurface >... | reverse complement strand
TTCATAGAGATCACCAATCTGTAACTGTTGATCATGCGTTTGAGCATCTTCAAGTGAAATTTCTAATTCATCGATCTCAACTTCTTCAACAATCTTGAATTGTTGAAACATTTTGATATCACCGGTTTCCTCATTGATCGATATACGAACCAAAGCATCTGGGATATCGACTTGTTTACGGTAAGCTTTAGATAGAGCTTCAGTTAGTGCAGCTATGACAATTTCCTTATTGATACTTCTATCATTTTCAATTGACTGCATGGCTATTAAGAAATCATTGCAATTCATATTACTCTCCTTTTAGAATTTTATTGCTAAGCGAATTAACGCTATATTTTCTAATAAAACATCAAAATCTTTTTCACGAGTTTTTACCCGATATCTTATCTTAACTGAATTTTCGTTAACTTCGATCAGATTACCGGTAATATCATCTAAACCATCCTTTGGACTTTTTAATTTAAGGTACACATATTCATTCAAAGCGTTTTTAATATCATCGATATCCTTTAATTCACGCTCTGCACCAGGTGAACATACTTCTAAATAATACTTATCATCCAATTCAGGTATCACATCAAGTAATAAAGATATCTTCTCACTCATCATTGAACATGTTTCAAGATCAATCGTACGGTCTTTTTTACCAATACTGATCCGCAAAATATGCATTTTATTTTCATATAACCATTCGACATCATAAAGTTTTAACTCATCGGTATCAAATAATGGATAGATAATATTATGCACTTTTTTTAATAATTCCATATAGCTCCTTTAAACAATAATTAAGGAGTGGCAACCCACTCCTTTTGATACATATATATACTACTCCAAAAACTACTTAAAATCAACTATATTAATTAAGCTTGATTTATTCCTTCTCGTATGAAACGCCAAGAAATTTAAAGACAATCCATTTAGCGACAATATCACTGGTACCGGCACTAACAATACCGGCAAGGATGATTACCGCGATACTTATCGTATTTGTTATCTCTGTACTAAAGATACTATAGATAAAACTAACGATTAAGATAAAAGTAAAAGCGTATGCGATCTTAGCAAACAAAAGTTTCTTCTCAGTTTTCTTATCTTGCTTCATAATACAGTTACAATGTGGACACTTTATCTTCTTATTAGCGGTTTTTTGGGTAAGGTGTATTTCCTTACCACATCTTGGACATTTAGTAATATTCATAATTCCTCCTAAAATAATTGTAGTTGATTTTCGTCTTGAAGATTTACTAAAACATTTAATTCATCTAACTTATTAAGTAAAGTCGTACTAAGCTGAGTTCGGGATATAATATCCTGTTTGGAAATAAAAGCTCTTTCATCTCTTGCATCGACAATTGACTTAGCAACATTATATCCCAAACCGTCAATAGTTACAAATGGTGGAATCAACGCTTTATCATCATTTGGATCGATTAAAAATTCATTGGCTACCGAATGCTCTAAAGAAATATTATTAATGTGATATCCACGAGCTAACATTTCTAAAGTGACCTCCAGCGTCGTTACCAATTCTAATTCTTTATTAGTCACATTTTTTTTTGTCTCTTTATTGCTATATCGATATTGGATATCATCAATTTTGCTATTGATTGCTGTTTCACCCTCACACATTGCTTTAATGTCAAAGGCATTACACCTTAGGGTAAAAAACGAGATATAGTATTGAAGTGGATAGTAAACTTTAAACCAAGCGACCCGTACTGCCATGATAACATAAGCGACGGCGTGTGCTTTTGGAAACATGTATTTAATCTTTTTACAGGAATCAATATACCAATCTGGTACATTTTTATCCATCATTTTTTTAATCCATGTTTCTTTAAGACCTTTCCCTTTTCTTACTGATTCCATGATATCAAAGGCATCTCGAGAATCAAGTCCCTTACGCATAAGATAGATCATGATATCATCTCGACATCCAATCACATCATTTAAAGTTTGCCCCTTATTGATAAGATCCTTAGCGTTATTGTTCCAAACATCCGTTCCATGACTTAAGCCAGATATTCTCAACAGATCAGAAAAATGTTTTGGCTTAGTAGATTCCAGGATACCACGAACAAATCTTGTTCCAAATTCCGGTAAGCCCAAAGCTCCAGTTTTTTCCTTAAATTGCTTATTAACAATGTTTAAGGCTTTATTGGTATTAAACAATGACATCGTCTTTATATCGTTCATTGGGATAGTTTTAACATCAATTCCGGTTATTCTTTCCAACAGTTTCATCGCCGTTGGATCAACATGACCTAAGATATCGAGTTTTAAGATATTGTCATGAATATCTTCAAATTCAAAATGAGTTGTCTTCCATTCACTATTTGGATTATTTGCTGGAAATTGAATTGGTGTAAAATCATGAACATCCATATCTTTTGGAATTACAACAATGCCTCCTGGATGTTGACCAGAAGTTCGTTTTACTCCCTCACAACCCTTTGCCAGATAAGTTCGTTCGGCCTGTGATAACTTTCGTTCAATATGCATTGATTCCAAATATCCTCTAAGATACCCAAATGCCGTCTTTTCAGCAACCGTGCCGATTGTTCCCGCTCTAAAGACCTTATCAGCACCAAATATCTCTTTTGTATACGCATGCGCTTTTTCTTGATAATCACTAGAAAAATTCAAATCAATATCTGGTACTTTTTCACCAGCAAATCCTAAAAATGTTTCAAATGGGATATCTTGCCCCTCACCATGCATGACTTTATGACAAATTGGGCACTCTTTATCTTCAAGATCATAACCACTTTCAACTTGAACATTAAAATCACTATAATGACAACTTGGGCAAAGATAATGAGCAGCTAGAGGATTTACTTCCGTTATATTTGCCATCGTGGCAACAAAACTTGAACCAACCGAACCACGTGATCCGACTAAGTATCCATCTTCATTGGATTTTTTAACTAAAAGATAGGCCGTATAATAGATAACTCCATAACCATTTCTAATGATCGAACTCAATTCTTTTTGTAAACGTTCTTCAATAATATTTGGTAAATTTAATCCATATTTCTCATGTGCGTTCTTATAACATAACATTCTTAACTTTTCATCTGAGCCTTCAATACTTGGTGTATATAATTTATCTTTGACAGGATAACATATCTCAATTTCAGCTGCGATCTTCTTGGTGTTTTTGACAACAATCTCTTGAGCTTTCTCAATAGGTAAAAAGTCAAAGCAACCTAGCATTTCCTTAGTTGTCCTGAAGTGTTGATCAGGAGCTTTTGCTTGTAGTCTTCGATTGGTATTGTAGATATAAAGCGGATGTATCGTACCTCCAATTCCCTGTGATTGAATATAGACATCACGCAATATTTTATCTTCTATTTCGATATAATGAACATCACCGGTCGCAACCACGATCTTTCCCAATTTTTCAGATGTTTCAATAATATTATTTAAAATCAATAATAAATGTTCTTTATCTTTTAATTTATGATCATCGATCAGCTGAAAATAGTTCTCTGGTGGTTGAACCTCAATATAATCATAGAAATTGATTGCTGCTTCTAGTTCTTTTTGAGTACGATAAGCTGCGATATCAAAAATCTCACCATTCAAACAACTGCTACCTAGTAAAAGGTTTTGACGATAATGAGTGATGATCTCGCGTGGTATCCGAGGTTCAGCGATAAATTCATCGCTTTCCTTTTTACTATTTGCTTTACCGGCAAAAACTAAATAATCAGTATGCGAGATAGATACTAATTTAAAGATATCTTTGATTCCAGCTTGATTTTTAGCCAAGATATTTATATGCTTTTTCATTACTTTTCTAAATGAATCACTATCATTTAGTAATTGAAGATCATTTAGTGTAACACAAGGTTTACGCTCAAAACCGGTTTCTTTATTTTTTAAGCCGTCTTGTGCGATATATAACATTTGGAGAAATACTTGAGCGGTAACATCCGCATCGTAGTCTGCACGATGAGCCACATTTTCATCATATTCAACCTTATATATTTTTGCGATGTTACCTAACCGATATCGCTTTCTTTCTTTATTAAGAGCTCTGGCTAGATCCAAAGTATCAATGATTGGATTTTTAAGTTCACCTAAACCATATTCTGTAAATTTAGAATTAAGAAAACCAATATCAAAAGTAGCGTTTTGGGCAACTAATACACAATCTTTAAAAAAGTCCAATATCTTGGGAAAAGCTTCAATGATCATTAGACCACTATCAACATCCTCTTGTGTAATACCTGTCATATTAGTTGTAAACGTCGATAATTTTAATCTTGGATTAATAAAAAACTGTAGCTTATCACTAATATAGCCGTTTTTGATCTTTACTGCCCCAAATTCAATTATTTGATCATATCTTGATGATAGTCCGGTTGTTTCAAGATCAAAAACAACATAATCACGATTCAGTGATTTATTATCACCGTTGGTAACTATCTTAAGATCGGGATCAACCATATTCATTTCGATTCCATATATTACTTTAAATGATCGATCTTTATTAGCTTTTAAAAGTTTCTTAACTGTTCTTTGGGCTGTTGGAAAAGATTGAACAACCAAATGATCTGTAATGGCTATCGCATCATGTCCCCATTCAAAAGCTTTAGTTATCAGTAACTCTGTATCACAGACAGCATCCATTTCGGAACGTTTAGTATGAGCATGAAGTTCGACACGTTTCTCAACAGCATCATCAACAATCATATCAACTCTTGTGGTCTTAAACATTTCAATCAAATTAAATTCAAATTCATTATTATTAGAGATCGTGACTTCCCCACGGGCAACAACATAATCACCCTCTTGGAATTTTCCGGTTTCTTTTTCTTTATCACTAGCATTGATGAACCTCTTAGCTATTATATAACCACTATCATCTTTCAAATAAAAATAGAGGGTCATCATTTTTGAATTATTACGTCGATAGATCGAACTCTCTTCGGTCTTATATATTTTCGCATTTAATTCAATTCCGCGAATTGGTTTGACTAAGGCCCCGATCTTTAATTTTGTGAACATATCGGCTTTCGTGATAACTTTTTTTGGTTTAATGACATCATTTTTCGTAATAAACACTAACTCGTAATTAATACCACATTTTTTCAAAGCTATCTTTAATTCACTTTGTAGAATTATAGCTTTTTCTCTTTGATGAACACTATTAAAAATCAATTTTATCTGACTATCCTCTAAAGTAGAAAAAACATAATTAAAGATTCGCCCTCCCTCAATAAATCCAGACAAGTAACTAATATAATTTTGTACTTCCATAACATTTATGTCACATTTTTTGGCAACAACGGTTAGATCTAACAAGAGTTGTGTCTCTTGAACGATTCCATCATGAAGTTTCTTATAAATATCACGTGGTAATGTTTTATCAACATGAATTTTGATTTGTAATAAGTTTTGAACTTTAATATGCTTGGGTCTATCAAAATAAGCATTTTCAAAATAGGAAAGCTCATTAGCATTAAAATTTATTTTTTCTAAGATATCGATAATATTCATTTGTTCAACTCCTTATCCTTAAAATACACAAATACTACCTTGATTTCTGATTTCTAATTTTAAGCAACAATCCCAATCAAATATTTGATTCATAAATTTAATATAATTTTGGGTGAAGTAACTTGGACACAAGACCAGGATTGTTCCTCCCAATCCGCCACCATGAACACGAAAAGCCGCACCTAGTCCAGCCAGTTTTTTCTCACTCATTGCTAGAGCTAAGGCGAGTTGTTGATGTTGATGATCATTGTTCGCAAAAATATTTTGTAAATACATATATGAGGAATAACCAGACGTTTTTAATATATTTAGAAACAATGGCATGTCATTTTTTTCTAAAGCTAAGAAAGCATCATCAACTCGTTTGGTTTCTTGAAAAAAATGATGAGCTCTTAAAATAGCACGATCATTGTCCAATACTGATAACTTAGCGATATTTTGATAAAAATCAAGAGGATCGACCTGACTTAAAACATCTTTTTGAAAATACTTCGCTACAAGTTTCATTTCACTGACCATTAAACCATATTCTTCACTTAGATCATCGTGACTCGATCTTGTTTTGACAAGAATCAGATCTAAATCGTATTTATGTAAATCTAATTCTATACTATTTACTTTTGGTTTGTTATGATCAGCAAAATCAATGCCAACAATACCACCATGATTACAAGCAATTTGATCCATTAGGCCACTGGGTTTTCCAAAATAATTAATTTCACTATATTGGGCGATCTGCGCGATCAAAAGCGAATCAATTTGATCATCATTGTAAAGATAATTAATGATCTTAGCGATCAACACTTCAAAACTAGCACTACTGGAGATACCCGAGCCATTGAGAACGTCTGAAGTTATATAGGCATTAAAACCACCAATATGATAATTTAGTGTTTCAAAGCGCTTAAGGATCCCTTTTATTAAGGCTTGAGAGGTATATTTTTCATTATCCTGATATGAAAGATCTGTTAAAGCTAAACTTATTTTGGCATATCCTTCACTAAAAATATTTATATTATCACTTTTTGCCACAACGGCAATAGCATCTAGATTAATGGCTCCTGCCAATACTTTTCCAAATTGATGATCGGTATGATTACCGCAAAGTTCAACTCTACCAGGAGTTGAAAATACATTGATCTGTTGATCATTGAAATAGCTTTTAAAAGCTTTTAATGATTGTTGATATCTTTTAATCTGTCTTTGCGAATCGCTATGGTAGAGAGGTGTAATGGTATCACTTATCAATATTTCATTATCTAGTAATTTATCGATTAACATAACACTCCTTATTTTACAAGTTTATCAAAAGCATTTTTTGCAGCTGCTTGTTCCGCCTTTTTCTTACTACTGCCCTCACCGGTGCCCAAGGCAATATTATCAAGCATCACGTTGATCTTAAATAGTGGCTTATTACTAGGTCCGGTTACGTTTACTACATCATACGTGACTGTTTTTCGCACATCGGATTGAACATATTCTTGTAATTTAGTCTTATAATCCATTACCGTATTTTCTAATTCAACAATATTAGTGAAATCAACAACTTCATTCATGATTTTATTAATCGCGGATAAGCCCTGATCAAGATATAGAGCTCCAATAAAAGCTTCAAACATGTTGGCAACGATAGAATCACGGTTTCGACCACCGGTTTTCTCTTCGCCAAAGCCAAGTTTCAAATATTTATTTAACTGAAGTTTTAATCCATAATCCGCCAGTGCTTTTTCACATACCATCGAAGCTCGATAGGTTGTCATCTTCCCCTCATCTAGTGGTGGGATAAGTTTAAACAAATGCACACTGGACCAGATCTGTAAAACAGCATCTCCCATGTATTCTAGTCTTTCATTATCTTTTGAAGAATTTCGGTGTTCATTCACGTAAGAAGAATGAATAAAAGCTTGTTCAATGAGAGTATTGTTATTAACATGAATATCTCTTTTATCTAACCAATCGAATATTGTCATAAAAGCTCCTTCTTAATTAAGTTTATTGTATCATTTTTAATGATCGTATGTAATCGAATTAGAGCATTATATATCGCAAAATCATTACTTGAACCATGAGCTTTGATTATCGGTTGTTCAAATCCAATTAAAAAAGCTCCACCATATTTAGAATAATCAAGATTATTCTTCATATTTTTAAGTGACTTTTTTAAGATAAGTCCAGCTAACTTTCGAACAAATGAACTTGATACAACATGCTTTAATTCACTAAAAGCAAAGAAAGCAGTACCTTCCATAGCTTTTAAAGTCATATTTCCACTAAAGCCATCCGTTACAACAACATCAACATTGCCAGAAAAGATATCACGTCCTTCGATATTACCTTTGAAGTTTAAACTAGTGTTATTTTTTAATAATTCATAAGCTTCTTTATGTAATTTATCACCTTTATTTGATTCACTTCCAATATTTAGTAACATGATCTCAGGATCTTTTTTATGATATATCACTTCAGCATATTTTTTTCCTAAAATCGCAAATTGCATTAGATTTTGTGGATTACACTCACTATTAGCTCCCATATCAAGTAATTGAAAATAACGATCTTTACTGGCTGGTATCGTTGCGATAAGGCAAGGACGATCAATTCCGGTGATCAATTTTATCTTTAGCAGCGCACATGTCAATAATCCTGCTGTCGAACCGGCTGATAATACACCATCTACCTTATTCGCGGCTAAATAATCTAGCATTCTATTCATACTTGAATCGGTCTTTCGTCTTAATGAAAGTAATCCGTCATTCATATTTATCACTTGAGTCGTATTGATTATCTTGATGCGATTCTTTCCTTTTAAACTAACCAGATCTTGATCATTACCAAAGACAAATATTTCAACATCATGATAATCATTCACAAAATCGGATATGGCTTTAATAAAGACTTGACTGCCTTTATCACTACCCATGGCATCAATAGCTATTCTCATTAATTCTCCTCCTTAATCGATCATATCGTTTTTTTCAATAAATAATTTAATCTGATTTGTGATCACATTATTCTCATTTGTTGGATGTTGGCATATTTCAACAGCATCCTCTTTAGCTACACGGATGATATTAGCATCATTTATCACATTGCCAAGCACTAATGTAGGTAAACCACTTTGTCTTGTACCAAATATATCGCCTGGTCCTCTTAATTTTAAATCTTCTTCAGAAATCTTAAAACCATCATCACTATCTACTAATACCTGCATTCTTTTTAATGCCAATTCATCTTTTGTATCACTCAAAAGATAACAATAACCCTGCTTGCTAGATCTTTTAATACGGCCTCTTAATTGATGTAATTGAGCTAAACCAAAACGATTGGCATCATAGATTACCATAATATTCGCTTCTTTAATATTAACACCAACTTCAACAACAGTCGTCGTAACTAAGAAATCGATCAAGCCTGATTTAAAATCATTTAATACTTGATCTTTCTTATTACTATCCATTTTACCATGTAATAAACCAATTTTATACTTATTAGGTAATTCCTTTTTTAGAGCATTATAGATAGCCGTCGTGTTACGGACTCCAAGATCATTATCATCTTCAATTGCCGGACAAACAACATAACAGCGATTTTGAAGATCAACTAAGCTAAGAATATCATCAAGAATTGATATCATGCTATTTTGATTGATAAATCTTGTAATAACCGGTTTACGACCTTTTGGCAAAGCATAGATATTACTAACATCCATATCTCCATATAGTACATTAGTTAATGTCCGGGGAATAGGAGTGGCGCTCATGACTAAAAAATCAGTAAAATTACCTTTATCACTAAGTTTACGTCTTTGAGCGACACCAAAACGATGTTGTTCATCTGTAACGATCATTCCTAATTTTTTAAAAACTACATTATCTTGGATCAAAGAGTGTGTTCCAACCACAATATCAAGGTTACCGTTTTGTAAATCCATTAACAATTTCGTCTTTTGACTATTGGGCAATGATGAATATAAACAGCCTAATTTAATTTTGGTAATCTTAAATATTTTTTTTAACTCCGCATATTGTTGTTTAACCAAGACTTCAGTTGGAGCCATAAAAGCTGATTGAAATCCAGCTAGGTAATTCGCATAAAGTCCCATCGCCGCAACAATAGTCTTGCCACAACCGACATCGCCTTGGATAAGTCGATACATCGGACTTGGTTTACTTAGATCAGCCAAGATATCATTTAAAGCTTTCACTTGATCTAATGTTAATGAAAATGATAGATTGTTGGCCATTCTAAAGACTTCGTCGAAATTAAAAATTTTTCGATAAGCATCATTTATAACCATATGTTCACTACGACGCATCGTAACGATCATTTGAAATTTAAGAAATTCTTCATATTTTAGATGACGTAGCGCTTCGTTTAATTGTCTTTGATCTTTTGGAAAATGAATAGCATTCATCGCATTCTGTTTTGAGATTAAACGATATTTATTAAGGTATGACAATGGAATAACGTTATCAAAAGTCAACAATTTTAAAACTTTTTTAATCAAATTAATAAAGCTTGTTTGGCTTACGCCATTTTTTAGTGCATAGACCGGTAGAATACCTAATTGTGTTTCTAAAGGTATTAGATTGTATTTAAGCGCTGTTACTTTTTGATTACCATCATATTTTCCAAAAATAGTAATCATGGTATTAAGTTTTAGATTATTTAACCAAGGACGATTAAATATGGTTATATGAAATGTATCATCTTCATTAACTACATCAAATCTTGAGATAGTAAAACCTTTCTGTCTAATTGTCTTGATACTCGTTATGACTTTTGCTTCAAAAAAGATCTTATCATCAATCAACCATTTTTGATAAGGTTTCTTCTCAATTGTCTCATATCGAAAAGGATAATGTGTAACGATATCATCTAAACTCGTAAAGCTCATTATCTCAATGATATCTTTCTCTTTTTTAGTAAATATTTCCTTTTTCATATGATTACAGAAAAAGGGCTTTGCCCTTTTTACTCAATTCCAAAGATGAAACTATATACCGGTTGTAATCCTTGATATACGTCCGCTTCGATGTGATAATTGTCTTCGATATAATGTTGTATTTCCGCGACATCGTCTGATTTAACATCTATACCAGTAATGATCGTGGCAATCTCAGCACCATTGAAAATAATCTGATCAAGTAATTTTTTAGTCGCTGTTTTCATATCAGCATCGGTAACAACAATATCTTTATTCTTAATCCCGATATAATCACCCTTTTTAATCGTGATTCCCTCAAATTTAGTATCTTTGATCGCATAAGTAACTTGACCGGTCACAACATTCTTTAAGGCACTTTCCATCTCCGCGATATTTTCGTCGATTTCAACTTCTGGATTAAACATCATACAAGCCGATAAACCCTGAGGGATCGTATCAGTAGGTAAAACAGTTATATCACGATTGGGAAGTATTTTTTTAACTTGTAGAGCAGCCATGGTGATATTGGAGTTATTTGGTAAAATGATAATATGATCAGCGTTCAATTTATTTGTCGCGGCAACAAAATCTTCAGTTGATGGGTTCATCGTTTGTCCACCGTTAACGATAATATCAACCCGGAGGTCTTTGAACAACTTAACTAAGCCATCTCCAGCTGCCACGGTTATGATCCCGTATTTTTTATGTGGTGTTGCCATTTCAATGATATGTTCATGTTGTTCTTGCATATTTTCAATCTTTAATTTGATAAATTCACCATATCTTTGTGCCATATTTAAAGCATCACCTGGCATCATCGTATGCACATGAACTTTGACAAGATCATCATCTTGAACTACGACCAGTGATTCACCGATTCTTGAAAGATTTCGCTTTAATTTTTCCTCTTCAAAAGTGAACTTACCATTTTCTGATAAACGTAAGATAAATTCCGTACAATAACCAAATTCACTGTTTTCAATCTTATCTTGAACAGCACTAATGGTTGAGGACTCTTGTTTTAATTCGATATGTTCGCCTTTGATAGCTGCGACAAAACCCTCAAATATCGTAATCAAGCCATAACCACCACTATCTACTACTCCAACCTCTTTTAATAATGGCATTAGTTCCGGTGTATTTTGTAAGGATTTATTAGACTCCTCTAGTAAAATATCAAGATATTGTTCAATCGAACAATCAAGATTATTTTTAACATATTCCAATGCAGCTTCTGAGCCTTCTCTTATAACTGTTAGGATCGTACCTTCAACTGGTTTCATAACAGCTTTATAAGCGATCTGTGATCCTTTAACAAAAGCTTTAGCTAAAGTAAGGGCATCAACCTCCGCACAATTTTCAACTCCAAAACTAAAGCCACGAAAAATTTGGGAAAGTATGACTCCTGAATTACCACGAGCTCCCATTAATAATCCTTTCGATAAGACTTTGGCGATATCAGCGACATTATCGACAATTATGGAATGGGTCTCTTTTACACCACTACTAAATGTTAGGTGCATATTTGTACCCGTATCTCCATCTGGAACAGGGAAAACATTCATCGCATCCACGTCAAAACGTCGATTGGCAAGATTATTAGAACCATTCTCTAACATGGTACGAAATAATTTACTATTTAATTTATTCATGATCACTCACTCGTTAACTTTTATTCCCTGTACATAGACATTAACAGCACTAAATGTTAAATCTAACGATTTTTCCAGTTCATATTTTACTTTCTTTTGTACTTCGCTTACTACTTCGGATATCTTTACACCAAAACTTATCACAATGAACAAATCTAATTCATATTTATCTTCAACTGTCCGAACGATAATTCCTTTACTGTAATTATCTTTCTTAAGTAATTCAGCTAAACCATCTTTGAGAATCTTTTGACTAGCCATACCAACGACTCCATAACATTCGGCAACGATCCCTCCGGCTAAAGTCGCGATCGCTTCTTCCGATATATTTATGTTACCAAGTTTTGTATTTCTTTCAATAGGCATATGAATCCTCCTTTACTCTCGGTATTATAAACAAATAATCGATATTTGTAAAATAAATTAATTTTTGGGGATATCATCATCCGTTATCGTTATAATAGGACAAGCTGAACTGTAAGCTGTTTGACTACTTTCATCAATATATATGCATGAATTGGACACTTTCAAGACTTCTAAGATGTTAAAATAATTGTTAACTACACTAATAGTTGATAATCCAGAGAAGACTAAATTACCATCATTCATCATAATTTTCAGCATATTTTCATCATAAGTTGTCTGGTAATGATGAATTTCAGCAATATTTTGTAACATTTCCGTAGATAATTGTGTCAGTGCTTCAATAATACCATCTTTAAGTTGATCTTGGGTAAAATCAACAAGCAGTGGTACTTTAGTGATGATATTAAGATTGGTACTATCAAGTTTTATCAAAGTATTATCCGCTAATAATATGTATGCTGTGTCCAAATAAGTATACCCGACGATATGCTTTTCAGTGATTGAAATTTCAATGTTTCGACCCTTTAATTTTGATACCGTCACATTATCAACGATTGGATTTTGCATGATCCTTTTTTCAACCAAGTTACTAAAGGTTAACAAGATCAAATCATTATCATCGATTTGCGCAAGCTCTAGAACCGTTTCACGAGATAGATAAGAATTACCATCGATAATAATATAATTAATACGTGAATATTTTGAATAATAATATAAATAACAAAAGAGAATCACAAATACCAATATTGATATAATAAATACCCGCTTATTTCTTTTTCTTAATTTAGCTTGCTTTTTAAGCAGTTTTTTGCGTTCCAGAAGGATCGTTACGGCGTCTTTATTAGAAGATGTCAACCTAATTACCAACTTTCTTCATTAGAGCGATAATATTTTCTGCCGCTAATGGAAAACTTAGTTCATGGGTATTTTTACGCATTGTCATCCGTAACTTATCATCTTCCATGATATTATCGATAAGTTCGATTAGTTTAGTGTCATCCAGTTCATTTTCTCGAATCAGATAGGCGGCTTTTTTAACCACTAATGCTTGAGCATTGATCTCTTGATGATTATTGGGGACATAAGGACTTGGTATGATGATACTAGGAACCCCAAAAGCACATATTTCCGCTGCGGTAGTCGCCCCACCACGAGTTATTAATAGTTCGATATGGTTTAGCATAGCTGTTTGTTTTACATATGGGATTATTTTAATGTTTTTAGATAAATCAACCCGTTTAATAAATGAATCATAGTGCTCTTTACCTGTCACATATAATACTTGATATGGTTTATCACCTAACTCATTGATCACTTTGATCATTATCTTATTGATACTATTTGATCCCTGAGAACCCATAACGAACATTACGATTGGAAGATCATTAACTAAACCATATTCACTAAGGATATTCTCATCATTTACTATTTTAGCCTGATAGATTGTTGGATTACCCAATAGATAAACCGGTGCCTTTTTAAATTGGCTTTGTGCTTCACTATAACATACCACGATCGCATCGGCATATCTTGCCAAAAATAGATTAGCTCTTCCGGCATAAGCATTTTGTTCATGAATGATAACGGGTATCTTTAATTTATTCGCAGCAATCAAAGTTGGTACACTTACATATCCGCCAAAGCCAACCACGATATTCGGTTTAAATCTATTTAAAATAATCCTAGCTTCCTTTATCGCACTTAAGGTCATTTTTATGGCATTAATCTTCATTATAGGTGAACCGGCAACGCCTTTTACACTGATACTATCAAATTGATAACCATGTTTTGGTACTTCACTGGCTTCTAAGTGATTTGTTGTGCCAACAAAGAGAACCTCAGCTAAAGGATCATCGGCCATGATGGCATCTGCTAGGGCTAATGCCGGATAGATATGTCCGCCTGTGCCCCCTGCTGCTATTACGACACGCATTCTATTGCTCTTTATTGATCAATTCATTCATATATGAACTGAAATAATCATGTTTTTCCCTAACATCATAGACACAATTCCCTTTACAATAAGTTCTTTGTAGCATGATATCATGATCTAACACGATAAAATCAGCGTCTTTAGTTTCTTTCAATGACCCTTTATTAGCTAAAAAGCCATGACATTTGGCCGGATGAAAGGAAGCCATCTGACTAATGTCACTTAATGG
>Ga0172378_10003571_pt1 | contig 14619 bp, 10 predicted proteins | sample GrowelOW332metaG_FD_119755 | JGI IMG/M metagenome (GOLD analysis project Ga0172378, IMG submission 119755) | Groundwater microbial communities from an aquifer near a municipal landfill in Southern Ontario, Canada - Pumphouse #3_1 metaG | ecosystem: Environmental > Aquatic > Deep subsurface >... | reverse complement strand
TTCTCTGCAACTGGCAGGCATGCATCAGTCACAATCTGCATGCGGCTTTTTGTGGTGGGCCTTGCACTGTAGATGTGCACTGAGGCCTGTCGGAGATAGTCCATCTGCTGCCCAGGGCCCATCGACCTGCATTCCCAGGCTGCCAGGGCCATGCCCATAGGGCCTGCTGTATAAGGGCCCGCGGACTGGGTGACCATGTCCTTCAGGGCTTGGGCCACTTCCTGATGGGTCTGGCAAATGACGAAGGTCTTCTGGGCAGGATAGACTCTTCGGTCAAGTATCCGAACCTTTCCATCCTCATACCAGGCTACATTCTCATATTTCAGAAGAAAAGCAAGATCATGATCTGCACGCTCCATCTGTCAATCTCCTTATGCTCTAGAGGCAGTGCCATGATATGCCATTTTCTCCAAGAATGCTACTCCATTGCGCACTAGGCTCCACATCAGAGATTATGGCATCCAGGCCCTTGAACAGCGATATTACATTGATGCTGCTCCAGCCGAACTTTGTGTGGTCAGCCACAAGGAATCTCGAGCTTGACTGCTCAAGCATGGCCTTGCGCACCGCTGCCTCCAATTCACTGTGATCGGTGAGCCCATGCTGCAGGTCTATGCTGGTTGGGCTTATGAAGCAGCAATCGGCGCAGTACTTGCGAAGAAGCTCCACGGTGTGAAATCCTACAAGCGACTCATTTCTCTTGCGAAGCTGGCCGCCAAGGCATATCACCTTTGAATTCTCGTCATCCTCGAATTCCATGACTATGGGCAGGGAGTTGGTGACGATGGTCACCCTGAGCCTCTGGGCCTTGATCATCCTGGCGATGAAAAGAGAGGTTGTGCTTGAGTCCAGCATCACGCAGCTTTCAGGCTTGATGAGATTTACGCAATAGTCAGCGAAGCGGGCCTTGACCTCAGTGAGCATGGTCGCCCTGAAGGAGAAGGGGCTTGTCTCATCGCCCTTGCTCACCCGGTAGGCCCCACCATGGACCTTGCATATGCCTATGTTCATCTCCATTATGCGGCCAAGGTCTCGCCTTATAGTCTCCTCGGTCACATTGAACCTGGAGGCCAGGTCCTTGACGAGGATGAAGCCGTTGTACGGGACAAGGGAAATGATGCTGTCTATTCGCTCTGTTGCCTTCATGGCTGGGATGATAGCATGCCAGATTGGATTTTCAAAGGTGCTTTTTTGGCTAAAGCAACAAAATTCAACAAAAAAAGTGGTTTTGCCAAAAATAACCAGATTGACAACAAGATGCTTCTTCTCGATACTAAAAAGGTCTCAAGGAGGTTGCTGATGAAAATCACCCTACTGGTCTCCCACATCGAATCGAGCAGGCCTCACCTGCTGAAGTTCGCTGAAAAGTACCTTGATGAGCTGAGTTCATGCCTTGGCTTCAGGCTGGATCCTGGAAGCGCCGAGCAGGTCAGCAGGGAAAGCTTCACAGCTGTGCTTGTGAGCTCAGGCGGGACTTTAGGGGACTTCAAGGAGCTTCTCAAGAGCACCAAAGGGCCATACATCCTCCTTTCCACCCCTTATGACAACTCAATTCCCTGCTGCCTTGAGATCATGTACCTGCTCAACGAAAGGGGCTTGAAGGGCGAGATCCTCTATGGGTCGGTGCAGGCCATTGCCAAGCGCTTTCTGCAGATTCATGCTGCCATCAACGCCATCAGGAAGGTTTCTCTCATGCATCTTGGCATCATTGGCTGCAATGCCGAGGACCTGAGCGACTTCTCTGTCGCCGATCTCTCCTCCACCCTTGGAGCCAAGCTCAGCTTTGTAGGCATGGAAGACCTGAGAAGAGAGATTGGGCTGTGCCGGTATGAAGACTGCCCGTCGACCGATGCCCTGATGGCCAAGGCAGGATCCCCTCTTCAGAGAGATGAGATACGCAGGGCTCTCTTCATATATGGAGCGCTTAAGAGGATCATCAAGGCCCAAGGCCTTGATGCCATTGCCTTGAAGTGCTTCGACCTGCTTGACACTGGATCCACAGGCTGTCTTGCTCTTTCGATCCTAAACAAGGAAGGCATAGTCAGCGCCTGCGAAGCAGATGCAAGATCGCTTGTATCCATGGTAATTCTCAATGCCGTATCCTCCCAGCCCTGCTTCATGGCCAACCCATGCAACGTCGATGCCGAGAAAGGCACGATGACATTCGCCCATTGCACCTTGCCCTTGGACATGACGCAGAGCTATGAGCTGTCCACCCATTTTGAAAGCGGCCTGTCAGTAGCCATCAAGGGCGTTTTCGGCCCCGGCGATTACACTGTATTCAAGTGCAGGGAGAGCCTCTTGGCTTATTCGGTGAAAAAGGGCGTCTTTGCCTCAAGCCCCTCCTGCCCTCTCAACTGCAGGACCCAGCTGGAGCTTTTCATAGACGGCATACAGGGCATGATGACAAGGCCTATAAACAATCACCAGATCATCTGCATTGGAGACTATTGCACAGAGCTCAATGAATTCATCAAATGGGCAAGGCCGATTTCCCCAAATCGTTGTACAATGATCGAAGATAGCGCAAGCTATTGAAAATAAGGAAGGAGAAGAAAATGAAGAGAATCATGTTCGTTCTACTTGTGCTGCTAGTCATCGCATCAGCAGCTTTCGCCACAGCAACACAGGAGAAAGCCGCCGAGCCAGCAGAGCAGGTCAGGGCAGCCTTGATCACCAATCCAAAGGGAACAAGCGCCTACATCAACGAAGGCATCGCAGGCTTCGAGGAAGCATGTGCTCGCTGGAACATCAAGGGCACAGTGGTTGAGTGCAAGGGAAGCGCTGAGTATGAGGAAAATGCCCGCGCTGCCGCAAACGAAGGCTACGACCTCATCCTGGCTGGAAGCTGGGAAGCCGGATCCATCATCAGCGAGCTGGCAGAGATCTACGATGACATCGCATTCGGAATCATCGACACCCTGACAGACTCTGACAAGGTCAAGTGCATCCAGTACTTCGAGGGCGAAGGCGCCTACCTCATCGGCGTCATTGCTGCATTGGTTGTCGACGGCGAGAGCCACAACTACGGCTGCATCAACGTCTCCCAGAACGAGAGCTCTCTGAAGTGGCGCTATGGCTATGCACAGGGTGTTCTCTCTGTAGATCCAGAGGCAAGGTTCACCTTCAACTATGTCTATGGCTACTCAGAAGTCAACCTTGCCTACGAGCTTGCGCTTCAGCAGTATGAGCTTGGATGCAGGTTCATCAACTCCTGCGCCGCCGGCGGCGACTATGGCACATTCCAGGCAGCCAAGGAGAAGGGCTTCTGGACAGCAGGCCAGGACGTCGACATGACCGACCCGAACAATCCATGGATCGTCTCCAGCCAGATAAAGGGCGCAAACCCATCCATCCAGTACATGATCGACAAGTTCATGAACAATGAATGGGACAGCAAAAACGAGTCGCTCGGCGTCTCCGACGGAGCCATCGGCGCCGTATGGGCCACACAGGACAGCGTGAACCCACGCTCCTCCCGCCTCAGCGATGCTGATGTCACATACCTCAAGGAAGTGGTAAAGAAGCTTGCCAGCGGCGAGATCGACATGAGGACAATGCCCACAGAGCCAGAGGATCTCAATCAGCTCATTCCGCTCATCGGAAGATAAACCAGAATAAGACAAGGGCAAGGCAGCGTCAGGCTGCTTTGCCTTCTTTCAGCCGCAGCGAAAGGAATGAAGACAGCTTATGCTCATCAAGATGGAAAACATTACCAAGACCTATGGGTCCTTGGTCGCAAACGATTCGGTGAATCTCACTCTTGACAAGGGCGAGATTCTCGCTGTTGTTGGCGAGAATGGCGCTGGCAAGAGCACCCTCATGAAGATCCTGTATGGCCTGGAGCCTATGAACTCCGGGAGGATCCTCATCAATGACAGGGAGGTGGAATTCCGCTCGCCACATGATGCCATCGCACACGGAATCGGGATGGTGCAGCAGCACTTCATGCTCTTTCCTCCTTTCACGGCTGCTGAAAACATAGTCTATGCCCATGAGCCAAGAAAGGGCATGGTATTCGATCGAAGAAAGGCACGCCAGAGAACTCTTGAGCTGTCACGCCAGTATGGGCTCAGGATTGACCCGGATGCCAAGGTGTCCCAGTGCCCAGTGGGGCTGCAGCAGCGAATTGAGATTCTCAAGGTCCTGCATCAGGGCGTAGACATCATCATATTCGATGAGCCCTCTGCAGTGCTGACGCCCCAGGAGATCGATGACCTGCTTCAGACCATCAGGGACCTCAAGGCAAAGGGCAAGAGCATAATACTGATCACCCACAAGCTCAACGAGGTCATGGCCACTGCCGACCGTGTCATGGTCATGAGAAGCGGCAGTGTTGTCAAGGAGATGGCCTGCAAGGACACCTCAATCGACGAGATGTCCTTCCTGATGGTCGGCCACCAGATAAGGCCTCGCGAGATCGAGGCCGTGGAAAAGGGCAGAAGATGCCTGGATGTCAGGGACCTGGTTCTCATGGGCCAGGGATCCAAGAGGGTCCTGGACAGCCTGAGCCTTCATGTGGATGAGGGCGAGATAGTGGGAATCGCCGGTGTAAGCGGAAACGGCCAGAGCGAGCTCATCCAGTGCATCACCGGCCTAAGGCGCCTTTCCTCTGGCCAGGTCTTCATAGGCGATGCAGATGTCACCAATCTAAGTGCAAGCCAGATAAGGCAATCGGGCTGTGCATGCATCCCAGAGGACAGATACCTTTGGGGAAGCGCCTCGGAGGCCACTCTTGCCGAGAACTGCATAATGGCCCATTACAACGGCAACGAGAAGCTCATGAAGCGCGGAATATTCAGAAGCAAGGGAGTCGCAGAGTACGCAGAGACGATGATGAAGGCCTATGACGTACGCTATCTCTCCGACAGGCAGGAGATGCATGAGCTTTCAGGCGGAAATGCCCAGAAGCTCATAGTGGCAAGAGAGATGTTCCAGGACTCTCCCCTGCTCTTGGCAGCCGAGCCGACTCGCGGCATCGACATTGGAGCCATTGACTACATCCATGGCAAGCTTCTGGACAAGAGGGCAAGCGGAGGATCGGTGCTGCTGATATCCTCAGAGCTGTCGGAGATCCTTGAGCTTTCAGACAGAATCTATGTAATCTACGAAGGGCGAATCGCCGGCGAGTTCACAAGACAGAGCGCAAAGGCTGAGCAGATAGGATTATTGATGGTAGGAGGCAAGCTCAATGACTGACAGCAGCATAAAGGCCTTGCAAAGAAAGAGAATGCTTCAGAATATTCTGTCGCCGGTGATTGCCATTTTAGGCGGCCTGATGCTGGGAGCCCTCATCATGCTCGCAGTCGGGACAAGCCCGCTTTATGCCTATAGGCAGATGTTCGCCAAGTCCTTCCTCGATCCCTATTACCTGGCCCAGACCCTGGTTCGGTCAGCGCCAATAATGCTCAGCGGCGTGGGAGCTGCAGTCGCCTGGCGGGCAGGCTACATCAACCTTGGCATGCAAGGCCAGATGTGCGTAGGCGGCCTTTGCGCCACGCTGGTAGCCTTGTTCTTCCCTGTCAAGACTCCCCTTACCACAATTCTCTGCTTTGCTGTGGGAATGGCGGCAGGAGCCCTTTGGGCTCTTATTCCGACCTTCCTTGACTATAAGTTCAATGCCTCATTGATAATCACGACCTTGATGCTGAACTACGCCACCAACTACATCACCGACTACTTTGTCGCCTATCCAATCAAGGATACCGCAGGCGATGGGCTTGCCTTCCAGTCACCCCAGATAGATGCAGCCATGCGCTTCTTCAGGTTCTCCAAGAAGAACGCGATGAACATAGGTGTGTTTGTAGCCATAGCGGCTGTAGTGCTGATCTACTTCATTCTCAAGAAGACACGCTTTGGCTATGAGTCGAAGATAACCGGCCTCAACCGCAAGTTTGCAAGCTATGGAGGCATTAAATCAGCCAAGATGATGTTCACGACAATGGGCCTCTCCGGCGCCATATGCGGCTTTGCAGCCTGCATCGAGATCTTTGGAGCCAGATATCGCTATGTCAATGCCATGTTCACTACCACAGGCTATGCCTGGACAGGGCTTATGGCCATGCTCATTGCCAAGTACAACCCGCTGCTGACCCTAGTCTACTCCATTTTCCTTGCCGGCCTGAGCATAGGCGGCCAGGCGCTTCAGAGGGCAGTAGGGCTTCCAATGCAGATATCGGACATAATCCAGTGCTGCATCACCCTTTTTGTCTCCGTCAAGATAGTCCTTGACTTCACTGTTTTCTCCAAAGGAGGAAAGGCATGAATTCCCTGTTCGTCGCAGCCGTGATCAACTCCACTCTCCGCTATTCCACTCCCATATTGTTTGCAGCGCTGGGAAGCCTTTACTGCACAAGATGCAACGTGTTCAACGTAGCGCTGGAAGGCCAGATGCTTGCAGCTTCCTTTGCCGCCATAGTCACTAACTACTTCACGCACAGCGTGATTCTGTCAACGATGGCAGCAATTGGAGCGGGAATGCTTGTTGCCCTTCTGGTCGCTGTCTTCCAGATAAGCCTGGGAGTCAGGGACATGGTGGTCGGAACCTCCATCAATTTGCTTGTCCAGAGCGCCACCTCCTTTCTGATGCAGGTCATCTTCGGCACCAGGGGAACCATCCAGGGAAACGGAATGGTCGCCCTTCCTAAGCTCAGCCTCAAGATCGGGAGCCTGTCCTTTGTAAACAGGATGTTCGAGAGCCTGAGCATACTTGACTACCTTGGCTATATAACAGCGATTCTTGTCTTTCTGTACCTGTTCAAGACCGTACGGGGCTTTCATCTCAGGTCGGTAGGAATAAGCTTCGAGGCGGCAAAGAGCCTGGGAGTCAAGTCACAGAGGATCCAGTTCAACTCAATCCTGGTCTCAGGAGCGCTGTGCGCACTTGGAGGGCTTGCCCAGTGCATGGGCATGGTCACGGTCTTTGTGGAGAACATGACAGCAGGAAGAGGCTTCATAGCCATGGGAGCCGCCAGCATGGCCCAGGCTCATCCTATTGCAGCCATCTTCTCCTCCCTGTTCTTTGGAGCTACAATCTCAATGTCCAAGACGCTGCAGACCTACATCAACTCCTATTTCACAGAGTCCTTCCCCTACTTCTGCACAGTGATCGCCATGACGATCTTCGGAATAATCATGATCATAAGGAACAAGAGAAAAGGCATCCAGAAATCAGCCTAGAGGAAATAGAATGAATTATACATACGAGCACTACAAGAAAAGCGCCGACTACATCCTGTCCAGGACAAGCATCCGCCCAGAGATCGGCATAATCCTTGGTACAGGGCTAGGACCCTTTGCCCAACAGATCGAAAACCCGGTGGAGATTCCCTACAGCGAGATTCCAAACTTCCTGACCTCCTCAGCACCAGGTCACGCAGGCAAGTTCATCCTAGGAACCATCGAAGGCCGAAGCGTTGCCTGCATGTCAGGCCGCTTCCACTTCTATGAGGGCTATGACATGGAGCAGCTCTCCATTCCAGTGAGGGTCCTGAAGCTGCTTGGCATAAGCAGGCTGGTTCTCACCAACGCAGCCGGAGCTGTCAATACGGGCTATAGGCCTGGAGATGTGATGATCATATCCGACCATATAAAGCTCTATGGCGGAAGCCCCATGAGAGGGCCTAATGTTGAGCAGTTCGGCAAGAGGTTCTTCGATGTCAGCGATATGTACACAGCCGCTCTTCGCGACATAGCCCGAAAGTGCGCAGAAAGCTCTCCGATTCGCTTTCATGAAGGCATCTACATGTTCTTCCCAGGCCCACAGTTCGAGACTCCTGCCGAGATACGCGCTGCCAGGGTGCTTGGCGCTGATGCCATAGGCATGTCCACTGTAACAGAGGCGCTTACTGCTGCCCATTGCGGCCTGAGCGTTCTTGCCTTTGCACTTATCACGAACATGGCCGCTGGTGTCAAGAAGGGCCCAGTCGGAGGCGGTGAGGTCGAGGAGACAGCAAGCAAGGTCGCCTCAGCTTTCTCCTCTTACATGAAGAGCGTCATCAGCAGGATCTGATGAAGGAGTCAATATGTCTACATTGCTTTTGAAGAACGCCGATATCATCGCTACCTATGAAGGTTCGTTCACCTGTCTTAGGAACTCCTATCTTGGGATTGAAGGGGACACCATCGACTATATTGGCTCCAGCAAGCCAACAGAAAAATATGATGAAGAGAAGGACATGCACTCAAGGCTCCTGATTCCCGGTCTTATCAACAGCCATGGGCATTCTGGCATGGTCCTGCTCAGAGGCCTGGGAAGCGACCTGCCTCTTCAGGACTGGCTGCATCAGATGTGGCCAATAGAGGACAGGATGAGGGTGCAGGACCTTCAGGTGGGCATGAAGCTTGCCATGCTGGAGATGATTGCAACCGGCACAACCAGCTTCTCTGACATGTACCTTAGGCCAAGGGACATGACAGCGGTTGTAGAGCAGAGCGGCATGAAGGCAAACATCGCAAGGTGCATCACCTGCCCAGATACTGCAATGCGCTATGAGAGCTTTGCACCCGCCAGGGAAAGCATTGAGCTCTTCAAGGATTTTCACAAGGCCTTTGACGACAGGCTGAGGATCGACTTCTCCATCCATGCCCAGTACACAATCACGGATCTCATAGCCAGACGCTACAGCGAGGACTGCCTGGACAATGGAGGACGTCTTCATGTCCACATCTCAGAGACAAGAAAGGAGCATGAGGATTGCATTTCCCAGCTTGGCAAGACTCCAACAAGGTGGTTTGCAGATCTAGGCACCTTCAAGAGCCCAACAGCAGCGGCCCATTGTGTGTGGGCAAGCGATGAGGACATCAGCATAATGGCTCAGAACAAGGTCAGCGTAATACACAATCCATCCAGCAACATGAAGCTGGGAAGCGGTTTCGCTCCTATTGGCAAGATGCTCAGATCTGGAATCAACGTGGCTCTTGGAACCGATGGAGCTGCGAGCAACAACAATCTCAACATGCTTGAGGAGATGCATCTGGCCTCCATCATTCACAAGGGCTACCATCTCGATCCGACCTTGATGAAGCCAGAGACAGTGCTCAGGATGGCCACAGCTAACGGAGCTCTGCTGCAGGGCAGGCCTGATACGGGTTCTCTGGAGGTAGGCAAGAAGGCTGACATATGCGCTATCGACCTGGATAAGCCCCACCTTGTGCCAAACCTTGACCCGCTTGCCCTACTGACCTACAGCGCCCAAGGCAGCGATGTATGCATGACCATGGTCAATGGAAGGATTCTCTATGAGAATGGACAGTACCTCACCCTCGACAGGGAGCGGATCCTGAGAGAGGCAGAGGAGTCTGCCAGATTCCTTTATGGCAAGTAGAAAGGCCTTTCTGGCCAGCAACATGCGCCTAGGCCTTGTCCAGGGATTCTACTGGATGGCCTCCTGCGTCTTTGTAAGCTACCTTGTCAGGCTTCTTGCCTATTATGGCTACAGCGATTATGAGAGCGGGCTTGTACTGGCAGTCTCGTCGCTTGCCACAATGACCATGCAGCCCCTTCTTGGCAGGCTCGCAGACCGTTCAAGGTCTGTGAAAAGGCTGCTTGTCCTATGCTTTGTCGCTGCAGTCCTGGCTTCAGCCCTGCTGCAGGCCTTCATAGCACGGCGCCTCATCACCTGTCTTCTTGTTTTCATCATCTTTGCAGCCTTTCGCTCGCTAATCAACATCATAGACCTCTGGAGCCTCAGCATTGGCAGGGATGATCCCTGCTTCTCCTATGGCTTTACGAGGTCCTTCGGGGCTGTATTCTACGCCTTTGGGGCTCTCTTCTTCGGCTATGCCATTGATCGCTGGCAAGCTAGGATAATCATTCCCTGCTTCATAGCCCTGTGCCTGGTCACCCTTGGCATGATCGTCAGCATCAAGGAGCCGCCAAGCATTCAGAGCACTCGTCCAAAGAGCCTGACAGCAGGCCAGGGGCTGAGAATGATTCTCGCCAGCAAGGCCTACATGTGGCTTCTGGCAAGCTATCTTCTAACGGAGCTTACTGCAGTTCCTCTTCAGAACTACCTTACACGCAAGTTCGAGGTCCTTGGAGCAGGAGACATCTACACAGGGCTCTCGCTTCTTGTGATGGGGCTGTTCCAGCTTCCTGCCCTGCTGTCCATCGACAAGCTTGGCAAGAGGTTCAAGGCAAGGACGTTGATGGCTGCAAGCCTCTCAGGCATAGCAATCAGATGCCTGATAATAGGCTTCTCCCAGTCCCCGCTGGTTGTAGCGCTGTCCTATGTCACTGAGCTAGTGGCCTATGGCCTGTACATTGGATCTATATTGCTCTACATAAGGCAGATACTGCCAGCGGAGGTGCAATACCTAGGGCTTACGCTCTATGCTGCAATCACAAGCGGGCTAGGCGGCATGCTTGGCAACTTCCTTGCTGGCCTTCTTGCCCAGAGCTATGGGGTTCTGGGGATGATGGGGCGCATGACAGCCTTCTCCTGCGCCTCTGTGATCCTATTTGTTGCTGCAGGCAGGATTGAGAGAAATGATGGTGCAGAAAAATAAGATGCTGCAGGGACCTATGATCCCGGCCATGGGACGCTTTCTTGTCCCGGTAGCGCTGGGCTTCATATTGCAGCAGCTTTATGCAATGGCAGATGCCATCATCCTTGGAAACCTTGTGGGCAAGAGCGCACTGGCTGCTGTTGGAGGATCTGCCTTTTCCCTGATAAACGTCATCTACATCTTCTTTGGCGGCTTCTCATCAGGAGGATGCATCGCAATATCGCAGGCTTTTGGGCTTGGAGACAGCAAGAGATGCAAGGCCGGCATCGAAACAGCCATGACTCTCTCGGTGATCATGGGTGCTGTGATCACAGTCCTGGGCATAGGCTTCGCTCCTGATCTTCTAAAGCTGCTCAAGACGCCTGATGAAATCCTGAAAATGTCAGAAGACTATCTAGGCTGCTATATGCTTGGCATGATTCCAGCCTTGGTCTACAACATGGGCAATGCCATTCTCAGGTCAATGGGCGAATCAAGAAAGCCCTTGCGCTACCTGGTCATAGGCACTGCTGTCAACGTCGGCCTTGACTACATCCTGATAGCCTTCTTCAACGCTGGCGTCAAAGGCGCAGCCATAGCATCGGCTGCATCGCAGACGCTGAGTGCATTCCTGGTTGTCAGGGCCCTTGCCAAGGACCATAAGGGTCTCTGGTTCCGATTCAATCTCGATGACATCAGGCAGATCATGCGCCTGGGGCTGCCGTCCGGGCTTCAGAATGCCATGTACACAGTCTCAGGCCTCTTCATCCAGGGCGCCATCAACACTCTTGGGACAGACAGCGTTGCAGCCTGGTCGGCCTTCTCGAAGCTTGACAGCTTCTTCTGGTCAATATCTGCAGGCTTCAATGTGACAATGCTGACCTTCTCAGCTCAGAATTATGGAGCGGGGAAGCTGCAGAGGATACGCAAGGGCGCCAGGCTGCTGCTTCTGCTGGACCTGGGGGTCTCCTCGCTGTTCTCGCTGACCTTCTGCCTGCTTCGAACCTCATGCATACGGCTTTTCAGCCAGGATCCAGAGGTGATCAGGATAGGATCCCAGGTCATCGTGTATATTTCCGCCTTCTATTGCCTTTTTGCATTCACAGAGATCCTCTCTGCAGCCATAAGGGGAACGGGAAACACCCTTGGACCGTCGATAGTCACCTTTCTTTCTGTATGTGTGCTGAGGCTTCTGCTGATCTACGGCCTTGCCATGCAAAGCCCAAGCAATATCAGGATAGCTCTCTGCTATCCAATATCCTGGCTGGCTTCATCAGCTGCATTCATCATCTTCTACAAGGCCAAGGTCAGGACCCTAGTCCCTACTCCAGGAACACGAACTCCTCTTCGCTCTCAACAGCCACTGTCCCCTCCTCGAGAGTGAACAGGCTGTCCCAGAAGGTAGTCTCATCTACTCTGCCCTTCTCGCTCAGCATAACAGTAGCCTGGTAGTCGCTTAAGGCAGGAATTCCCTTGGGCTCGACTGTGAACTGGTATGGATCGACTGTGTAGGTCTCAAGCTCCACGACAACCGAGGCCTGCTCAAGCTCAGGAACCACGAAGCACACTCCATACCAGCCTCCTTCAACCTGAAGGTCGAAGCAATAGGTGCCGGAGGGCAGGTCGCTTACAATATAGCGGCCGTCCTGGTCAGTGAAGAGGTAGTAGCCTGCGCTCATGTCAAGGTAAGTCACAGTCTTTCCATCCGAGCTGAATTGCAGCTGGTAGATAGGGCTTGAATACTGGTCGTAGACAGTTCCATCGGCGTGCATGAGCACTCCGCTTACTGTTACGGAAGGTGTCATGGCTATCTCGGCCACATAGCCCTGCCTTGCCTTGGGATTAAGGTTGAACAGGAAAAGGCCGCCAGAGCCGAACAAGGAGTCTGTGGTTCCATAGACCACCACGCTGTTTCGAGAATAAGCTGAAAGGCCTGTGTAGACAACTGTGCTGAAGAGCTTGGGCATGGGCTTGCCGGTTGAGTCGGTGGCCCTTGCAACGCTTATGTCGGAACTCTTGAGTATGCCTTGAGGCTTCACCAGCAAAAAGTTGCTGGAAATGCTCTTGGCCATGCCAAAGGCTCCATCAGCATAGGCCAGGGCTGTGTTGGCAGAAAGTCCCAGCGTGAATGATGAGTACTTTGCAGCCGATCCAAAGCGCAGCGAGCCTCCAAGCAGAGATCCATTGTAGCTGTAGTTCAAGTTCAAGGTGTGATTGAGAATGTCAGCAAAGTCTATCTGGCCGATGTTAAGCTGCAGGCTGTGCTTGCCATCATTATCAATCTTCTGGGATATTCCTATGGCGCTGGTGCTTCCGATTGCTGTGGATGCTGACACGCTGGTCTTAGGCCCTACAACATAGCTTCCTCCAATGCTCAGCGAAGGCGTGACCCGGCCTGTGGAGTTGGACAGGGAAAGGTTGGCTGAAAGAGAAAGCCCAGCAAGGAAGGTTCCGCCGATGCTGCCTGATGCTGACCAGAGCAGGTCACCGGTGAACAGGGAGTATGAAAGGCTTGCAGAGAGCCCAGCCCGAAGAGCTTGCTGGATCGGGAAGCTGTAGCCTATGTTTGTTGAGAGGATGCTGCTTGAGATTCTTGTGCCCAGGGTCTCAGTTGATGCGCTGTTGTAGCTAAAGTTGAAGCTCAAGGGCCTAAGGACTTCAGCATTGAAGGACTGGGCAAGATACATCGAGAACTGGGTGCTGGTGACGGAGCCTGCGGGCAGGTAACGGCTTGTAAGGGTGGAGTTGAAGCTGACACTTGTGGTTCCAAGCTTGTTTGCCCATACAAGGCCGAAGTTTCCCTGAATTGAGGAGTCATGGCTAATGCCATCGCTGGAAAGTGTCAGGGATGCATTGATTAGGTCTGAGATCGTTACAGCGTCGGCGATTCCGATCCTGTGCTCAAATCCCAGGGATAAGTCGGACAGCTTGAAAAGAAGGTCCTCTCCGCCTATCCAGGGAAGCCTGAAGTCCCCATTCTGTGACAAGCTTGCTGAATCGACAGTGGATTCTGGGACGGCTGCGCTCAGCTTCCAGAAATGCTCGCCCTTGGCCAGCAAGGAGTTGTCGAATCCTGTGAAGAAGCTGTAGGTTGAAGGCTCACCGCCAGTCAGCGGTGTTATGACAACCTTTATGTTGTTTGCGCCTTGCACGAATGCAAAATCCTTGAGCTGATAGTTGCCTACCTTTAGGCTGCGCTTCAGGCATGAGACGTCATTGATGAATACCTCGACAATGCTTGCCTGTTCAACGACAATGCTTTGCGAATACTGGCTTGCAAGCGCCGAGCCGGTTCCATAGGAGTAGCTTCTCTCAAGCGAGAGCCCGAAGGCATTGCCGCTGAATATGGAGCTTGCAATCCCTATATGGCCGAATGTCAGGCGGACGTTCTCATCGGCGAAGTCGTAGTAGGCTCTGAAGCTGTTGATGCTCAGCCCTGTCTTGCTTAGCGAGTAGGACAAGTCGGCTCCGCTTTCAAAGAAGCTGAGATAAGTCACTGCAGACAGTCCAAGGCTGTTGCTGGTAAGCTGAAGATCCCTGTTGAAGGTTATGGTGCCGAATAGGGAAAGGTTGGTGGCTGCGGCAAAGTCAGCAGGCTCCAGGTCCTTGGCTCCTTCAAAGGTCAGGCTGTCACGCATGCTGTTCATGGCTATTGCTGAGGAGACAGAGATTTCCTTGACAGGGAACTGGTCTGCATTGAAGTCAAGGTAGATTTCAAGCCTATCAATCTCAAAGCTTGCCTGGGCTTCCTTCTCTGTCATGTAGTCTATTGAGTAGTACTCCTCTGGGCTTTCAAAGAACACATCATAGTACTGCTCAGTCAATAGTCCGTAAAGAAGGCTTGAAAGCTCAGATCTAGAGACAGCTGCTGAGCCCTGGGTGATGTTGGTCTCGATATTTGAGAAGTACTCGCCATTGATATAGATCGGAACGTAGTTTATGCCCTCAAAGTAGGCTGGAGCTTCGTCGCTGAATACAAAGTCGTCCCAGAAGTCGTCGCTGGTTGTCTCAAAGTCTGCCCAGATGTCATTTTCTGAAAGCTCACTTACGTAGGGCTCGAAGAAAACCGGGGCCTCAGGGACTCCTCCAACGCTCTCAAGGACAACCTCATCAACGCTCTGTTCCGGCTCT